>Ga0209395_1002490_pt1 | contig 24007 bp, 21 predicted proteins | sample GOMGulsemesocosm_3_FD_184635 | JGI IMG/M metagenome (GOLD analysis project Ga0209395, IMG submission 184635) | Methane-oxidizing microbial communities from mesocosms in the Gulf of Mexico - GOM9D Gulf of Mexico (SPAdes) (version 2) | ecosystem: Environmental > Aquatic > Marine > Cold seeps... | reverse complement strand
TTTTCTTTTTCGGCACTAATAAACACACACCGGTTAATACAAAGAACACCATAAGTAATGCGACAATATCGATAAACAGCTTCCATACGCCGCCACTATTTCGGCCTTTATGTAAGTCATTTAATACCGCAATAACACCGTAATGGGTCTTTTCAATCACAGCTTCAGCACTGGTCATGTCAATAAATACCGCGACGTTATAACCCGGACCTTTGTAGTCCATCGCGATCTCACCTTCAATTAATTCACCGTCTTCAACTTCGGTAAATACATCTAATGCAGAAGGTTGACCAGAAAGCTTCGCGTGTTCGGTAAGGTAATTAACGATACCGACTTTATCCACAGCAACGGCACCATCGGCATTGCTAAATAAGCTTTGCGGTAAAGTAAGAATGGTTTCTTGAATATCAGGCTGACTACTCACAAACAGACTTGGGCGGTTTAAAGTAATACCCGTAACAGAGAAAAATAATACGACCAAGAGTAGCGCCATAGAAATATAGATATGTAAGCGACGCGCCCATAATTGCACTTGTTTGTTTTTTAAGAGTGTTTTGTTCTTTGAATTAGCCACTTTGTTTTTCGATCTTGTAGATGTCTGGGTGAGAGGCTGACTGAGAGAAGGCATGATCGTAATAACACTGCTTGATTATGGGATTTAAGTACAGGCAATGTAATTGATAATTGTTTTCATTGGCATTGAATTTACATTATTTACGTTAACTCATGCCAATACTGTAAGCATAATCATTAGGTCATTTTATTCCTCCTTATATGCTCTCTGACCGTTATAAAGTCAGCAGTCATATTGACAGTGATTATCATTATGACAATACAAATTGTTGTCACAATGACACTGAATCTATTCACTAAAATTTAAGCTGTTGTTTTTAAAAATAAAAAATATTGGTTCGAATAATGCAATTAAGATAGAAAAATAATAGAAATAGAAACGAGGAGGATATGAATAATCATGCCATATAAGAATATGAACTTCAATTTAGGCAAAGTTGTTAGTCGCATAGATTGGACCAAATCATTATTTACAATTCGAATTCGATCTGGAAGTATCCCTTATATCTCAGGACAATTTACCAAACTAGCTCTTTACGATAAAAACAAAGAATTCCATAGAAGAGCATATTCTATAGTAAATAGTCCAGAAAACCATAAACAGACAGGTGAACTGGAGTTTCTAATTATTACCGACCCGAAGGGTAATCTTTCTCCTTTAATCCATCAGTTGAAAGTTAATGATTATATATACGTTGGTACAGAAGGTGCAGGCTTCATGACCCTTGATGCCGTTCCAACTAACTCCAAAGATCTATGGCTTTTATCGACAGGTACTGCAATTGGCCCTTTTATTTCAATGCTCGAAGAAGAAGATGAAAATGAGCGTTTTAACAATATATTTTTGGTTCATGCGGTGAGAAAAAAATCAGAGCTCACGTATAAAGATAAAATAAAGCAGCTTGAATCAAAATATCAAGGAAAACTAAAATATGTGCGAATTATTTCTAGAGAACAGACACCCAGAAATTTATCAGGAAGAATTCCGGAACTACTTAGAACGGGAGAACTCGAGAGAGAATGTAAAGTATCGCTATGTCAAAAATCAAGTTTCTTGTATATGTGTGGTAATCCTAAAATGGTTAAAGACACGAGTGATACGCTAAGATCATTAGGGTTTAGTAAACATCTACAAGCTAAATCAGGACAATTCAGTTCAGAAAATTACTGGAAAGTAAGTTGATTTATAGTCGATCCACTCAGGGGTGACAGTCAGTATTTAAATAACACCGAACCTCAACATTTATCAAATAAGTTTAGGTTCGGTGGTAAACTAATTTGTCTACTGTCTATGACCCCCAAAACCTCCTCCAAACCACCATATAGGTGATTACCCTTCTCTCTCAGCAATAAAAAGGTTCAACATTAAGTCTTTGTCATAAAGACAATGGCGCTGTCATATTGACATTGACAGGCACAGTCAATATGACAGCCAAAAGTAAATAAGTTGAATATAAACAACTGGTTAAACTTTGGCATAAAAATTGACTAATGAGATTGTTAATTAATTATTGAGGAGTCAAAATGACTAAACAAAAATTCTCCCTAATTGCTCTCATTATTGTATGTGTGACATCATTTAGTATACTTTTGAGCTTAGGAAGTGAAATTTATCGTGAAGCACCACCAATCCCCGAGAAAGTTGTAACGTCAACAGGTGAAGTGATATTTACCAAAGAAGACATCCAGAATGGTCAGCTTGTTTGGCGCTCTATGGGGGGACATCAATTAGGCTCTATTTGGGGCCATGGTTCATATGTTGCGCCAGACTGGACTGCGGATTGGCTTCATCGAGAATCAACACTTTGGCTTGATAAAGCAGCAATAGAACAATTCTCAGTTCAATTTGAACAGTTAGCTAGTTATCAACAAGCTGCATTAGAAAGCCTTCTGCGTGAAGATATACGATCTAATCGCTTTGATGCTAATAACAATATATTAGTAATCTCAACACGTCGTGCAGAAGTAATTAGTACGCTGCAGCATTACTATTCAAATTTATTTGGTGATAATCCTGATTTCCAGCCTATTCGTGAAGACTACGCGATGAAAGAAAACACAATTTCAACCGCTGAAAATCGTCAAAAATTATCTGCATTTTTCTTCTGGGGAGCGTGGGCTGCAGTGACAGAGCGCCCCGGTGAGAACTACACTTACACGAATAACTGGCCACACGATCCCGTAATCGGTAATACACCGACATCAAATAATATTTTTTGGTCAATATTAAGTATGGTTCTGCTTATTGCTGCTATAGGGGCGCTTGCTTGGTATCACGCCAGTCTTAAAGAGCATCCACTACCAGAGGTACCCACTAAAGATCCATTATTTGATGTTAAAGCAACGCCTTCGCAAAAAGCTTTAGTCAAGTATTTTGCAACCGCTGTCGGATTATTTCTCCTACAGATTTTATTAGGTGGTATTACTGCGCATTATGCAGTTGAAGGTCAGACTTTTTATGGTTACCCACTAGCAGAGATTTTACCATATTCACTAACTCGTACCTGGCATACTCAACTTGCAGTATTTTGGATTGCTACGGCTTGGTTAGGCACTGGACTATATATTGCGCCAGCTTTATCTGGGCATGAGCCTAAATATCAAAAACTAGGTGTGAATATACTCTGGGTTGCTTTAGTTTTCGTTGTTCTTGGCTCTATGGCCGGAGAATGGCTTGCTATTCAACAATACTTTGATCTTGACTTAAGTTACTGGGTCGGACACCAAGGACAAGAATATATAGACCTTGGTCGTATCTGGCAAATCCTGCTGTTTTCAGGTTTATTAATTTGGCTAACATTGGTGACGGCTGCAATTAAGCCCGCCCTAACCAAAGACAGTGAAATGAAATCTGTTATTTGGGTTCTCTATGCATCCTGTGTAGCGATTGGATTATTTTATGGTGTTGGATTTTTACAAGGTAAACATACTAATTTAGCGATTGCTGAATACTGGCGTTGGTGGGTAGTTCATTTGTGGGTTGAAGGGTTCTTCGAAACATTTGCAACATCAGTCATTGCATTAGTGTTTGTACGTTTAGGACTTATTCGAGCTCAATCAGCTAACAGTGCTGTTTTATTTGCTACCGTTGTATTCCTAACTGGTGGTCTACTTGGGACGCTTCACCACGTATATTTTACAGGTACGCCAACATCCGTAGTTGCATGGGGTGCAATGTTTTCAGCATTGGAAGTTGTACCACTCGCATTAATTGGTTTTGAAGCTGTTGAAACTTATAGAATGCGTAAAGCGACAAGCTGGATGGTTCGTTATAAATGGGCATTTATGTTCTTTGTTGCAACAGCATTTTGGAATTTGGTTGGCGCTGGTGTGCTTGGTTTTCTTATCAACCCACCAATAGCGCTTTATTATATTCAAGGTTTAAATACAACAGCAACTCATGCTCACGCTGCATTCATGGGCGTATATGGAATGCTAGGCATTGGTTTGATGCTAACTTGCTTACGTGGTTTAACAAATCAATTATCAATATGGGATGATAAATTACTTAAGTGGTGTTTCTGGTCTTTAAATCTAGGTTTGATAGGCATGGTATTCATGTCACTGCTCCCTGTTGGTATAATACAATTTATTGCTTCTGTAGAGCATAGTTATTGGTATGCAAGATCCTCAGAAATAATTCATAGTGAATTAGTGGAAATGTTTGTTTGGTTACGTGTCCCCGGTGATATTTTATTCGGTATGGGAGGGCTGTTCTTAGCAGCGTTCTTTGCTCGATTAATAATAGGGGAAATAAAAAATAGTACTAAACGCGCTCCATCTGTCGTGTCTTAACTAAATCGGCATTTAGATTAAAGGAATAAGCTAAATGCCGTTATTAAAAATGAGTAAGTTATAAACCAATTATATTACAATAAGCCTTAACTTCAGCTTCAGTATGAGGAATGCCTGCTGCATCAGCAAGCTCCCACGAACGCTCACAGTGTTGAGTTCGTTCGCACCACAAATAACCCGCGGAAGGCAAGCAACCATATTCGTCACGATCACCGCCGATAGGCTTAAACTCTGGGTCAGAATTACTACAGGCTGTAATACTTAATACTAACAAGGTGAATAAACTATATTTTAAATGCATAGTGTGTTCCTGATACTATATAAAACAATTCTGGTTCATAGTTAGTATCCCTGCATAATAAAAGTCGCACTTTTAGCAGAATCAGTATGGGTTAAGATGCAAGTCGCAGTGGTACTTTCAGCGATGCTCATTGGCGTAACAGTGTAACCTAAAGGTAATGATGAACCACTGAGTAGGCTTCCAGCATCATCACAATTATCAATGTGTACGGCCTCTACCGTCGATAATCCCGATTTTGAGATCATCTTGGCAGCGTAATTAAACGTATTTGCACTTTCAATACTGCGGGCAATATTAATCACACTGACATCTAATGCGGCATCAGCAAGATCAATAAATCGAGGTACAGCCATCGCACCTAATATGCCTGATATAACGACAACAGCACTTAATTCAACTAACGTAACTCCAGCTTGTTTTTTCATCTTTTAGACCATCCATGATCATGAATCTACGATTATTTTTTTGCTGATATATATAGACAGCAAAAACTCACAGCCAATTACGATATTAAGGTAAATATTACGCCAACAGCTAAGAGTATAGCTACAAAACAACAAAGCATAACCATTGATATATAACTGGTTTCATACATATTAACTGTAGTGCTACAATTTTTATTTTGCATTCTAAAATTAAAAAAAACCATAAAAAAACGGGCTTAAAAGCCCGTTATCGGTATCATAAAAACCTGATTGTAAATTACATATTATGCTCAGCAAAAGAGGCTAAACGACTACGTTGCACTCCTTTTAAGAACACATTCGCACTACCGTCAAAATCTTTAAAACGTTCCACTACATAAGTAAGACCCGAGGTTACAGCGGTTAAGTAACTACTATCAATTTGTGATAAGTTACCCGAACACACAATTTTAGTGCCTTCGCCACAACGCGTAATAATGGTCTTAAGCTGCGCAGCAGTAAGGTTTTGACACTCATCTAATAATACAAACGCATTTTGAATCGAACGACCACGCATAAAGTTTACCGACTTAAACTGTAAATTCGCTTTCTGTTTAATGTACTCAACTGAGCCATCTTTACATTCATCGTATTTATGCAAAACTTCTAAGGTATCTGTAATCGCGGCCAACCAAGGCAACATTTTTTCTTCTTCCGTACCAGGTAAGAAACCAATGCTTTCGGCAATTTCCGGCGTGTTACGCGTAACAATTACCTTGTCATACATTTTTCGCTCAACGACTTGTTCTAACGCCGCTGCCATCGCCAAAATAGTCTTACCACTCCCAGCAGGTCCGGTCAAAATGACCAAATCAATATGCGGATTAAGTAAAGCTTCCAGTGCCATGCCTTGGTAAATATTCTTAGGATGTATACCCCAAGCTTTTTTTGACATCAGGCGTTCGCGACCTAAATCAACAAAACTAATTTCTCCCTTATCCTTTCCGACAACACGCGCGGCAAAGTGATCAGTTTCATCAATCAAGTATTGGTTAATAAAAGTGTCTTTAAGTAATCCCGTTTCAACAGTATGAATAGTCTTTGAGCCCATGGTTTCACTTTTCATACTTTCACTGTGGCATTCGTTTATCTCTTGCCAAAAGTCGCCAGTAAATTTATGAAAGCCAGTCGCTAAAAATTTAATGTCATCAATCAATTGATCGGAACGATAATCCTCTACCCGATTTAGCCCTGCGCCCTTTGCTTTCAAACGCATGTTAATGTCTTTAGTGACCAGTACAATTTCGCGATCAGATTGGTTCTGCAAGAATAACGCGGCATTGATAATACGATTATCGGGTTCATTTTCAGTAAAAAAGACATCTTGCTTCATCACGCTATGATCAGCAAAAATAGAGATCTTACCCAATTTATTTTTACTTTCTATTTTTTGCAATGGCACACCTTGGCTGATTTCTTCAGGGGTAGCATTTGAAAAAATATCCTCCAACGCACGAATCGCGACACGTGCATCCCGACTGACATCCCTTTTTCTATCCTTGATATTATCGAGCTCTTCTAAAACAGTCATGGGAATCATGACATCGTGCTCTTGAAAGGTGAAGATAGATAAAGGAGCATGTAACAACACGTTGGTATCGAGAATGAAAACTTTGTTATTGGTACTTTCCATAGAAACACCTCTTTTAGTTCGGCTAACCCTTAACGCTTAGCCGTCGACTTTGTTGATTTCATTTTTAGCCATTTTTTTACAATATCTGTGCTGCAATACGATATACTTACAAAATACATACCTCTGATGACCCTATCAGGCTTTTATTACGGAAATAAGAATGACTGCAACCAAGACAGCACTTGACCCTAAGCTATTTAAAAAAATCGAAATCATTTGTGAAAAAGGTGAAGAGCAGCTCGAAGCTGAAGAATACAAAACTGCGATCGATACCTTTATGCAAGCTTATGATCTTGTTCCTGAACCTAAGATCCACTGGAATGTATCAACATGGATCCTAACAGCACTAGGTGATGCACACTTCATGTTAGGCGATTGGCCGTCATTAGAAGAAGCAACGGGTTTTGCTATGTTATGCCCTGAAGGTGCGGTAAATCCTTATTTACACCTACGTTTAGGTCAAGCACACTTTGAACTTGGCAACATGGGGCCAGCGAAAGAGCAACTAGAAAAAGCATTTGAAGCTGAAGGTGAAGACATCTTTGGTGATGATGACCCAAAATATTTAGCCTTTGCCAAAGCTCAATAAAAGAATAATTCTACCACCCTCTTTTACTATTATAGTGGGTGGTTATTATTCTGACCAAAACATCGAACAAACAAGTACATAATCTAAAATAAGCATTAAGCCTAATAACGCAGGCGTCGCTATTTTCACGCTTAAGTTAGAGGATAAAATGACATGAATAACAGCTATAAAGGTAGGGTTCGTTAAACATAATAAATAAAAAAGCAGTTAATACTGATGGCTATCAATACATCCCTGCTCTATTACCTGCTGAACTATCGCTTATACGATCTCAGCTGCAACCACTGAAATTTCAACTAATAGCGCTTCACGCGCCATACTCGCTTGTACACATGCACGAGCAGGAGCATGACCAGCAGGTACCCACGCATCCCAAACGGCATTCATCTCAGCAAAGTCTGTCATCTCTTTAATATAAATAGTTGCTGATAACATGTGTTCTTTATCACTGCCCGCTTGAGCTAATAAATCAGTTACTTTTGCTAACATGGTTTCAGTTTGCTCTTTGATTCCATACGTTGCATCTGCGCATACTTGGCCACATAAGTAGATAGTACCGTTGTGCTTTACAATACGGCTCATTCTTGGTTTAGTTTCCATACGTTCAATCATGCTAAATTCTCTTCGTTGAATATCAAGGTGAATACCCAAATATTGGGCTAATTGGTTAGTTTACCTTGTCTTGCAAATAAATTTCAGTTAAAAATGAGATAGGCATAATAACTCAAGGAAATGAGAGAAAATGATAAGAATAGCAACCAAACAGGATGCCGAGGCAATCAGCCATATCTATAATCATTACATCACAACTACAGTGATTACTTTTGAAGAAGAAGTAGTAAGCAGTGATGATATAGCCGACCGAATCAAAACAACGCTTGCAGCAGGTCTTCCTTGGCTAATTGCAGAAGAAGACAATATTGTGCTTGGTTATGCGTATGCAACCCCTTGGAAAAGTCGAAGTGCCTATCAGTTTAGTGTTGAAACATCGGTTTATCTCGACCCGAATGCATCAAGAAAAGGCTGGGGAAGCCAATTATATCAAGCCTTATTTGTACAATTACAACACACCAAAGTACGTACAGTCATTGGCGGTATCGCGTTACCTAACCCCGCCAGTATCGCTTTACATGAAAAACTCGGTATGCACAAAAGTGCCCACTTTAGTAAAGTTGGGTACAAATTTAACCAATGGATCGATGTAGGCTACTGGCAAAAAAGCTTAACCTAAGGTTAAAAAGACCAATCAATACATTAATAGTTATGCTCTAAACTCCATTTACGTAAAATTTTATTTTCGACTTTCGGCTCAATTTGCATGATCGCCTTATCTAATATTTTACGTAACATGGCTTGGTCTTTACGCACGCCGAAACGGTAGCGATTCACGTATTTAGTTCGCCCTGATACGGTTAAATTTTTCAGTCCAAGTTTAGCAATTTTGTAACGCAATACAAAAAGTGATTCTATCGTCGCAACGATCTCACCATTAGCCGTTCTTCTCAGAGCATCATCTGTACTGTCGACACGACTAACAATAACGCGCGGGTAGTTATTACGTAGGTATTCTTCATACACATAACCTTCTACCACGGCCACTGTTTTACCGCGTAATGATTTTAAGTTACGAATACCATGCACATTTTTTTTAGTTGCTAATGCAGCAACAGCTTCAACATAGGGAGCTGTAAAAATTAGCCATTGTGAGCGCCTTGGGGTTTGGTTGAGAAAAGATAATACATCACATCCCCCATTACGAGTAACGTCTAAACTTTGTTGCCAGGTCTTTGTTTCTCGTACTTGAAATTCGACATCTAACATCGCCGAGAACACAGCTATATAATCAGCAGCAATACCAATGTAACCAAGTTTAGGATCCCACGCTTCGTAAGGCATCCAGTTAGGATCAATACATAATTTGATTGGTGCGCGAGCAGAAATATAGGTACGCTCTTCTGCAGTAAGACGTATTTTATCAATGCCAGCATGGGCAGAAAGACTAATACTGGCTAAACTTAGTGAATATAATACAGTGATAATACAGCTCGTTTTTGTCATCGTCTTGCTTACCTCGTATGGCGTCTATCCAATATAAGTTAAGACTATAATCGTCTAGCTATCTAGTAAATAACCATAATTAGTCACGTTAATCGCTAATTTTTATCCCGATAAATTAGTAAAAATACGTAATCACCCTAAAAATAAATGTCTTTAAGCCAGTGATAGAATTATAATTAACCCCAAATATCACTCGATTAAAACACCATGAAATATTTAATATTACTAACCATACTACTGAGCGGTTGCAGCAAATACCCGTTACAGACGAATTTAGACAAAGATAACTTCACTGAATACTTCTCTATTTCGGGTGTTGAATATTACGCTGCTGACACCCTACAAAATTATCAGGTTGAACAACTGGGTTTAGTGGAAGGCGAAAGCTGTCAAACAGCCGATAACCTGCCACCAGCAGAAGAAAAACAAGCGAAAATTGCCGCCAAGCGTAAAGCCGCCGCGCTTCATGCCAATGGTATTATTATTCGTTCATGTATCGCACCACCCGCATCTAAGGCCTGCCTTAGCAGTTATGTGTGTTATGGCGATGCGATCAATGTAAATCCTTTAAACCGCAGTAATGACGACAGTTAATAATGAAACTTGAACTCAAAACAGTTGGGATTATCCATACCCCATATAAAGAAAAATTTGCCGTACCGCGTCAACCAGGTTTGGTTTCCGCTGCTAAAGCTCAGCTCATTTTAAGCCCACCATTTGATGAAGCAGATGCCTTACGCGGGCTCGAACAGTTTAGCCATGTATGGCTGATTTTTGCTTTCCATGAAACCATGGATAAAGGTTGGAATCCGACAGTACGTCCACCCCGTTTAGGCGGTAATGAACGCTTGGGTGTCTTTGCCACCCGTTCAACATTTCGCCCTAACCCGTTAGGTCTGTCGGTAGCAAAACTTGATGGTATTACAATTAAAAATAACCAGTGTATTTTAAATTTATCGGGCATTGATTTGGTCGATGGTACACCGATTTTAGATATCAAACCTTACGTGCCTTATGCTGACAGTTTACCTGATGCCCAAGCAGGTTACGCCTCTGATGCACCCATTGCTGATATGCCAGTCACGTTTGCAGACGAAGCCTTGAATCAAATTGCAGCGCAGAAAAAAAAGCATCCCGAATTACAGACCTTTATCACGCAGGTATTAACTCAAGATCCGCGTCCTGCTTATAAAAAGAATAAAACAACACGCCAAGAATACGGAGTAAAGTTGTATGACTTTAATGTGCGTTGGGCAGTGGAAGATAATATTACGACTGTATTTTCTGTCATTAAAACGGACACAGTACCAACTCTTACGACAGTCACTACCGCTGTAAACGAAACTAAATCGGAAAGTACTAATGATTGATTATATTGCTCAGCACAAGCGGCGCTTAGCGTGGATGCCGGGCTTATACTACAAACTAAAACCCAAAGCATTAAGCTGGGCAAGAACGTGGCAAGCCGAGCTACAAACTTATGTTATGTCGGTCGAAACCATAGAGTTTGGTGACAATTGCTTTATTGCCCCCGATTGCCATATGTTTGCAGAACCCGGTCGTAAGATCACCATGGGCGATAACTGTTTCTTCGCCTCTGCGAGTTTTATCCACGGGCCAATGACACTGGGGAATAATGTTGCGATCAATCACAGTTGCTCATTAGACGGCGGAAAAAATGGCATTACCATTGGTGATGATACCCGAATTGCCAACAACTGCCGTATCCATGCCTCTAATCACGGTATGCATCCTGACCAAGTTATTTGGCAGCAAGCCTCAACTTCTCAAGGCGTGATAATAGGTAAAGATGTTTGGATTGGGGCTAACGTGGGGATTGTCGATGGCGTTACGATCGCTGATAATGCCGTGATTGGCATGCAAAGTGTGGTAACGAAAAATGTCCCCCAATGGGCAATCATGGCTGGAAATCCCGCGCGTCAAATTGGTGACAGACGGGATAAAAAAGACAGTCTGCTAAAACAAATTCAGACCGAGTGACGGTCTGAATTTTCTCTATATAGTAAAGTAAAGCAGGCTTATAAGAAGAACAGACGCCATAACCAGTTCGAATCTAAATCTTCTTTACAGGTGCGATACTGACCCGCATATTTCAACGAACGCTGGTTTACTTTCTTCGCCACTTTCTTCAACCACGGTTTTTTGTTGTAGCTTTTACGCTTATAACCACCCCAACCTTCGTGATAATTCAAGTATTGCTTCTCCGCATCCCATTTAGATATACCATTGATTTTTTGAGATTTATTAATAAACCATCCCATAAAATCCATGGCGTCATGAAAATCAGAACGGCTTGACCAACTATTTCCGGTTTCCTTAACATAATCACCCCAAGTCACCGTTTTTGCTTGGGCATAACCATAGGCAGAACTTGCGCGTCCTGTCGGAATTATCCACCAATACTGCATTGGCGGCTGGGCATTATGCTTAAATGAGCTTTCTTGATACATCATCGCCATTGGCACATGCACAGGTACGCCCCATTTATCTTTACTGTCAATGGCCGCTTCGTACCAATCGTATTTTTCAATAAAGATATCGCAAATATTTTCCGGATTACGAGGTTGTGACGAGCAACCAAATAATACACTGCTGACCATTATAAGTGCAGCTAATCTCAGTATTTTATTCATTTTAAATAGCACAAATCCAATTTTGGCTGCCAGTATATGACCTACGAGAAACGAATAAAAGGACAGCAGTCAAAAATAAATAAAACTAATCACTAACTTTTACTGTTTACTCAGGCGTCGCCCTGTTAAAATCGCTCTATTATATCGATTTTATTAGTAAATAAAGGAACGTTATGCGTAGCAGCAATTACTTGCTTTCAACTTTGAAAGAAACTCCAAATGACGCTGAAGTAATTAGCCACCAGCTAATGCTTCGTGCAGGTATGGTTCGCCGTCTGGCATCAGGCTTATACACTTGGTTACCGACCGGCCTACGAGTTTTACGCAAAGTAGAAAACATCGTACGTGAAGAGATGGACAAAGCAGGTGCTGTTGAAACTCTAATGCCAATGGTTCAACCAGCAGATTTATGGCAAGAAACAGGCCGTATCGATAAGTTTGGTCCTGAATTGTTACGCATTAACGATCGCCACAACCGTCCTTTTGTTTTAGGTCCAACGCACGAAGAAGTGATCACTGACATCGCGCGTAAAGAAATCAACAGCTACAAACAACTGCCGTTGACGCTTTACCAAATCCAAACTAAATTCCGTGATGAAGTTCGTCCTCGTTTCGGTGTGATGCGCTCGCGTGAATTCCTGATGAAAGATGCATATTCTTTCCATTTATCAGATGAATGTCTAAACGATACGTACAACAAAATGCATCAAGCATATTGCAATATCTTCGAACGTATTGGCCTAGAGTACCGTCCTGTACTTGCTGATACAGGTTCAATTGGTGGTGCTGTATCTCACGAATTCCACGTACTTGCAGAAAGCGGCGAAGACGATATCGTATTCTCTGACGGCAGCGATTACGCAGCAAACATCGAAAAAGCAGAAGCACTAGCACCTGCTGGCGAACGTCCTGCAGCAACGCAAGAATTAACCGTTGTTGATACACCAGATGCACACAGCATCGAAGACGTTTGTAAATTCTTAAGCGTTGACGCAACACAAACAGTAAAAACACTGCTTGTTGCTGCTGAAGCTGAAGAAGGCGCAGCACAAGGCGTTATCGCACTTGTTCTACGTGGCGACCATGAACTAAACGAAGTAAAAGCAGAAAAAATTGCTGGCGTTGCGTCTCCGTTAACATTTGCTAACGAAGCTCAAATCCAAGCAGCAGCAAACTGCAATGCCGGTTCTATCGGTCCTAAAGGTCTGAACTGTCCTGTTGTTGTTGATCGTTCAGCTGCACACCTAGCAGACTTTGTTTGTGGTGCTAACGTTAATGGTCAGCACATCACTGGCGCTAACTGGGATCGTGATATTGCAGAATACACAGTTGCAGATATTCGTAACGTGGTTGAAGGTGAAGCAAGCCCATGTGGTAAAGGCACACTGTCAATTAAACGTGGTATCGAAGTAGGTCATATCTTCCAACTTGGTACTCAATACGCTGAATCTATGGGTGCAGGCGTACTGAATATGCAAGGTAAGCAGCAAACAATGACAATGGGTTGTTATGGTGTTGGTGTTTCTCGTATTGTTGCTTCTGCAATCGAACAGAACCACGATGAAAACGGTATTATCTGGAACGAGTCAATCGCACCATACAAAGTATCTATTATCCCAATGAACATGCACAAATCAGCAGAAGTTAAAGAAGCAGCAGAGAAAATCTACGCTGACCTTCAAACCGCTGGTATCGAAGTGCTATTTGATGATCGTAAAGAGCGTCCAGGTGTTATGTTCGCGGATTCTGAACTTATCGGTATTCCACACAACATCATCATCGGCGATCGTAGTCTGAAGAATGGTCTAGTTGACCACAAACTACGTCTAACAGGTGATAAAACGGAAGTTGCAGTTACTGATATCGTAGCACACGTTAAAGGCCTACTAGCATAAGCTAATATGCAATGAACTAACTTCGGTTAAGTTAACAATCAAAGCCAAGCATCTGCTTGGCTTTTTCGTGTCTGAAAGCGCGATCATCTAGAAATCCTCCCTATCCCACAGGATTAATTTGGCGAAGCAGTGAGTCTTTAACAATAATTAATAAAGGATATTTCTTCTTTGATTAAGCAGGACTTTATCTATGGGTTTAAAGAATTATGACAGGAACTAAACAGGGGCTATTATTGACAGGAGGTGGCGCAAGAGCCGCGTATCAAGTCGGTGCGCTAAAAGCCATTGCGGAGTTTTATCCCCGAAATCACGGTACACCTTTTAAAGTAATCACTGGTACATCAGCAGGGGCCATCAACAGTTGTGCGATTGCTTGCTACGCCAGTTGCTTCCGCTTGGGGGTTAAAAAACTCGAGTATATCTGGAATAACTTCCACGCCAACCAAGTATTTCAATGCAGTTTTAATGAAATATCTCAGCACTTGTTACTTACCTTTTTATCACGATTTCAGTCGCCACACGTGACGCGCCAACCGGTATCCCTGTTTAACAATAAACCCTTGCGTAAACTGCTAGATCGTTATTTGGATATGCGCCGTATCGACATTAACATTCAACACCAACACCTCGATGCAATTTCGATCACCGCGTCTGATTATAGCAACGGTGATTCCATCAGCTTTTTTCAAGGTAATCAGCAATTGCAAGAATGGCAACGCGCCCGTCGTAGTGGGTTACGAACACGATTGCATGCCCACCATTTATTAGCGTCTTCAGCTATCCCTTTAGTCTTCCCTTGTACCCAAATAGGCCATGATTTTTATGGTGATGGTTCGGTACATCAACTATCACCATTAAGCCCTGCGATCCACCTTGGCGCAGAGAAACTACTGGTGATCGGTGCAGAACAGCCACCGCGAAAATTAAAACCAGGAGAATTACGCCAGACTCCATCCGGGGCCGATATCGCAGGGCATCTACTCGATACCGTTTTTACCGATACCTTAAACTCTGACATTGAGCGGTTAAAGCGTATTAATGACACCCTAACATTAACCCCTGAATCACAAAAATCAGCGTTAAATATAAAACAGATTGGCTTATTCCACTTAGCCAATGAACATGATATTAATGCCATTGCCGATGAATACTTTTACGAATTACCCATAACCATCCGAACTCTATTACGCACCATCGGAGTAAATGAACACAGCCATTCTTCAATTACTTCCTATCTGATATTTGAGCAAAACTATACACGTGAATTAATGCGTTTAGGCTATCAAGATGTATTAAAACAAGAAGAAGAATTAAGGTTTTTTTTAAATATATAGTCTAGCCAGCCCAACCACCTAACAAACAATGTTCCGCCCGTTTTACATAACGAGAAGGCCCACAGACCAGTACCACATCACCCACTTCAAAAATAAAGTCTTGATGAACTTGAGTCAACTCAATCCCTTGTCGACGCACTGCACGGTAACTGACTTCTTTTAATTTCACTTCTGCAACTGTTTTACCAATCGCGTAAGCACCAAACTCAAGTCGGATCGCGTGTAACCTTTCTAGCGCTTCACTTTCTTCAAAAGACACATTACTTTCACCACCAAAATAAAAACCGTGTAAATGGTTATAATGCCCCTTTCTTTCATGCTGTAAGCGTTTCAAAATACGTTTAATAGGTACGCCTGAAATAGCCAATACATGCGATACCATCATTAAACTCCCCTCTAAGGATTCAGGCACCACATCTGTCGCCCCCGCATTATGTAACGTCAGTATATTGGAGTCATCAGTGGTACGCACGAGTACCTTCGCATCGGTTAATGGTTTAACGACCTTTAACAACTCAATGGCTTTCTCGGTATCATTGAACGTGATAATAATCGACTTAGCTTTCTCGACACCTAACATCATTTGAATTTCTCGGCGACTGGCATCACCAAATTCAATTTTTTCACCACCATTTAAGGCCTCTTGCACACGTACAGGATCACGATCGATAACAGTATAAGGGATACCTTCTATTTTTAAGAAGCGCGCGATAGTTTGCCCACTGCGACCATAACCACAAACAATTACATGATCAATGTATTGCCCTGGAAGTGGTGGTGACAGTCCACTTTTACGTTTTGGTTTAGGCTGAAATAATAATCGCCGCACGATTCCCTGATGACACTCAATGAGCCAGGGTGTCATCGCCATACTCAGCACCCCAACACCAACAAGGGTCGAAATTAACGGTAAAGGTAATAACGCCAATTTTCCTGCTAACGCTAATAATACAAAACCAAACTCCCCCATTTGCGCTAACACTAAACCTGTACTAAGGGCATTACTGCTGCTTTCTCCTAGCCACTTTGCGAGTATAAAGACTAGGAAAATCTTACTTAACATCATCACCACAAGCACTATGATTAAACGAGGCCAATCCGCAAGTAAGCTGGGTAAGTTCAGCAGCATTCCTATGGTAATAAAAAAGAGTCCCATTAATACATCGCGAAATGGACGGATATCAGCTTCGAGTTGATGGCGATAAGGCCCCTCACCTAACATCATCCCCGCCAAAAAAGCCCCAAGAGCCATCGATAAACCTAACCAATGAGTCATAAGCCCTGCGATTAAGGCCACTAATAATGTCGACATGACAAAAAGTTCATCAGAACGGATTAAGGCGATCTCTTTAAACAGGGTTGGTAATATCCAGCGTCCCACAGATAAGATCAAGAATACCGCGAATAGACCTTTGACCATTGCCCAACCCATTTGTTCAGCAATCAGCATGACATCACCACTTTGCTGCGCCAATAGCGGGATCATAATAAGGAAAGGTACCACCGCGATATCTTGGAATAACAGCACACTGATCGAAAGCTTTGATAAGCGACTATTAAGTAATTTAGATTCAGCTAACTGCTTGATCACAATCGCTGTGGATGACATTAACATCGCAGATGCGACGACAAATGCTTGTGACCAATAGAGCGAAGCAAACAATCCAAGCAGCATAAATAGCACGCCGACACTCAGCACTTGCCCACCACCAAGTCCCAGTACTAAATGCCGCATCGACAATAAACGTGGTAGTGAGAACTCTAAGCCTAATGAGAACATGAGGAAAACCACGCCCAATTCAGCAAACAGTTCAATATCAGCTTGTTCGACAATTAATTGAAAGCCATAAGGCCCAGCAATCATCCCCGTAGCAAGGTACGCGAGAATAGGCGGTAAGTGAATACGTTGGAACAACGCTACTAATGCAACCGCAAGGGAAAGTAATTGAATAATATCAATAAACAAATTATCTCCCTCCTTAAGCAGTTACATGAACGCCATCAATAGCGTAACTAAGATAATAAAAAACAATGCCACTAAAGAATATGTACTAGCTCCCAATTTAACAAGTTGACCAAAGGATCAATAATAAAGATCCGCATTAATTAACCATCAAAAAATATAAAATGTGGTACACAATATGCATGATTAAAAATAACACTAGACTAGTGATTTTTTTGACTGAGGTTAAAATGGATAATTTAAGCATAATAAACGCCCCAAAAATGCATACTAATTATGGGTTTACTTCGCCAAAGCGACAACAAAAGTTAAGCTCGGCACAAACAATTGCCACGTTAAAAAAATTACAAACTAGCCTAGACGTCAATTCTTTGTTACATAATTTTGCCGCAATAGCGGCACAGCATGTCCGCTTTACCGGTTTAAGCTTTACTGAGGCAGCAAACAATATTCAATTAAAGACTGACTGCACCGCCGTTTTCCAACAAAACTATCATTTGACGGCACAAGGTAAAGATTTGGGGTCATTGGTATATAGCTCAGTCAAACCATTACAAATTAATGAACTCAGTGTATTAAAAGAATTACATCAACTGTTGGTCACTAATCTCATGCACGCCTTAATGCTACAAGAAATGCAGATAAGGATCATGAAAGATCATTTAACCGGTTTAGATAATCGCGCGAGTTTTGATGAAAACATTCAGCGTTCTTATAGCCTATGCCAGCGTCATAAATCCAACATGGCGTTATTGATTACCGACTTAGATGATTTCAAACGCATCAATGATACTTATGGCCATCAATTTGGTGATCGCATTTTGAAACATTATGCGCGTGTATTACAGCGTAGTATCCGTAATAGTGATGTCGCATTCCGATTAGGTGGTGATGAATTTGCGATTATCTTGCAGCCAGCATCCGAACAATCAACTCGCTTAGTCGTAAAGCGTATTGACACTGAAATTAAGAATGACTCACTACTGAGCGAATTTAAGATCACTTCAGCAATTGGCTCAGCTACGTGGCGAACGGGTGAAACGATCGAGAGTTTATTTAGAACAGCCGATGAAGACCTGTATAACAGTAAATTAAACATTAAATAAAAAGCTCACCAAACTAAGTTTGATGAGCTTTGTTAAGTATAGAACAAAACGTGATATTTACTTTTTACTATTAAGACGTATTATTTCTTACCATTAAAACGTAATAGTCTTAATGCATTGGCTGTGACGAGAGCTGTCGCCCCTGAGTCAGCTAAAATAGCAACCCATAGTCCTGTAAATCCAAGTAATGTTGTCACCAAAAATACAGCTTTAAGCCCTACAGCTAAGGTAATGTTTTGTTTAATATTAGCCAATGTTGCCTGACCAAGTTCGACCATGTGTGGCAATTCAACTAATCGGTTATGCATTAATGCCACATCTGCCGCTTCTAACGCTACATCGGTACCACCACCCATCGCAATACCAAGTTTTGCACGCTTCATTGCTGGCGCATCGTTAATACCATCACCTACCATTGCAGTATCTTTAGCTTGGTTAATTTCACCAACAATACGTGATTTATCTTCAGGTAATAGCTCAGCACGATATTCCATGCCTAGCGAATCGGCGATTACTTTGGCTGTACGGCGGTTATCGCCCGTTAACATCACGGTATTAATGCCAAGTTTTTGTAATTTTTCTACCGCTTCACGCGCATCTTCACGTATACGATCAGCCAGTGCAACCAAACCAATAACGACCTCGTTTTGCAGCACTACAACTGTAGTATTGCCGCCATTTTCGAGGTTTACGATAGCACTGCGAACCTCAGGAAGTTGCGCTAGCTGTGCGGTCATATGGTGCGGGGCTAATAACTTAATTAACTGTGCAGACTCACCCAGTTGAACTTCACCTTGTACACCCAAGCCCGCTAATGTCTGGTCATGACTAACCGCTAACAAAGCGACTGATTTTAGTTCCGCATGCATCAATATCGCTTTTGCTAATGGATGATTCGAAGTTTGTTCAATACTCGCAGCAAGCTGTAATACCTTATTTTCATCATCAATAAAGCTAACGATGCTGGTCACTTCGGGTACACCTTGCGTTAATGTACCGGTTTTATCAAAGGCAATTTGTTGGATACGGCCAATCTGCTCTAGCGCTGCACCACCTTTCACTAACACGCCACGTTTACTGGCTGCAGATAATGCCGATGTCACTGCTGCAGGTGTAGATATTACTAAGGCACAAGGACAAGCAATCAGTAACAATGTTAACCCTTTATATACCCACTCAGTCCAATCGCTGCCAAACAATAATGGTGGCACAATCACAACAACTAATGCTAATAACATCATTGCAGGTGTATACCAACGACTGAATCTATCAAGAAAACGTTCGATTGGTGCTTTGTTTTCTTCCGCTTCTTCAATCAGATGTAGAATACGGTCAATCGCATTATTACCTGGTTCTGACACAACACGTAATTGCGCAACACGATTAACAGCTAAGCTACCCGCCATTACAATATCGTCAGCTTGATGCTCAACAGGAACAGATTCACCCGTTAATGCACTTTCGTCAAAACTAATACCAGAAGCAAGTAACGCACCATCAGCCGGTAGACGATCGCCGGGTTTAATTTCAATAATATCGCCTGGTTGTAAGTCACTAGCAGCAACTAATACGCGGTCATGACCCACAATTTTCGTTGCTTCTTCGGGCACTAATGACATTAATGATTTAACGCCTTTACGTGCTTTACCTGCAGCAAACGATTCCAGTTTTTCGCCGATCATAAACAATACTAATACCATCGCAGATTCCGCTGTTTCCCCTAAAATAAGGGCACCGACTGTCGCGACAGACATGAGCGTTTCGATTGCGAATGGGGTTCCAGATAGTGCTAACTTAATCGAGCGATTAATAACAGGGATCACGCCAAATACACTGGCGAAGGTAAATACCCACTGGCTTGCATTGCTATTTACTTGGGTTAGAAGTGCGGCAATAACAATCGCACTGACCAAGGTGATAGCATGCCAATGTTCTCGAAAGCTCTGCGCTAGTGACGTGATTTCTTCGCGGTCAGCTGTCTTTTTACCTACTTGTTGTAACTTGAACCCCGCGTTAACCACGGCGTCATTGATTTGTTGTTTGATACTTTCAGTCGTACTGCTATTAATGTCTTCTTCGATATCAACAAGCAATTTTTCGGTTGAGAATGCAACGCGACATTGAGTAACTTGTGGTAATGCTTGAACGGCTTTTTCTACTTTTCCGGCACAACTTGGACAGTCCATGCCAGTCACTAACCAGGATAAACGGGTCGTTAAACTACTGGACTCGGGTTCCTCATCGTCAGGCGAGATCTCATTTGATTCAGAATGGGCACAACAAGTGTCATTGCTGCTGGTCTTGTGTTCATCGCTATGTTGATGCTCGTGTACGTGTGTTTTGCTGTGATCGTTAGCACAACATCCTTGATTTGATTTCGGTGCTGTTGCAGCGCTGCCTTTACATGACATAAGTTTATCCTCTTAAATAGAATTGATAGTTAAGCGTTCAAGCGAGTTAACCATTCATATTAATATACGTTCATATTAAATTTCATTCAAGTGTATTTACAAAAAAAAGCTAACCCATTCATTATTATTAACGATAAGTGGGTTAGCTCTCATGTCTTAGCCATCATATTTAAAGTATTAATAACACTATTCGTGCATCAATAACTCTGACTGTAATTGAACTAAAAATTCGCGCATGTAGACACTGCGTCTTTGCGCCTCGACTTTGGCTGCTTGGGTCTGCATACTGTCACCGAGCGTTAATAGCTTGGTAAAGAAGTGATCGAGTGTATATACGTTGTCATCTGGTTCACGTTCAGCACAGAGTGGATCAATACTGCTATAAAGCTGACGGTTTAGCTTTCCCCCGACTAAAATACAACGGGCGATACCAATAGCACCAAGAGCATCCATACGATCAGCATCTTGTAATATTTTCGCTTCCAAAGTTTCAGGCGTAATATTCGCGCTAAAGCTATGTGCGACAATGGCATGATGAATCGCCTGGTGATATTGCTGGGGGTAGTTAATCTCTTGTAAGAATGCCACCGCACGATCTGCGGCTAATAAAGAAGCTTGCTTGCGTTGGGGATGATCTTTAGCAACCGATACACAATCATGTAACCAAGCGGCAGGCTCTAGAACTGCCAATTCAGCACCTTCAGATTTACCTAACAACCTTGCAGTCGCGACAACACGTTCAATGTGATCGATATCATGCGCGCGATCGGCACAACCAAGTTGGGTTAAAAATTCGATAAATAGGTTTCGCATGTCACTCTCTTTAAAATAAAACCTTTAAGCTAGGGCTCGAATAAAAAATTATGCATGCTCAGTCACGTGGCAAGCAAGATCATGTACCACATGACGAATATGGTGATCATCCAATCGATAAAGGATTTGTTTACCTTGACGTTCAGAGCGTAAAATACGCGCTTCACGTAAATGACGTAAATGATGGCTGGTTAGCGATTGTGACATGCCCGTTACCGCAGATAGCTCAGACACAGCCACAGGTCCCCCCATGCAGGCAAGCACTAAACGTATACGTCCCTCGTCCCCTAATAAGTGAAATAAATGGGCCAATGATGCGATATGTTTATCATCTAACGCGGGTAGCGCTGCACTACACTGTGGCTCTGGGCAACATTGAGGTTCTAATTTTGGCATTATGCCCTGCTAATAATAATTTGAATTATCTGAAAGTGTAACATCTAAGGTCGTAGGAGCAAGATCAAAAATGCCAACGTCATACGACCGAAAGGGACGTACTCAGCTGGCACTTTTTTCATATTAACAATATTACATTGCCGGTATCATCGTACTAGCGGTAAACCTATTACCGACAGTAGAAAGCTACTTTCAAATTAGATGAATACTAATTTCGCAATAAATACCACAGCTAATACATTCATACCTAACGATACATCTGCAGAGCGACCTGTTGCATGCTTGATGATCGCGAATGATAAGAAACCTAAGATGATGCCATCTGCGATTGAATACGTTAGCGGCATCATAATTGCTGTGATCGCAGCTGGTACGTAATCTGTGAATTCATCCCAGTTCACTTTATGCAAACTGCCAACCATGAGGAAAGCAACGTAGATTAATGCACCCGCCGTTGCATAGCTTGGAACAATCTGTGCAATCGGTGCAAAGAACATCGCGGTTAAGAATAGTAGACCAACAACAACCGCCGTTAAGCCCGTGCGACCACCTTCAGCAATACCCGCATTACTTTCAATGTATGTTGTTACTGGTGGGCAACCAATTACCGCACCCGCAACACTTGCGATACTGTCTGCTGTTAATGCTTTGTTTAGGTTTTCGATTTTGCCATCTTTGTTATACATGTCTGATTTTTCAGCGACACCAATCATGGTACCAGCTGTGTCAAACATGTTTACAAATAGGAATGCGAGAATAATACTGACCATAGATACGTCTAACGCACCCATTACGTCCATTTTCATGAATGTTTTTGATAAGCCAGTTGGTAGTGATGCTACTTGCTCAGGTAAGCTGATCAACCCCATAAACGCACTGATTGCAGTGGTAATAACAATACCAATTAATACCGCACCGAATACTTTACGTGTTGCTAAGATGGCGATAATTAAGAAGCTGAGTGAACCTAAGATAACTTTAGGATCATGAAAGTTACCCAGTGTAACTAACGTTGCAGGGCTCGCTGTGATAATGCCAGCTGCTTTTAAACCAATAATACCTAAGAACAAACCAACACCCGCAGTCATTGCGTAGCGTAAGCTGCTTGGAATACTGTCGATGATCCAACCGCGTAGTTTAGTCACACTCATGATGACAAATACAACGCTTGAAATAAATACCGCGCCTAATGCAACTTCCCACGTATATTCCATCCCCTTTACAACCGCGAAGGTGAAAAAAGCGTTAAGCCCCATGCCCGGTGCTAGACCAACAGGCCAGTTAGCATAAAGACCCATGAAGATACAACCAATGGCTGCACTGAGTGCTGTTGCAACGAATACCGCTTGGTAATCCATGCCCGCAATCGACATAATATCAGGATTAACAAATAGAATATAAGCCATGGTGACAAAAGTGGTTAAACCTGCCATTACTTCTGTTTTTATCGTCGTATTATGTGCTTTTAACTTAAACAACTTTTCCATCAAAGTTGCAAAAGCAGAAGTGTTAGTTGAAGCAGAGGTAGATTGACTTGCGGTATTCATTAAGGGTACTCACTTTTTGTTTCGTTCACCTTACTCACTGCATGACAGTGGCTGTCTGTACTTATTGCTCTTTAATGCAACTGATAGATACAAACCAAGGTGACTGGCTGTTTAATAAATGGCTGTCGCTTAGCGGAAAAGTGGAAAGTTCTAAGCTGACAATTATTAAATAACCGGATTTAAAATATAGGTAATTATTACCTGCTATATTCACTTTGTGAACGGGCGGGATTATCTGCTAATTTGAGTTGAATTGAAAGTTTTTTGTCATTAAAGCATACTTTTATTATGTAAAACCATGATTTCAGTGAACATTATAGATCAAACGCCTAAAAGTATCGTTTTAGCTAAAAAAATACCAGCACGAGGCTGGTATTTTTAATATAAACGTAACGCTTAATGAGGCTTAGTCACGAGCATAGATAACGTGGCCGTCATCTTCTTCGTCCCAATCATCCCAATCGTCATCATCATC
>Ga0209395_1002489_pt1 | contig 24007 bp, 26 predicted proteins | sample GOMGulsemesocosm_3_FD_184635 | JGI IMG/M metagenome (GOLD analysis project Ga0209395, IMG submission 184635) | Methane-oxidizing microbial communities from mesocosms in the Gulf of Mexico - GOM9D Gulf of Mexico (SPAdes) (version 2) | ecosystem: Environmental > Aquatic > Marine > Cold seeps... | reverse complement strand
TGAACAGTACGCGCCGCTAATGGGTAAGATGCCACGATTTTTTAACTTCTTTATGAAGATGAAAATAACCGCATCGTTGACTGAGAAATTTGTTGGCATGGTAGATATCCCATTGCTTTCAGCGCCAACACTTAAATCGTCACTTAAAAAACAGACTATTACAGAGTTTGATTTAGAAAAACTGCAAGCATTGACACCGATTGAGCGTGAAGGTTACGTGTTAATCGTGCAAGACCCGTTTACTACCTATTACGACGCCGATGTTGTTCGTGATTTAATGTTAAGCATCAAAAAGCTGGGATATAAACCTGTTTTATTACCCTTTAAACCCAATGGTAAACCACAGCATATTAAAGGTTTCCTTGAAAAATTTGCTAAAACTACCCAAGACTCAGCACAATTTTTAAATGAGATGAGTGCGTTAAGTATCCCAATGGTGGGTACTGATCCGGCAATGGTGCTTTGTTACCGAGATGAATATAAACAAGCATTGGGTAATAAACGTGGCCAGTTTACTGTTCAGCTATTCCAAGAGTGGTTAAAACCGCGCTTGAAAGGTAAGGCTAAAACGTTAACCGATAAACAGTTTTACCTGTTTGGTCACTGTACAGAGAAAACAGCAGAGCCAACATCTGCTGGAGATTGGGCTAAAATCTTCAACCACTACGGTGCAAGCTTTAGTGACGTTGCTGTTGGTTGTTGTGGTATGGCGGGTACATTTGGCCACGACGCTGGAAAAGTTGAGCAGTCTAAAGCGATCTACAGCTTGAGCTGGGAAGCTGAGATTGGCAAACGCGATCGCAGTGAATGTTTAGCAACGGGTTACTCTTGTCGTAGCCAAGTAAAACGTATTGAAGGGGAAGTATTGAAGCATCCCGTACAAGCGTTGTTAACAATTTTATAAGCAGTTAGCAGTTAGTAGTTAGTTATTCGCCGACAGGTGTTACTGAGGATTAAATACTTATGTCAATTTGGAAAAAACAGAGTTCATTAGCGCGCCTCAATAAGATCAGCGAAAATACCATTATTTCGTTATTAGGCATTGAATATACCCAAATTGGCGAAGACTATTTACAAGCAACAATGCCCGTTGATAGTCGTACCCATCAGCCTCATGGTTTATTGCATGGTGGCGCGTCGGTTGTACTCGCTGAAACATTAGGTAGCGTAGCTGGAAATTTAGCAGTGTCAGCAGATAAAGTGTGTGTAGGGTTAGAGGTTAACGCAAATCACCTGCGTAGTATGAAAAGTGGAATGGTGACCGGCACAGCAAGTGCAATACGAATTGGTCGTACCGTGCAGGTATGGCAGATAGAAATACATAATGAAAAAGAGCAGTTGATTTGCACCTCGCGTTTAACGCTTGCTGTGATCGACAAGCCTCAAGAGAAAAAAGAGAAATAATATGATAAAAATTGGCACTTATAATGAACTTCGAATTATCAAACAGGTTGATTTTGGTTTTTACCTAGATGGTTTTGAAGAGGGCGAAATTTTATTACCGCGTCGCTACACAACCGATGATATGCAAGTGGGTGATAAGCTGAATGTATTTTTGTACTTCGATTCAGAAGACCGTCTGATTGCAACAACACAACGTGCAAAAGCAGAAGTGAATAAGTTTGCTTCACTGAAAGTAATTGATACTAACCGTGCGGGGGCATTCTTAGATTGGGGCCTCCCAAAAGATCTTCTTGTACCATTTAACCAGCAAAAGATTCCGATGAAGGAAGGTTACGGTTATGTAGTTTATGTTTATCAAGATGATATTAGTGAGCGGTTAGTTGCCTCTTCAAAGTTAGACCGTTTCTTAGATAATGAACCTGCTTTTTACGACGTGGGTGATAAAGTTGATATTTTAATTGCAGATAAAACTGAACTCGGCTTTAAAGCGATTATTAACGATAAACACTGGGGCGTACTGTTTGAAAGTGAAGTGTACGGCGATATGGGCATTGGCAAACAGTGTAAAGGTTACATCAAACAGATCCGTGAAGATGGAAAGTTAGACGTTGGTTTAACTAAAGTTGGATATGCTAAGGTTGACGCGTTAGCTGAGCGTATTTTACAAAGCTTAAAACAGAATCAAGGTTTTTTACCTTTGCATGATAAAAGCAAACCAGAGCAGATCGCTAAAATTCTAAAAATGAGCAAAGCGAACTTTAAAAAATCGATCGGGCAATTATACCGTAAGAAACTGATCACTATCGAAAATGACGGTATTCGTATTAGTGGGTAGTTTTTATATTTATAAAATCTGATGCATTTAACATTTGAGTTCTAGGTTTTATTTTAAGTCACAAAATGATAAATTAATGCCATTAGCTAAATCAACAGTAAAACTTATAAAAGTAGGGACACCATGATTAAAAAATGTTTATTTCCAGCTGCCGGATACGGAACGCGTTTCTTACCAGCAACAAAGTCTATGCCAAAAGAGATGATGCCAATCGTTAACAAACCACTGATCGAATTTGGTGTAGATGAAGCATTAGAAGCAGGCATGACAGGAATGTGTATTGTAACAGGACGTGGCAAGCATTCTTTAATGGATCACTTTGACCTTAACTATGAACTTGAGCACCAAATTAGTGGTACAGCAAAAGAAGAAAAGTTAAAAGATATCCGCTCAATCATGCAAAGCGCTCGTTTTACTTTTATTCGTCAACGCGAAATGAAAGGTCTCGGTCATGCGATTCTAACGGGTAAAGAGTTAGTCGGTGATGAACCTTTTGCAGTTGTTTTAGCCGATGATATGTGTGTTACCGATCCTAATGAAGATGGCGTACTTGCTCAGATGGTAGCACTTTATAAACAGTTCCGTTGTTCGATTGTGGCTGTTGAGGAAGTGCCGGATGAAGAGACACATAAATACGGTGTTATCAAAGGTGAAATGATTAAAGATGATATCTATCGTGTTGATGATATGGTCGAAAAACCAGATCCGGGTACAGCGCCAAGTAACATGGCTATCATTGGTCGTTACATTTTAACGCCAGATATCTTTGATATCTTAAAAGATACTCCTCCTGGTAAAGGTGGTGAAATCCAGATCACCGATGCACTATTACAACAAGCAAAAACAGGTTGTGTATTAGCATATAAATTTAAAGGTAAACGTTTTGACTGTGGTAGTGTACCGGGTTATATAGAAGCAACTAACTATGTGTACGACAATATTTACCAAGAGTAGTTATTAAGAACGTAATTATTCTGAAAATCCCGACTTTGTTGGGATTTTTTTTATCTATTTGTTCGTTTTTTGTTGCCTATTTATAGGGCATTCCTGTCGGTAAATCTTACACCTTTCTTTGGGGGTATTAAAAAAAACTTGCAAGTATCTGTTTTTAAAGAGTCTGATTTTGTGGCATGGAAGTTGCTTTAATGTGATCTGTGTTACATATGTAATTTGAATATAAAAAGGAAGTTGATGAATATTTTCACTAAAGCAGTATCCATAGCAAGTTTAGCCACAATGAGCTCTTTTGCTACTGCGGGTCCTATTGATTTAGGTGCTACAGATGGCTACACAATGTTAGCGGTAGGCACTGGGCATACTGGTCAGGCTGGTGGTTTTTTACAGCTAGGTTCTGAAGCTGAAATTTTTGGTAATGTTGGTGCTCGTGGCAATTTAATGTTAGCTTCTGGTGCAATAGTACATGGTGATGCTGATGGTGGTGTTATTGCTCTTGGAGCTGGAGCTTCTATAGATGGAAGCCAAAATACACTGAGTGAAACTACTTGGCAGGGCTTGTATAACGATATTTCAAATGCTTCTGCACAAGCCGCTGCATTATCTGGTAATAATTACAGTAGTATAACGGAAACGACCATCTTTGAAGCTTATGACTCAACATCTGTTTTTAATATCGATGGAGAGTTAACTCTTGATTCAGGTGAGTCATTAACTTTACGTGGTAATGCAAACTCAATGGCCATTGTGAATATTAGTAGTAATTTTATGTTAGGCTCAGGTGCCTCTATTTTGTTAGATGGTTTTGAAGCTGATAATGTTCTATTTAACTTTACTGGTAACGGTTATACTGAATATATGGCATTTGGTGGTTCTGAGCTTTCTGGTACTTTCATTGGCGCTGATATGTTTTTCCAAATGGGAGATGGCGCAATACTGAATAATACTCGATTTTTAATGGGTGGCTCAATTGCTAATGTTCAAGTGGTTAAGCCTGGTAACCCAGCAACTGTACCTGCACCCGCATCGATATTGTTGATGTTGATGGCACTAGTTGGTTTAACACTCGTACGCCGTAAAGCTTAATTTAAACTTACGTTTTAAGTTATAAGCCCGAATTTTATTCGGGCTTTTTTGTGTCTGTTAATGCTAAATAAATGCAGCTGTTATCATTAATAAAACAGACGTTATAGCAAATACCGCTCCTAGTTTTAAACCAAAGCGTTTATCTTCATTAATGCTTTTTTGGTATTCCTCAAACGAGCTAATATTTCCCCATGACATCGCTAAAATACAGCCTAGCAGCAGTGATACATAACCGTATGAGAAGATGTAGTTACTCGATGCATCAGCACCTGTGAAGTATCCCCCAAGTAGAAAGTGGATGTATGCGATAGCGAGCAATGCACTAAATAAACCTATGGTCGCCAAAAAGTATTTTTTCATTTTAGGAGTCTCTCTATTTCAATAAGCCACTATTCTACCAGAAAACATGCCAGCAGTTACCCTTTATAGGTAAATCTCATCTAACTGTATATTGGGTTTATGAATGCTTGTGTATACGCGGTGCTTGGATAACGTTAAACTAAGCCTATTAGTTATTATAAAGAGAATAATATGGCTTATATTCCTAGCAATTATAAAAGTTTAGAAAGCGATTATCGCGATAAAGCGCTTAAGTTGTTTCCTTGGGTTTGTGGGAAGTGTGCACGAGAATTTGTTTATTCAAATCTAAAAGAATTAACCGTGCACCATGTCGACCATGATCATAGTAACAACCCTGCTGATGGTAGCAACTGGGAGATGTTATGCATTTATTGTCATGATCATGAACATGATAAATACACACAGGCTGATTTATACGGTAGCAGTGTAGAAGCGGGTGATGACTTGCAAGCTAGTGCGACTTATAACCCCTTTGCGGATCTCATGAGTAAAATGAAAAAGTAGTTTATTAAAAACTAGATGGTGAAGTTGTGTTTTTTTGTAATCAACACAACTTCAGTTTCACTTCTACTACATTGAACCAGCTCGTGAATTACGTCCATTTATCCAATCTTCATAAAAAGCCCAGCCTCTAGGGTAACGATCACAAATATTGTGATAAGGCTGCCCTGTGACTCCTAAAATATAAGCGTTTTGAGGCTCGCAATATATTAGTAAAGCTTCTTCGTAACCAGCAAGATATGCTCCGTAGTTTATTTCCGAGCTAAGGTTTTCATCACTCATTTTCTTCAGTTTATTTTTGCTTTTTTCAATATAGCCCTGACTAGCATCATATTTACCGAGTACAAACCAGTTACCTGCTTTTATCTCATTTTCCTCTTTTAAAGAAGTACAAGCATTTAAGCTAATAGATAACATTACAAAAAAATGATTCGAAACATATAACATCCTTATTTTTTAGCCATTAGTATGAGCTTAAATCTCCTCTCTTTCAATGGATATAACAACCCTACGGTTCTGCATTCGGCCTAAAACGTTTGTATTATCAGCAACATGATGTTTTTCACCATAGCCTCTTACCTGAATTTTTTCACCGTCTAAACCTAATTGTGCAAGGTAATCTTTTACAGAAGTGGCACGTTGCTCAGACAGTTTTAAATTTGCGTATTTAGCGCCATAACTATCAGAATATCCTGAAACAAGAATGACACTGATATTTTCGTCGTGTTTGATGTAATCTCCGATCATTTTTAAACGTTTCTTAGAAAAAGAGGTCAGTTTTATACCATTTTTATTGTACTTGAGAATGCTATAAGCGATATCGTCAAAATTATAAGGCAGAAGTTGGTCAATACAATTATTGAACTCATCGTAGCTTTTCATAAAGTTTATGGAAGAGAGGCCAACGCTAGTGATTTGATCTTTGTTATACCAATCTTGATAATAAAATGTAGGGTATTTTCCATCTTCGAGCTCACTAAGCATCTGCCACGCTTTTTGACGAGTGACATAACCATCAAACTGTTGATGAAACTTAACTTTACCAATAGTTGATGCTTCGTTGCCTGGTCGCCATAAAGGGGGAACTGACTTTAAGGTGACTAAACGTGTTTTAGGCAGGGCTCTTTTACTATGTAAAATAAAATCTAAATTGACACTTTTACTGGCTCTTGCCTCAAAGTGTGCTTGTCCATAACGTGGAATAGGGTGTTCAAGAGTACATTGAATAGGCGTTGAGCTGGAGATATACCACAGTGAGTTATCGATACCGGCATTGTAACTTTTATTAGATGCATAAACGCTGTTTACACATAAAAGTAGCGTTGCCATAACCTGTATTTTCATAATTAATCCCATCAATTCAGCTCTATTGTTAAATTATCGGCAGTCGTAACCTTTTCTTTAGTAAATTTAGCTGTTTATATACTAGCCTTATTTAGAGGCACTTGTACGTATGAACTAAAATTATACAACAAGCTTCAATTTTATACCTGAATTATATGAACAAACTGGCTTGCAGGCTTTTCACCTTGGGGCATGTTGGAATACCCGTTATCAATCAAAATGCTTTATTCAGTTGCTAGCTCGAATATCAAGTCAAGACGCAACGTGACGACAATGGTTAATCCTTATCGAATGTTGCAACGCTGAATTGGTTTTCGAGCTAGCAACCCATAGGGCAAGCTGTGAGATAAACATTCTCGTTGTTAGGAAGCATCGGTTGAACCAGTTAGACCTTCTACTTCCTGCCTAGAGCCTGCTCATCTCATAGCTTGCTGAATTTTGCATCTTGAATGGTAACGGGTATATACTCCTCCCTCATTTTTTAATATGAGTATTTTATGGAAAACATCTTAGCAAAACGCTTTCGTGGTTATTATCCGGTTGTGATTGATATTGAAACATCAGGATTAACGGCACAAACTGATGCGATTCTTGAGATTGCTGCTATTTTTCCTGCGATGGATGAGCAGGGATACTTATATTGTGCTGAAAAAATCCATTTTCATGTCGCACCTTTTGAGGGGGCAAATTTAGATCCTAAAGCATTAGAGTTTACTGGGATTGACCCTTTTAACCCATTGCGAGGCGCGGTGGATGAGCGTGATGCATTAACAGACATCTTCAAGTTAGTACGTAAGCATCAAAAATCAAATGGTTGTAATCGTTCAATTATTGTTGCGCATAATGCAACCTTTGACCAAGGTTTTATCAATCAAGCAAGCGAACGTTGTAATTTGAAGCGTATGCCATTTCACCCCTTTGCAAGTTTTGATACTGCAAGCATGGCTGGGCTTGTTTTAGGGCAAACAGTGCTTGCAAAAGCGTGCGGGCAAGCAAATATTGCCTATGATAATAAACAGGCACACTCAGCACTTTATGATACAGAAGTCACCGCAGAGCTGTTTTTTTATATGGTTAATAAATTCAAAGCGCTCGGCGGTTGGCCAGTTTAAACATTAACGCTAAGTAGTTACAAAAAGTAGGAAATTATGTCATCAATAAGTACAAGTAACACACTGCTTGATATCACTACACAGGCCTTTTCTCAGTACGCTGGGCGCATTCTAGTGGCTAATGTAGATGGTGAAGAGATCAGCTATGCACAAGCACAAAAAAAATTAAAAACGGTGCAACAGTTATTAATTTCTGCGGGTATTGGACAGGGGGATAAAGTCGCTATTTGCAGTGAAAATATGCCTCATTGGGGAATTGTTTACCTTGCGATTACTAGCATGGGGGCCGTGGCTGTGCCCATTTTACCTGATTTTCATAGCAATGAAGTTCACCATATTGTAAAACATTCTGAAGCCAAAGTGATTTTTGTTTCTGACAAAATAAATAATAAATTAGCTGAGGATGATTTTACATCATCTCTACAGTTCGTTTTTTCATTAGAAACATTAACTTTGCTAGAAGACTTTGTAAAAAAATCAGAATTACTAAGCAAAGGCAGTGAAAAATTTGCCCTGTTTAAAGCGAAATTAAGTAGTTCTGAACCAGTCACTGAAGCGTTGCTTATCAATGAACATGATCTTGCTGTGATCATTTATACTTCTGGAACAACTGGCCAGTCTAAAGGTGTGATGTTATCGCACAGCAATCTTGTTGCGCAGGTTAAGCAAGCAGAAAAGCTAACAACAATTAATGAAGGTGATCGCTTTCTGTCGATTTTACCGCTTGCGCATACTTTTGAATGCTCTGTTGGTTTTTTAGTACCTTTTTCGAATGGTGCCGCTATCTACTACATTAATAAAACACCCGCACCCAAGATTATTTTAAAAGCGATGTTGAAGGTCAAGCCGACTCACATCTTAAGTGTGCCTTTAGTGATTGAGAAAATTTATAAATCAAAGGTTCAAGCAAGTTTTAACAAGAACGTTGTTATTAAATACCTATATAACAATGTGCCTTTTGTGCGTAAAAAATTAAATATAATCGCGGGTAAAAAACTACTAGAAAGTTTTGGTGGAGAGATCCGCTTCTTTGGCATTGGTGGTGCTAAGTTATCTCCTTTTGTAGAGCAGTTTTTACAAGAAGCAAATTTCCCTTATGCAATTGGATATGGTTTGACAGAAACAGCCCCAATTATTGCTGGAGCTGTTCCTGGGAAAACTGCAGTGGGAACCACTGGCATATTGGCAGATGGCATGCAACATCGCTTTGTAAAACATGGGCAAGAGGGCAAAGATGCAGAGCTACATGTGCGTGGTCCTAATGTCATGATGGGTTATTACAAAGACAAAGTGCGTACTGAAGAGGTCTTAGACAAGGATGGTTGGTTAAATACTGGCGACCTTGGATGTATGGACGAAAATGGGATATTAAGTATCAATGGGCGTAGTAAAAATGTGATCATCGGTGCAAGTGGTGAGAATATCTACCCTGAAGCAATTGAATCGGTGATTAATCAGCATGAGCTGGTGGTTGATTCATTAGTTTATGAGTTAGATGGCAAGGTTGTTGCAAAAATTTACATTGATTATGATCTCTTTGATGAAACTCATAATATCAACAAAACCAGTGATTCTGCTTTATACGGCGAAATTATTGAAGCCTTAGAAGATATAAAAACAGAAGCCAATGCGCAGTTGGCAAATTATTCTAAAGTAGCCACAGTGTTTGAACAAACTGAACCCTTTATTAAAACGCCCACTAAAAAAATTAAACGTTATTTACATATCTAAGTTAAGTTAAAATGAGTGCCACTCTAATGGTGGCACTCATTGTCTAGCTATACTCTTCCATCATACGTTTTGTATCATTGACCATATTGGTGCTACCACAAAAGAAGGGGATACGCTGGTGTAATTCTGATGGTTTAATCTCCATAATACGATTTTTACCATCCAGTGCTTGGCCTCCTGCTTGCTCTATTAAAAATGCCATTGGGTTACATTCATATAACAGACGTAATTTACCTTTTGGTGCTGAAGCCGTGGAAGGGTAGATATAAATCCCCCCTTTTAATAAGTTACGATGAAAATCAGACACCAATGAACCAATATAACGTGAGGTATAAGGGCGGTTTGTGGGCTCGTCTATCTCTTGGCAGTATTTAAGATATTTTTTAACACCTAACGGAAATTTTAGGTAATTCCCCTCATTGATAGAGTAGATTCTACCATCCTTGGGAATCTTCATATTCTCATGTGATAGGTAAAATACACCGAGTGAAGGATCGCAGGTAAAGCCATGTACCCCATTACCGGTGGTATAAACAAGCATGGTTGATGAGCCATAAACCACATAACCGGCTGCGATTTGTTCGGTACCAGGTTGCAGGAAATCAGCTTCTGTGACTTTAGTACCCACTGGGCTAATGCGTTTATAGATAGTGAAAATAGTCCCTACAGAAACATTCACATCAATGTTTGATGAGCCATCAAGTGGGTCCATCAAAATCACATACTTGCCATTACAACCTCGCTCAGTATCAAGGGCGATAAAGTCATCCTCCTCTTCGGAAGCGATACCACACACTTCTCCACGGGCTTCGAGTGCGGCTTTAAATTTATCATTAGCATACAGGTCTAACTTTTGCTGTACCTCGCCTTGAACATTTTCTGACCCTGTTGTACCTATAATATCAGCGATGCCTGCTTTGTTTATCTCTCGGTTAACCACTTTTGAGGCTAACCTAATGGCACCTAACAGCAAGGTTAACTCACCACTTGCTTCCGGAAAGTCTTGCTGTTTTTCAATAATGAATTCGCCTAATGTGATCATTACTTCTCCTTATTTATACCAATGGAATTAATGAAGTGATCAAGTATTGCGTAGGAAAAATTAGCACTAACAAGGCATGAGTTGCAGGAGATAGTTGTTCTCACTTCAAAACTCATAACGTAGGTAGGGATAATTTTAACAAGCAAGACTGATCACCTTTTTAGTTCCTTTGGTATTATTACAATAACAACTTGGTTTTCGAGGACACACAGCACCCCGCGCACAGATAAGTTGTGCTTCTTGCTCAATGCCACGGGTTATCCAATTGATATTGAGAATGCGTGCCACGCTGTTTAGCACCTTTTTTATCTTAGTCGGAATTTTACAAGTGCCACCGTTTTCTATGCACAATTTTTGTAAATCATCCACTAACTCAACAGCATTGTGACCTTGCGCAGTGATTGCTGGGTTTAATTCAATGCCGGTGCATAACACATGGTTAGCGTTATTGAGATCTTGCACCTTAATCGACTCACAACAGTAAATTCTGGCGATCCCATTTTCGTTCAAGATAGAGAATTGCGCTGCTGTGCCTTCAGCTTGTTGCTCTAACATTCTAAATACAGACCAATGTTGACACGGATCGCGGACAATACGCATGTTGCCCCAAGGCAATGGAATACCATTACCACGATACACTGCCTTTAATTTCCCCTGCGCATAAGCATCAAAATAGTGCCAATACGGGTAAGCGGAAACAGCTGTCATACGGCGCATCACCACTGCTTCAGAAACCTCAATTTGTTTACAAACGTCTATCTCATAACCATGCCTATCGAGTAACTGTCTAAAGGGGACTTTGGGACAGAGTAGAGCTGCTGCAAAAAAACTACACTCAAAATCTCGCCAAGCATGCAAAATATCTTGCGCATCTAACTGACTAGAAGAGGGGATTTGCTCTTTTTGAATATCATATTGGGTCTGATCACCCGCAACCATGATGCTTTTTTCACCATCACTGTTGTGTAAAACGTTGTGGCCGATGTGAACAGCAAGCTCATATTTGAGTCTAGTAGTGTTCTTTTTTAATATTTTATTGAGATAAACCGTGCTCGGAGGTTGAAAATAAGAGGTCACCATCTTGTTGCTGGTATCTCTCACACTCTCCTCATCTGGCAAACGCGTAAACCAGCGAATATTAAGGCCACGTGCCTCACTTATCTGCATTAAGTCCTCAACATGTAGTGGCATCTTTTTAAGACCAATCTCTTCGGCAGCACGCTCTAAATCGGGAAAATGATTTTGATGATGCTCTTGATGAGCACGAATTAATAGGTGTGCAAACTGTCTGCCAGATGTGCCTGTTTGCGATAACATTTCCGGAATCGCTATTTGTAATATTTCATTTGAAAACAGGAAGCTAGGCTCTAATGCCATGCCTTTTATACCACCACGATTACCCTTTTCTGGTGTGATTTCTTGCACATCAGGTGCATCGTCTAAAAACCATTGGTTGTCTTTTTGGAACACCGTTGCGATCACCGCCAGCAACTCTTCACTGGGTACGCGTTTACCACGTTCAATCATCGAAAGGTATGAAACGGATGGTGCGTACTCAGCATCTAATTTTATACAGCGTGATGAAAGATCGTCCAGCGTCAAACCATTACGTTTACGTAAGTTACGTATTTTTGTGCCCAAGAAGTGGGACTTTCTGCCTAAGCTTTTTTTTGTTTTCATTTTGTAAAATTTACACTGTGTAATTTTCTTTGTGAAATTATATGAATTTTTTCTCTATAGTTACAACCGTTGAATAACAAACATACAAAATAAGATTGAAAATTGAGCGGTAAAAGATGTTTGTAAAATTTCAAATAAGAGTCGATATCATTTACTGATATTTAAAATTGATACTTTAGGAGCAAAATATGAACTTACCTCAAGAGAAACAGTGCGTTATTAATCCTGCCTTTTATCAGTTTATCAATGATGAGATTTTGCCTCATACGTCGTTAAATAGTGTCAATTTTTGGTATGACTTTAATTGTTTAATCAGTGATCTTTCAAGCCAAAATAGTGCATTGCTTAAAACGCGCCAAGAGATGCAAAACCAAATTAATCAGTGGCATATTGAAAATGCAGTCTCAACACACAAAGCAACAGCAGATGTTTATCAATCGTTTCTGCAACGTATCGGTTATTTAGCGCCTGAGATTGAAAACTTTCACATTGAAACTGAAAATGTTGATGCAGAAATAGCAACCATGGCAGGACCACAGCTCGTTGTACCAGTAAGTAATGCACGCTTTGCGTTGAATGCGGCTAATGCACGCTGGGGAAGTTTATACGATGCATATTACGGAACAGATGTTATCCCACCAACTGATGAGTTAAACAGCGTAGTTGGATTTAATGCTTTGCGTGGCGAAGCGGTCATTAATAAAGCTAAAGACTTTTTAGATGAGCACTTCCCATTAAACGAGGGCTCGCATCATGATGTATCAAGCTATTTGGTATATTACCAACACCTATTAGCATTCTTCCCCGATGGTAGTGAAAGTGGTTTAAAAAGTGCCTGTCAGTTTGTTGGTTTTGATGGTTCTAAAAATGACCCTAAATATCTGTTACTAAAAAACAATGGGTTGCATGTAGGCCTACAAATTGATCGCTACGGAAAAATTGGCGCAACGGATAAAGCGGGGATTGATGATATTCAAATCGAGTCTGCACTGACCACTATTGTGGATTTCGAAGATTCTGTTTCTGCGGTTGATAGTAACGATAAAATTGCCGCTTACCGCAACTGGTTTGGGTTAATGTCTGGCAATTTAGCGGTGTCATTTACAAAGAATGGCCAATCAGTACAGCGTAAATTACATCACGATCGTCAGTTCACTGCAAAGGCGGGCGGGATATATCAAGTACCAGGGCGCTCGTTATTAATGGTGCGCAATGTTGGTCATTTGATGGGCACGGATTTAATGGCAGATATCAACGGTAATCATGCACCTGAGGGCATTGTAGATGCTGTTATTACTGCATTGATTGGCAGTTTAGATCTACAAAAAAACAGTGAAGCAAACTTAAGAAATAGTCGTACGGGTAGCATCTACATTGTAAAACCGAAAATGCATGGTCCACAAGAAGTTGCTTTTACCTGTGAACTTTTTAGTCGCGTGGAAGCAATGCTTAACTTACCTGAAAACACTTTAAAGTTAGGCATTATGGATGAAGAGCGCCGTACAACACTAAATCTTAAGCAGTGTATTTATGAAGCAAAGTCACGTGTGGTATTTATTAATACTGGTTTCCTAGATAGAACCGGTGATGAGATCCATACCAGCATGTTAGCCGGTGCTTTTTACCCTAAAAGTGCAATTAAAAATGAACCTTGGATCAGTGCTTATGAGAACAACAATGTAGAGATTGGGCTCGCCTGTGGTTTTTCCGGTAAAGCACAAATAGGTAAAGGCATGTGGGCGATGCCCGATGACATGAATAAAATGATGCAGGAGAAATCTGTACATCCAAAATCGGGCGCCAATACTGCGTGGGTACCTTCGCCTATAGCTGCCACCTTACATGCACTGCATTATCATCAAACAGATGTGTTTGCTGTGCAGCAAGATATCACCAACCGAAAACCGGCAAGTCGTGAAAAAATGTTAACCATGCCTATTATGCCAGCGTCGATGAAACTGACAACTGAGCAGGTGAACAGCGAGCTTGAGAACAATGTACAGGGTATTTTAGGTTATGTGGTGCGTTGGATTGAGATGGGCATTGGTTGCTCGAAGGTACCGGATATTAACGATATTGGTTTGATGGAAGACAGAGCAACATTGCGTATTTCAAGCCAGCACATTGCTAACTGGTTAAAACATAATATTTGTAGCGCAGCACAAGTAACTAGCGTAATGAAAAGCATGGCCCAGGTTGTAGATAAACAAAATCAAGGTGTTGCGGGTTATCGCAATATGGGTCCTAACTGTGAAGATAGCCTTGCCTTTAAGGCAGCTAACGCACTGATTTTTGAAGGAGATAAACAAGCCAATGGTTATACCGAACCATTGCTACATGAGTACCGCATATTAGCAAAGCAACAATTCTAAAATACTAAGCACTTTTTTAATCACTACTACTTACATTAAATAGAGAGGCATTTATGATGAATTACCGAGCTGAAATGAATAAGACAGAGCAATTTTTAAACCAACAAGGATCAACGTGGAATGCAATTAACCCAGAATATATAACACGTATGCGTCTTCAAAACCGCTTTAAAACCGGCTTAGATATTGCTAATTATACCGCTGAAATCATGCGTCGAGATATGCAGTCGTACGATGAAAACAGTGAAAATTACACCCAATCACTGGGTTGCTGGCATGGCTTTATCGGGCAACAGAAGATGATCTCTATTAAAAAACATTTCACTACTACCAAGGGGACTTATCTCTACCTCTCTGGTTGGATGGTTGCTGCGATGCGCTCAGAGTTCGGCCCTTTACCTGACCAATCAATGCATGAAAAAACATCCGTGCCAATGTTAATCGAAGAGTTATATACCTTCTTAAAGCAGGCTGATGCGCGTGAACTAAATCATCTATTTAGTGAACTCGATGATGCCCAAGCTCGTGGAGATCAAATTGCAGCGCAAGCGGTGCAAAAACAGATCAATGAATTTGAAACGCATGTAGTACCTATTATTGCAGATATTGATGCGGGTTTTGGTAACGAAGAAGCCACTTACCTACTGGCTAAAAAGATGATTGAAGCGGGCGCGTGTTGTATTCAAATTGAAAATCAAGTATCAGATGCCAAGCAATGTGGTCATCAAGATGGCAAAGTAACAGTGCCTCATGAAGACTTTTTAGCAAAAATTAATGCCGTGCGTTACGCGTTTATGGAGCTGGGAGTAGAAGAGGGCATTATCGTTGCACGTACTGACTCATTAGGTGCAGGTTTAACACAAAAAATTCCTGTATCTCAATATGAAGGAGATTTGGCGGAGCAATACAACGCCTTTATTGATGGTAAAAAGCTCAATTCATTAGACGAGTTAGAGTCTGGCGATATGGTACTAAGCCGTGCTGGTGAGCTGATTAAACCTAACCGCCTTGCAAACGGCCTTGTACGTTTCAAACCTGATACAGGGGAAGATCGTGTGGTGCTTGATTGCATTACCTCACTACAGCATGGGGCAGATCTACTGTGGATTGAAACTGAAGCGCCTAATGTGCAACAAATAGCTGGTATGGTAAATCGCATTCGTGCAGTAGTGCCTAACGCAAAACTGGTTTACAACAATAGCCCATCATTCAACTGGACACTTAACTTCCGTCAGCAAGTCTTTGATGCATGGCAGGGTGAAGGGCGCGACTTAAGTTCATACCAACGCACTGATTTGATGAGCCCATTGTATGACAGTACTGAGCTTGCTAAAGAAGCAGATAGCAAAATACAAAATTTCCAAAAAGAAGCATCACAGCAAGCGGGTATTTTCCACCACCTAATTACCTTGCCGACATACCATACGGCAGCGTTATCAACGGATAACCTCGCTAAAGAGTACTTTGGTGAGCGTGGCATGTTAGCGTATGTTGAGAATGTGCAACGCCAAGAGATTCGCCAATCACTTGCATCGGTTAAGCATCAAGATATGTCAGGTTCAAATATCGGAGATGATCATAAGGAGTACTTCTCCGGTGATCAGGCACTTAAAGCCTCTGGTGAAAATAATACCATGAGCCAGTTCTCTTAGTTTCCCCGCCAAAAAAGCAAAACATCAGCACTATTCGCTGATGTTTTGCTTTATAAAGCCAACCTGTTCACTGTTTTATTCATTATATTCATAGATAATATTGACATTACACTTCATGGATTGAACAGATGTCATTTTTCAAAGTAACTCTAATCACCGTTGCCTTATTAACCAGTCAGGTAGCTTTCAGCTCTAATCAGCCAGCACAACTCTCTCTTACTAACGCTACTTGGAAATTCAATAAACAATCCGCTTATGCGCTACAGCACGATGACTATTGTGGGGGCACACAGGGCAATATTGACTCAATTGTTGCCCCCGCGTTATTAGAGCGTGGATTAACTGCCTCATTTGGTGTGGTCGCTAAAACCTGCTGGGGTTCGTTGTGGAAATCTGCTCGCGAACATGTTGAATCTGGTTTTACATTGTTTAACCACTCCATGCGCCATACACCTGCATTCAAGCCGACCTGGGAGAAAAGCAGCTTCAAGGTTATTTGGGATAACAAACGCGATATTGCTGATGCGAATCAAAAAATCAAAGATAAAACCGGTTATACACCGACTTTTATGGCACTTCCTTACGATATCGGTACAGATGAGGTCTATGAATATGTACGGGATCATGCTGAGTTAATTGCAATGCGTGCACCGGTGGAAAATAACGGTATTTGGTCTGGTAACTTAGGAATAAACAGCAAAAACTTCCGTAATAGTTATAAATTGAAAGTTGAGCTTTTCCATAATTGGAGCCCATATTGGAAACTAGGTAAAAATAAACGTTTACCTGCTTTCTTAGCGGATGTTATCGAGCGTGAAGGATTTGGTATCCAATATATGCACGGTGTTGCCGATGAGTCTTACTATTCTGTACCAAAATCAGAATACCTTAAGTTTTTAGACGTTCTTAAAAAATCATCCGAAGATGGACTTGTTTGGGTTGGAGATGCAGGAGAAATTGTTAATTACCGCTATGCACGTGAATATTGCACCTTAGTTGCTAAAGAGAGCAGTGAAAAAAGCATTAAATTCAGTGTTAATGGCCTACTTACTCGTACTAAACAATGCACTGAGTTGAATCGTGAACTAACTGCTCAAGGGGAAGTATCACAAACTGTCAGTGCAATTAAGCAAGGTGATAAAGCGTTAGCTTTTACGCAAGTTGATGGTAAATTACAGTTTGAATATGAAACTGATAAAGGCGATGTTGAGGTGTTATTTTAATTATCTTTTTAGCTGCACTGATGTTTATTTAAGTTGTGTCGCTATTAGTGATGGTTGATTGTTTTAACATTCAATTTTACTTTTAGTGTTAGACATCAGTACTAGAGGTGTAGATTTGAGTATCCCAATTGTTATTGAACCACTTAATGTAAAGCATGCAACAAGGCTCTTTGAATTAACAGAACAAAACCGGGACTATTTAAAGGTCTGGCTACCTTGGCTTGATTCTGTTTGCAAGGTTGAGGATACGCTTGAATTTATTCATTCGATGCTTGAGCAAAAACACCTTGTAAATTATGTCATTATTTATAATGGAAACGTCTGTGGCATTGCAGGCTTTTATAAAATTGAACAAGACCCAAAAATTGGCTTAATAGGTTATTGGCTTGCAGAGAAGTATTCTGGAAAAGGCATAATGACTCTAGCTGTAAAACAAATCGTTGAGGTAGGTTTTGTTAAACTGAAACTCGATAAAATTGAAATTAGATGCGCAGAAGAGAATTTCAAAAGTCGCTCAATAGCCAAACGCCTAGGTTTTAGAAAAGAATTTACAGTGCAAGATGCAGAGTGGTTATATTCGAAATATGTAAATCATATTGTGTACTCTCAGTTTTTGCATGAATTAAATCCCTAACAACAGGCTTAAACGAAATTAAAACAGTGGGATAGTTTTCGCTTCGCCACATATTTTAATCTACTTAATGCTGCAATAGTACATACTCACGGAGGATACATGTTCCCTATTGATATTTGGATCACCTACACACTCGCTTGCTTGCTGTTAGTTATATCACCAGGGCCCGATAATATATTAGCGATTGGAAGAGGGCTTAGCCAAGGTAAACTTGCAGCCTGCATATCTGGTTTTTCATCTGCTGCCGGAATATTATTTCATGTTTTGACGGCTACTTTTGGACTGACATTATTAATACAAACCTCTGAAGTCGCATTTATTGCTGTGAAGGTTATTGGTGCTTGTTATTTAATTTGGTTGGGCATAAAAGTATTAAGATCTAGAAACCTAATTAACTTAGCGCCAGCCGCTAAACAGCCGCTAAAAGTCATCTTTACAACGGGGTTTTTATCTGCGGCTTTAAACCCTAAACCGGGTATGTTTGTGCTCGCTTTTATTCCTCAATTTGTCAGTCCAGAGTTGGGCGCTGTTACCACTCAAATGATTGTCTATGGTATTTGGTTTGCATTGCTGACTGGTTTGGGTTTTTCGCTAATGGGCATGTTTGCTTCAAAGTTAACGGGGTGGCTTGAACGTCGTCCCAAAATTACAAACGCTTTAAATGTCGGGGCTGGTTTAACATTTATCACTTCTGGTTTAGCGGTTGCTACGTTAAGTCAAAATAAATAAAGCTATCCGTTATATATTTTAATTAAGGTGTTATTCAAGTGTCAAATTCAGAAACTAAATGCCTTTGTGGCGCAGTTAAAATTTCAGCAAAACAAATCAATCCTAAATTTACAGTGTGCCATTGTCAGTCATGTAGAACATGGGGCGGAGCACCATTTTTTGCTGTTAAGTGTGGAACGCAAGTCAGCATTGAAGGTGAGGATAAGGTAAAAGTGTATGAATCATCGTCTTGGGCATCTCGTGGTTTTTGCTCTGAATGTGGCACTCATCTGTTTTATAAGCTTAAAGCAAGTGGCGAATATAATATGCCTGTTGGACTATTTGCAAACTTGGAAGGTTTGCAAATGGATATGCAATATTTTAGTGACATGCGACCGAGTTATTACTGCTTTTCAAATGAAACAAAGGAGATGACAACCGCTGAGATAATGGCTTATTTTGCAGCTAAAATGTAGCGTGAAATGTTTAAAATTATACAGCTAGTCGAGCGAGATAAATTAAGAGTTGCAGCACTCGAATGTATACAGGACCTGGACTTGCCTGAATGCTATTTGGCTGCTGGTTTTGTTCGAAATTTGGTGTGGGATCATTTACACCAAAAATCGATTGCAACGCCTCTAAACGATATGGATGTTGTTTATTACGATGCTGATGAGTTTGGTGATCAAGTATACTTAAAATATGAAGCGGAACTGAATTTACGTATGCCTTACGTTAAGTGGCAAGTTCGTAATCAAGCCAAAATGCACATTAGAAATGGGGATAAAGCGTACCATAGCACCCTTGATGCGATGAGTTTTTGGCCTGAAAAGGAAACGGCCGTGGCGATTCGAAAAACGGAAAATAATAGTTATGAATGTATTTCAGCTTTCGGTTTTAAATCCTTATTTGCTCTTCAAGTCACCTTCAATCCCAAACGTAAGCGAGAGGTTTTTGAACAGCGGATAAAATCAAAAGGTTGGTTAATCCAGTGGCCCATGTTGAGAGTTGTGACATAAGGTGTAAACGTGGGCTAGTCTGCTTTATGTAGAAGTTATATGAATAAAGAAGGAGTGTTTACGTGCTAGAAATTAGACCTAATTGTGAGTGCTGTGATAAAGATTTAGCGCCTGATTCTACACAAGCAATGATTTGCACCTACGAATGCACTTTTTGCGTAACCTGTGTCACTGAGATAATAGAAAATGTGTGTCCAAATTGTGCTGGTGGTTTTACTGCTCGACCTATTCGCCCCAAATTAGCGAGGCGTGCAGGTTTAAGTCTTAATCATCAGCCTGCTTCAACTCAAAGAGTGCATAGTAAATATAGTCTTGAAGAACTTAAAGTGTTCTCAGCAAAAAACAAACATATAAAACCGGAAGAGCGCTGATAACTAAATTTAGGCTATGTTAATACAGCCGTTTATGTCCGCTTAATAGGGTTATAAGGAGGGGAAGTGTCTAATTTTAAACTCGCTGTCGCACAAGTACCTTCAATGCGAGGGGATGTAGCCACTAATATTAATATTCATTTAAAGGCGATAGATAAAGCGGCAGAGTTAGGTACCTCCTATCTCGTCTTTCCTGAGTTATCCCTAACAGGATATGAACCAGAACTTGCTTTAGCGTTGGCTTTCTCTAAAGATGATAGTCGCTTAGCGCCTCTTATTGAATCGGCAGTAAAAAATAATATTAGCATTGCTGTTGGTGTTCCTTTGCGCACCGAGGGCTTACCAAATATTGGACTGGTTGTTATCTCTCAAGCTGGCATTGTAGATTCATACTCAAAAATGAACTTGCACCCTGGAGAGGAACTGTATTTTAGTAAAGGTGATAAGCACCATTGTCTGAGTATGAATAACCTAACCATTACAAATGCTATTTGTGCAGACGCTAATCAGCCTAAACATGTACAACACTACGTTAGGTTAGGTGCCGACGTGTATATAGCAGGAGTACTCATTACAGAAAGTGGTTATAAAAATGATACCGCTCAAATGGAAAATTACGCAAAAAAATTCAATATCTTAGTGGCAATGGCAAATCACGCTCAGCCCACCGGAAACTGGATACCTATAGGAAAAAGCGCAATTTGGTCAGGTAAAGGGCTACTCGCCAGTGCCAATGAAACTCAGAGTGCACTTGTTGTTGCTGAAAAACATGAAAGTGATTGGGTTGCTCAAGTAGTTGAATTATAGGGTAAATAGGTGGGGTTTTTACGTTATATCTATATTGTTATTCCGCTAAATAGGGGATTCATCAAGGGGGAGGTTAGATGAAAAAAACGTATTTAGGATCTTGTCATTGTGGTTTTATTCAGTTTGAAGTGTCGGCGGACATTGATCATGTCCGTGAATGTAATTGCTCTATCTGTTTAAAACGTGGGACCCTTAATTTCAGGGTTCCACTAGCGGCGCTAAAGATATTAACAACACTTGATAAGCTATCACTTTATCAATGGGGCTCTAAAACAGCTGAAGATTACTTTTGCCCTCGATGTGGCGTATTGCCATTCCGTAAACCTAGCCAACCAACTCGGGCTGAGATTGAAATGGGTAAGCTACCCTTTGATGGTTGGGCTATTAATGTGCGCTGTTTGAGTGGCATTAATTTAGAAGCGTTACCTGTCAAGAAAATAAACGGTTTGCTATTATAAATAGCGTTTAACACGCGTTTTAAACGGAAATGAAATAACAGTTTAAGTGAATTATTTCCAATATTTTACAACATTTTTTGAGTCATTTAAGTAGATTATTAGTTATCTAATATCGAGGTTTGTATGGTTACCGGTAGCTGTTTATGCAGTAAAGTTAAATATGAAATATCAGGCGAGATTGGCGATATTGTTCACTGTCATTGTCAAACTTGTCGTAAAGCACATGGCGCTGCGTTTTCAAGTGTTGCTGCAGTGATGGATAAAGACTTTAAATTGCAGGGGCAGGAAAAGTTAGGCTGTTATGAATCATCGCCAGGTAAAATAAGATACTTCTGCACAAACTGTGCAACACAAATATATGCTAAAAAACAGGGAACAGAGCATATCGTTCTGCGCCTAGGTTCATTAGACGATGATCCTAAATCAAAAGAACTTAATCATATTTGGGTTTCTCAAAAAGCTAGCTGGTATTCACTAGAGAGTGATTTACCTAAACATCTTGAGTTTGAGTAAAACTCAGAATAAACGGGGGCGCTTTTGAATCAACAGATAATTAATGATATTTATCATATTCGTGAAATACTTGAATCATTTAATAAGTCTGACTTTGATCATCATTCAAGTTGCTACCACTCCTCAACGGGTTTTCCCCTTGGGTGCTGTGCCGATACCACACTTATATTGGGTTTGTTTCTGAAGCAGAGGTATAACAAAGGTAGTTTATATGTAACGGCTTGTGGTTTGGGAGATAGCTCTAATCAATCCCATACATGGCTTATCTGTGATGGACTCATTGTTGATATAACGGCAGATCAGTTTATTCACAAAGGTTACGATGTAAGTAAAGTGATCATTAAAAAAGAAAGTTTTTTTCATCGATTGTTTGAGCGTGTTGATTGTTGTGTACTTAATACTGAAGCCTTAGTTGGCACGCCTGTTGCGAGTATGCTGAGCAAAGTGATGGTTAAAATGGATAACGCAGAACAAATTTAAAATAAAAGGACATATTAAAATGATAACAGTGATGGTACACGCTACCGTCAAGCAAGAATTGCTTGAAGAGTATCTAGAATTAATCAAAAGACTGAGTAAAGAAACAACAAAAAAAGGCTGTATTACCTACTCCTTTAATCAAAATAGGGAAGATCCAACGGATTTTGTTCTCTACGAGCAATGGCAATCTCAAACCGATCTTGAAACTCATATTAGTGAACTTTTTACCTTGCTCGGGCCTGCTATTCCAGGGGATCTTGTTCCTGAACAGTTGATGAAGATGTACCAAAAAGCCACTGCCGTATTTTACGATGTGATTGAATAACCTGTGTGGTCAGCCACTATTATCTATTCATTTAGCAGGAGTTTTAGGTGATAAATTGTAAAGAAATTGCAGCTGATATGATCCCATTGAGCCTGTTGCTTGTTGCAGATCCTTCAAAAACTAACATTGCTGAATATTTACAAGGGGCTGTTTGTTTTGGTGCTTACCTTAATAATGAACTTGTGTGCGCTAGTGTGATAAATTTAAATGCACAAAGTGACTTTGAACTGTTTAATATAGCTTCACTACCAGAGGTGCAAGGGCAAGGTATCGGTTTAAAATTACTTGAGTTTGTTATTAGCGAGCTGAAAGACCGAAACATAGAAAGGTTAGTTTTAGGCACTGGTACATTTGGTTACCAACTCACTTTTTATCAACGGTTGGGTTTTAGAGTTGATGCTGTGATTAAAAACTTCTTTATAAATAATTACGAAGAAGCGGCTTACGAAAATGGTATACAACATATTGATATGTTGAGATTAACACTTCAGTTTGATAAGCAATCGCTGTAGTTGATAATCAGTAATTCGCTGCTTACTTTACCTTGTTACTAATAGGAAAATACATGTTATTCGAGAAACCTAAGTTATATTTTGAAGTGTATCAAGGAAGCGTCAAAGCAACAGAATTAGCTTCCGGGCTTGTGATAACAAAGAGATGTGCTGGACTTAATCACCCTAGGACATTAATTGGTGATTTTTTTAGTGTAGAGGCCTGTTTCACTTTGATAGTGAAAGAGCTTTGCCCGAAAAAATGGTTAACAATAGCCCCGATTTTGTATATTCACTTGCTTGAAAAGGGCGAAGGTGGATACACGAATATTGAGGTTAAAGCTGTTACAGAAGCTGGATTAGGCGCTGGCGGAAGAATTGTAAAACTGATCGCTAGCGAAGTGGTTTTAAGTAAAGAAAAGTTACTTAATGAAGACTTCTTGGAGTTAACTGGTATATAACCGTTATCATTCAAGATGCAAAGTTCAGCAAGTTGTGAGGTGGACAGGTTCTAGGCAGGAAGTTGAAGGTCTAACTGGTTCAATCGACGCTTCCTAACAACGAAGATGTTTGCCTCACAACTTGCCCTGCGGGTCACTAGCTCGAAAACCAATCCAGCGTTGCAACCTTCGAGAAGGGCCAGCCATTGTCATCATGTTGCGCCTTGGCTTAGTGTCCGAGCTAGTGACTGAACAAAGCACCTTGATTGATGACGGGTATATAAAACTCACTTGAATTTTTTAGATTTGTAAAAGCGATAAATGGAGTAAAGATTGTTAGAAACCGTTGAGGCTATCATTAAGGCTTTATTGTTATTATTACGTTTGATTGTAGAAGCAGGGCATGCCCTTGATATTAGTTTGTCTGCCAGTGGACGGTTTGTCATACGTACTCTTTGGCCCTTT
>Ga0209395_1002487_pt1 | contig 24009 bp, 19 predicted proteins | sample GOMGulsemesocosm_3_FD_184635 | JGI IMG/M metagenome (GOLD analysis project Ga0209395, IMG submission 184635) | Methane-oxidizing microbial communities from mesocosms in the Gulf of Mexico - GOM9D Gulf of Mexico (SPAdes) (version 2) | ecosystem: Environmental > Aquatic > Marine > Cold seeps... | reverse complement strand
CCTTGGTCTTGTATTAATCCTAGTTCTATTTTTACGGGAAAACGCGCACCTAAATGGCCAAAACCAGCATCAACGATATAGGTGTCCTCGCCTAGGTTAAGCAAGGTGATTCTGTGCGTTCTTGCCACTTCGACATCCCTGTTGTAAATAACCTTAGATAGTAACAAGCGCACATCAAAATTAAGCTCGGACAATACGGTGAAAACTAATTTATTATGCTCAAAGCAATAACCGCCGCGGCGTCGTTCTACAATTTTATTAAATAGTGACTGGGGGTCTAATGGCAAGTCTTGATCTAATAGTACCGCAATATTATTAAAACTATATTGCGCAATATGCTTGCTTTGCAGTTCATTCAAAAAATCTATTTTTAGCTGTCCTTCTTCAATGCCTAAGTCGGCTAAATATGATTGAGCTATTTGGGCGTGAGTCATGGTGTTATTCCTTTATTTAATACTCTAATAAGTTGATGAGTGCAGCTTAACCGACAAATCTTAGTGCGTAATTAACTTAGGTTTAGTTTAAGCGTTATGTCTAACGAAAATTAAAATTCATCAAATAAACCTATGTTAATGTTTTGGCTAATACTTGTTTGTAAACTGGCTCTATCAAATCGATTACACATCAAATTTAAGTAAGGGTATTACACATGAAGATTACAGTTTTTGGCGCCACAGGTAATGTAGGAAATAGAGCAGTTAATGAAGCGTTGTTGCGCGGACATGAAGTCACTGTTGTTTTAAGAAGCAGTGTTCGTGCTAACGACTTTGATGAGGCTGTAAAAGTCGTCATTGGTCATGCTGATAATGTCACCGATGTGGTGAAATGGAGCGAAGGACAAGACCTTGTCATTAGCGCAACACGTCCTCCACAAGGACAAGAAAATCAATTGTTGGATACCGCGAAGGCTTTATTGTTAGGGCTTGAGCAAACTAAGGTTAGATTATTATTAGTGGGCGGCGCCGCCAGTTTAACCGTACCTAACAGTAACGGGACCTTAGTGCTTAATGACCCTCAATTAGTGCAAGCCGCATGGCGAGATATTGCAGTCGCTTGTTTTGCGCAGCACCAGCTTTGTCGACAAAACGAGTCTGTCGATTGGAGCTACTTAAGCCCGCCAGCGTTGATCGTTCCTGGAGAACGCACTGGACAGTTCAGAACCGGTACCGATGAGTTACTTGTAGATGAACAAGGCACATCAACCATTTCGTTAGAGGATTTTGCGATTGCGTTGTTAGATGAAGCACAGCATCCAAAAAATAGCAGAAAGCGCTTCACGGTGGCTTATTGATATATAAAAGGCTTGCTAACACGATAAAAAGAGGCCGTTAAATAAGCTTGTTTAACACTAACTAGATTTTTCTGTATATCCGAATTACCATGCCGTACTACATAAGCTTACTTGTGTTATAAGCATTTATAAAATTAAAAGTCTTACTGAAAAATTAAGGTTAGAAGTTGAGTATAAACAAAATTAATATCAGTTGGTTTGGCAAGCTATGTCGTGTCTTTTGGCCACAAGATCAAACGTTAACATTGACTCCCGAAGGCTTACAATTATCAGATGTTGAAAACAATAAAACATTAACTTGGGTGCACTTACAAAATCCTCCCGTTTTTATAATGGGTTGGTTAGGTTGCAGTGTTCGTTTTGTGGTTAACGGTAAACACATCAACGTTTCTTACCTTGCTTATGATGCGAAAGAAATATTCGAGTCACAAACAACCGCGCATTGGATAATGGCTAATCAAAGTAGACTTATTACGTTGTCAGGAAAAGTCGAACGGCTATTGAATCGTCGTTATTTGCGTCAGTCATATCAAAAATCCATTCAACAAAGTGCTACTAATGAGTGTAAACGTTGGTTGCCTTGGGCTAATACCGTGAGGTTAACCGCTGAGCAGCGTAGCGCGCTCGTGCGTTTAACGGCTATTACGCAGTGGAAAAAACAATGTATTAGCGAGATTAAAACGCGTTATGTTCGTGAACAACTTAATATATTCAAAGATTTATTCGACGCGGTTGAATCTAATCCATTAACCGAGAAACAGCGTGAAGCGTGTGTTATCGACGATGACAACAATCTATTATTAGCGGGCGCAGGAACGGGAAAAACAAGTGTCATGGTAGGCCGAGCAGGTTACTTGTTGGCAAGTCATCAAGCAACTGCGAGCGATATTTTGTTATTGGCTTACGGAAATAATGCCGCTAAAGAGATGGATCAACGCATTAAAGAAAAGCTCGATAATGATGATATAAAAGCGAGTACCTTCCATGCGCTAGGCATGAAAATAATTAGTGATGTTGAGGGCGTTAAACCAAGTTTGTCACCGTGGGTTAATGACGAAAAAGGTAAAGACAAGTGGGTTCAAAATACCCTTGAATCTTTGATGAGTCGTGCTGACTATCGCTGTAAAATTCTTGAATACTTTAGTAAGTATTACTACGTTGAGGCCAATGAGTTTGAATTTGAAACCCAAGGTGATTATTACGATTATTTGAGTAGCAATGACATTCGATCGCTAAAGGGGGATTTAGTAAAGAGCTTTGGTGAACTCTATATTGCCAATTGGCTATTTGGTATGGGGATCGAATATCAATACGAAGCACGTTATCAACATAAGGTCAGCAGTTTGGACTTTAGACAATATGAACCTGATTTTTATTTACCAGAATATGGCATTTATATTGAGTATTACGGGATTGATAAACAAGGTAATACGGCGCCTTACATTGATAAAGATGAATATAGGGAGTCAATGCAGTGGAAGCGTGACATTCATGAGAAATACGAAACAACGGTTGTCGACCTATTTTATTATCAACACCGAGATGGCGAGTTACTTGAGATACTTCAGCAAAAATTAACATTGCTGAATGTGAAAGCGGTGCCGCTGCCTGATGAAGCTATGCTTGCAACGTTGCGTGAATTAGGACGTGTGACGGAACTAGCGAAGTTATTTTCACAATTAATTGGTTTATATAAATCAGCGTGTTTAGATGATAAATCGCTGCAAGCCGTTATTAATAATGCGGTAGACGTCAAGCAAGCAGCAAAAGCATTTGAGTTACTTAAACCTGTACTAGAAAATTATCAAGCACTGCTCATTCAACACAATTACATAGATTTTGAAGACATGATAGCCAAAGCATTGGTTTACGTTGAACAAGGGAAGTTTAGTTCACCGTGGCGTTATATAATGGTAGATGAGTTTCAAGATATTTCAGAGCCAAGAGCAAGACTAGTGCGTGCGCTGCGTGATAGTCATGCTGGTTCATCACTCTTTTGTGTTGGTGATGATTGGCAGGCTATTTATCGCTTTAGCGGCGCTGACGTTGGACTCACTACACGTTTTCCAACCTATTTTGGGCCGACAACAATAACGGCTTTAGATCAAACGTTTCGCTTCAACAGCAGCATTGGCGATGTAGCCAGTAAGTTTGTGACGAAAAATCCAGTGCAAATAGCTAAAACAATTACCTCAAACGATAAAGTCACTCAGCCTGCTATTTCTATCGTTCGAGCTACTTCAGTTAAATCAGAACAAGAAAGCGCTTTGCGGCAAGTACTCACTACCATCGCCAATCAGGCCGATGAAAACGCCACTGTCTATCTTTTATCACGCTTTTGGTTTCACTTACCGAACAAAGATGAGGAACAGCATTTAAATCGTTTGTTTCCGACCTTAGAGATTAAATGCTTGTCGATTCACGCAGCTAAAGGAAAAGAAGCTGATTACGTTGTGCTCATGGGAATGACTAAAGGAAAACATGGTTTTCCATCGGCCAAGGTAACCCCACCATTGCTGGACGTGTTGCTGCCCGCTGTTGAAGTGTATGCGTATGCAGAAGAGCGTCGTTTGTTATATGTCGCATTAACTAGGGCGCGCCATCGTGTTTACATATTGGTGGATATGACGACTGGGAGCGAATTTGTCAGTGAACTTATTGAAGGGCCATACGATGTCCAATTGGATGAATTTGAAACATCTTTCACTCAGCGGTTAATGAACGAGATGAACTGCATTGTGTGTAGTACGGGATCGTTAATAGAACGTTTAGGCAAGTTTGGTACTTTCTATGCTTGTTCTAATTATCCACGTTGTAATCATAAAGAGAACGGTTGTGCTGACTGCGCAAGCCCAATGACTCGTACTAAGCAAGAAGGCTTTAAAGTCTGTTTGAATGAGCAGTGCGATAATACCATTCCACTATGTGATAAATGCGGCGCACAAATGACGTTACGCAAGGGTCCCAGAGGTGAGTTTTGGGGCTGTCGTAATTATCGCGGTACAGAGAGTCCAAGTTGTGGCAATACAAAGCAACCTGATGAGATAGCATTGTAATAATCCTATTGTATCTTTATAGGTACATATGAGGGTACATAGAACCTATTAGCTTCTGTAAACATGATCGTTCATTTCGGCACTTGTTCGCTACAGCGCTCTAACACGCACATCTATGTGCCTACATGGATGTAGGTACTTAGGTTTTGTCTGGAACAAAAAACCTGGCATGGCTCCGCGGCATTGCTTACAGGGATGTAAGTACTTATGTTTTGCAGGAGCAAGAAACATGACCGTTCATCTCGGCGCTTGTTCCCTACAGCGCTCTAACACGCACATCCATGTGCTAGCTGAACATAAAAAAGGCCCAATCAATTTTCATTGATTGAGCCTTTAAACGGTATGCTTAACTATTACTGGAATAAACCAGTCTTAGTTCATGCCGTATTTTTTTAGTTTCTTGCGTAACGTACCACGGTTGATCCCTAAAAGATTTGCCGCGCGAGTTTGGTTACCGCGAGTAAATTGCATTGTTAGGTCTAATAATGGACGTTCCATTTCACATAAAACCATTTCGTATACTTCTGTTGGCTCTTCGCCGTCTAACTGAGCAAAAAAGTTGCTTACTGCACGCTTAACTGAATCACGTAAAAGTTGTGGACGAACTGTACCGTTAGCTAATTGAATTGGCTCAACAGTTAGTTGGTTTTCAGTGGTAGTGCTAGTATTTTGATCAAACATGTGAAATTTGCTCTTATTAATTAATATTATCGGTAAAAATGCGATTTAGCACAGCAAGTTGTTCACTCGCCGTTTCTATCTTAAATAGCTCTTGGCGTAATTCATTACGCTGTTCCTTGAGATACCAACCAATGTGTTTGCGGGCTATACGAACGCCTAAAAAGTCGCCGTAGAACTCGTGCAACGCATGCACATGGTTAAGTAACGTTTCACTCACTTCAGTAGGCTCTACTGGGGCAAGCTTTTCTCCAGTTGTTAGGTAATGATTGATCTCCCGGAATATCCAAGGGTTACCTTGGGCTCCACGACCAATCATGATGGCGTCGGCACCTGTGTAATCTAATACGTCACGTGCTTTTTCCGGTGTTGTTATGTCACCATTGGCTACCACAGGAATAGATACGGCCTGTTTGATTGCTTTTATGGTGTCGAACTCAGCAAAACCTTTATACATACAACTACGGGTTCTGCCGTGCACGGCTAAAGACGCTATGCCTGCATCTTGTGCAAGCAACGCTATGTCAACGCCATTGCGGTTGTCAGTATCCCAACCGGTACGAATTTTTAATGTGACTGGTACATCAACTGCATTAACCACTGAGTGAAGAATTTGTTTCACTACATCTGGGTGTTGCAACAACGCACTACCAGCAAATTTCTTGTTCACCTTTTTGGCCGGACAACCCATATTAATATCGATTATCTGTGCGCCTTGCTCAACATTAAATTGAGCAGCGGCTGCCATTTCAACGGGACAGTTGCCTGCAATTTGCACGCTACGAATGCCCGCTTCTTGAGTATGAGTCATGCGATGCGTTGATTTGCTGCTCGCCCATACTTTTGGATTCGAAGAACACATTTCCGAGACAGTCATTCCGGCACCGAGTTTAAAACACAGTTCTCGAAATGGTTTATCAGTAATACCGGCCATTGGGGCTAAAATGAGTGGATTGGCTAATTGGTACTCTCCAATCTTCATACGATAACTACCTCTACTTCATCAGGGTTGCGTATAGTACGCATTTTTATATCAATTGAAAAGCTCAATATTTAATCGAAATGCAATTATTTATCTTGACTGCCCAAAAATGTGACTTAGTACGGTCAAAATGGCAAAATATTTGAAGAAGTGAGTACTGATAAGGCTTGCAAACCATAAATGTTACAGTTTTCTGCTAAAGAATTGTTAATGAGTAGTGAACTTTTTAAATTTAGTAACCAAATTATTTGGCTACTAAATCTCTTAAAGTGAACGCTAGTTAATTATAATTAACGTTTGAGGCCATTTAATCTGATCCATTCATCTTGTTCAGTGGCTGGTGCCATCTCAAACCATTGGCTATAAACTTCAAGCAAACGGTCTGATTGTGATGGCAGTAAACCAGAAAGTGCTAATGGACCACCTTGTTTAACTAAGCCTTGCATGAGCGGGGCAAGTTCTTCTAATGGCCCTGCAAGAATGTTGGCGACTAGTACATCACCTAATACATCATCGGGTTGATCTTGAGGTAAATACAACTCAATTTGATCTTCAACGCCATTGCGTCTTGCATTTTCTTTACTGGCGGTAATTGCTTGTGGATCGATGTCGATTCCTACAACACGTTTGGCGCCAAGTTTTAGGGCCGCGATAGCTAAAATGCCAGAGCCACAACCAAAGTCAACCACGGTTTTACCTGTTAAGTCTTGTGCATCTAACCATTGTAAACAAAGTGCTGTGGTTGGGTGGGTGCCAGTACCAAACGCTAAGCCAGGATCTAGCATGACATTAACGGCTGTTGGGTCCGGAACATCGCGCCAGCTCGGGCAAATCCATAGGCGTTTGCCAAATTGCATTGGGTGGAATTGATCCATCCATTCACGAACCCAGTCTTTATCTTCTAGCGGCTCTAGTTTGAATCTGAAATCTTTGCCAAATTCTGCGTTAAGGAATGCCATTACGCTTACCATATCCGTTTCGCCTTCATATAAGGCAACAATATCAGTGTCGCCCCATAGTAGAGTTTCGCCGGGCATTGGCTCAAAAACAGGGTTGTCCTTAGCATCAAGAAAAGTAACAGATAACGCGCCGCTGTCAGATAAAGTATCGCCAAGAGCTTCGGCATTTTTATCGTTCGCATTAATTTTAAGTTGGATCCAAGGCATAACAGGCTTCGTTTTATGGCTAATAATTGGCGGGGAGTATAACACCCTAGTGTTGATGCTTCCATGTCCTAACAATGAAGGTGGGAGGAGTGAAATTAATTGGGGTAGCTGAACATCGATGTTCTAGGTTTTTTCCTGAACATAAAAAAGCCAGCGATTAAGCTGGCTTTTGAAGGGCTGATTAAACTAACAGCTTAGAATATACCTAGTTTTTTCTCTAGGTAATGAATGTTAGTGCCGCCGTTTTGGAAGTTTTCATCTTCCATAATGCTCTCTTGCAATGCGGTAGAGGTTTTAATGCCTTCTACAACCATTTCGCTAAGGGCATTACGCATACGCGCGATAGCAATACCACGGTTTTCACCGTAAGTAATTAGCTTGCCGATCATTGAATCGTAATGCGGTGGTACTTTGTATCCAGCGTAAATGTGCGAATCCCAACGAATGCCTAAACCGCCTGGAGCGTGGAATCGTTTGATTTCGCCCGGGCTTGGGATAAAGGTCACAGGATCTTCAGCATTAATACGACATTCGATGGCATGGCCACGAATTTGTACTTCATCTTGCGTAATAGATAGTGGTTGGCCAGCAGCAACACGTAGTTGCTCTTTGATTAAATCAACGCCAGTAACCATTTCTGTTACACAATGCTCTACTTGAATACGGGTGTTCATTTCAATGAAATAGAACTCACCATTTTCGTATAAGAACTCAAAAGTACCGGCACCGCGATAACCAATATCAACACAGGCTTTAGCACAGCGTTCGCCAATGAAGCGACGAATTTCTTCGGTAATACCCGGTGCAGGTGCTTCTTCAACAACTTTTTGATGACGACGTTGCATAGAACAATCACGTTCACCTAAATGGATAGCTTGGCCTTGACCATCGGCTAATACTTGGATCTCGATGTGACGAGGGTTTTCCAAGAATTTTTCCATATAAAGTTGACCGTTATTGAAACAGGCAATTGCTTCTGCTTGAGTAACTGCAATCGTTTCAATCAATTCTTCTTCGCTACGAACAACACGCATGCCACGACCACCGCCGCCGCCAGATGCTTTAACGATTATTGGGTAGCCAATGCGTTTAGCAATCTTTTTGTTAACAGCGTCGTCGTCGCCTAATACGCCATCACTGCCAGGTACCGTTGGTACGCCAGCTTTACGCATCGCTTCAATCGCAGACACTTTGTCACCCATAAGGCGAATCGTGTCGGCTTTAGGGCCGATGAAGATGAAACCAGACTGTTCAATTTGCTCAGCAAAATCAGCATTTTCAGCTAAGAAACCGTAACCTGGGTGAATCGCAACAGCGCCAGTGATTTCAGCCGCGCTAATAATAGCCGGAATATTTAGGTAACTTTGCGCAGCAGGCGCAGGACCAATACACAATGATTCGTCAGCCAGTAATACGTGCTTTAAGTCGCGGTCAGCTGTTGAGTGAACGGCTACGGTTTTAATGCCCATCTCTTTACAAGCGCGCAAAATACGTAGTGCAATTTCACCACGGTTGGCGATAACTACTTTTTCTAACATAATTAAGTGGCCTTATTCGATGATAACTAGAACCTGATCAAACTCAACTGCGTCGCCATCGTTAACTTCAACAGCAATAACAGTTCCAGCTTTATCAGCTTCAATCTGGTTCATCATTTTCATAGCTTCAACGATACATAGAGTATCGCCAACTTTAACTTTGCTGCCAACTTCAACAAATGGCTTAGCATCTGGTGATGAAGCGCGGTAGAAGCTACCAACCATTGGTGAAAGAACTTGATGACCAGTTACAACAGCAGGTGCAGCAGCAACTGGTGCAGCGGCTAAAGCAGCTACAGGTGCAGGTGCAGCAGCTAAAGCAACGGGTGCTGCCACTGGAGCAGCAACAACATTAGAGGTGCGGCTGATGCGTACTGATTCTTCACCTTCAGAAATTTCTAATTCGGTAATACCTGATTCTTCAACTAGTTCGATTAGTTTCTTTATTTTACGAATATCCATGACTGTTCTCTTTTAATTTTTAAGACGACTGCAGCATATTAGCTGCCGATTGTAATGCGTATTCATAACCGCTTGCTCCTAGACCACAAATTACCCCAACGGCAACGTCAGAGAAATAAGAGTGATGACGAAAAGCTTCACGTTTATGAACATTAGATAAATGAACTTCAATAAAAGGAATTCCAACTGACAAGATAGCATCACGCAGCGCAACACTCGTATGTGTAAAGGCAGCGGGATTAATAATAATAAAATCAGCATTCGTTTGGTGGATAGCATCAATCAACTCAAATTCAGCGTTTGACTGAATGTGATCAAGTGATAAACCCATTGTTGTTGCTTGTTTTGTTAGCTTTTCAACAATTTGGGGCAACGTTACAACGCCGTAATGGCTAGGTTCACGTTGACCTAACATATTTAAGTTAGGGCCATTTACCAATAAAATCTGTTTATTTTCGCTCATCTTGTAGTGATCCTCTGAGTAAATCTTTAATCATGTCTAATTCGATATTCAAGCAGTGTAACTAGCTTGTTTAGAGTAGACAAGTGGCAAAGATTACCTTATCGCAACCTAGTATATACAAATCGACGATTTTGGCAGCATTTTACTGGTCTTATCACCTAGAGTACGGGATAAATGATTTAGTAGGGCGTTGGATTCGCTGATTAATAATGATGTTTTGGAAAGCTTGCAGTGAACTTAGCGCCTAATAGCGTAGAGTCATCAATAGTAATGCTCCCTTTATATCCATTAATGATATCAACAACTACGGCCATGCCAATGCCTTGACCATGCTCTTGAGTATCTAATCTTGCGCCACGCTGGGTAATTTTTTCGCGCTGTGATTCATCAATGCCGCCACCGTTGTCTTCAATAATGAAATCGACGGTGTCAGATGTATCAACCACAGAGACTTTCACTTCGCCTGCGCCATATTTGTAGGCGTTATCCATAAAATTACCTAGCATTTCCAACAAATCACCTTGATCCCCCTGAAAAATGCTCTTTTGGTCAATATGTATGTGACATATCACCGCTTTGTCTTTATAGACCTTGTCCAGCGCCTGTTTTATTTTAGTGGCGTGCTCTAAAATATTGACCTTGGTAATACTCGTGACTTGTTGACTTACGACTGCGCGTTGTAGTTGATATCGCACAATTTGATTCATTCGCTGGCTTTGTTCTTTAACGATGGTGCGTAATTCGTCGGTGGGTTCGTTGGCTGCATTGCTAATAACCGCTAATGGGGTTTTTAGAGAATGGGCTAAATCGCCTAACCGTTGATGGTAACGTTGGCGTTGTTGACGTTCGCTATCAATAAGGCGATTTAGATTGCCGGTGAGTCTGCTGAGTTCTGTTGGATAATTTCCACTTAAGGATTCACTATGACCATCTTCAATATCTTTTAAATGATGGGCGAGGTCGTGGAGGGGACGTAGGCCACGACTTAACAAAATATGCTGCGTTGCTAATAACAATATCGCCACCACACTCAGCCATAACCACAAGCTTTCGCGATAACTGACTAGGGATAGTTTATAGCTGGTGTTGTCTTGCAGTACCACAAAGGTATAGCGATAATCCTTACCGTTACTTTCTTCGATGGTGCCATAAGTAGCGACAAAAAGTTCGATACCAAGGTGAGTATCATCTAAACCAAAAGAATGTTTACCTGGCAGTTGTGGTCTTGCAGTCACTGGCGAAATAAGCAGGGCAGAGCGTGAGCGCCATAATTCTTTGCCGGCGCGATCTAATACGTAGCCGTATAAACCTGAACTAGCTTCGTTAAACCGTGTTTCAGACTGATAGGTCGGTACATTGAGATTATGGCCCTGTTGTTCAGCACTGGAAATTAAACTGAGTATTTGGAGTTGCATTTTTTCGTGAACAGACGTTTTAGCCGCATTGGTAAATGCTGAATCTAAAATAGCGGCTGTAATACTAAAAAAGACCAGCATTAATAAGCTGGCCATAATTAGGATTCGTGTCCGTAGGGAATACTTCTTCAAAAGTGATATTAACCGTTAGCGATGGCAGGGTTTATGCGATAGCCACGACCACGTAAAGTTTCTATGGGCAAAATAGTTCCTTGTGGATCTATTTTTAAGCGTAAACGACGTACGAATACTTCAATAACATTCGAATCACGATCGTAATCTTGATCGTAAATATGTTCGGTTAAAACAGTTTTTGAAATAACTTGATGAGGATGGGTTAATAAATACTCCATCACTTTATATTCATAAGCCGTTAAATCAACTTCTTCACCATTTAAGCCAATAGATTGGGCATTTAAATCAAGTGATAATGGGCCAAACGTTTGTGAAGCGCTGGCCATACCAACACTACGACGTAATAAGGCTTTTACACGAGCTAATAACTCGTCCATTTCAAATGGCTTAGTCAGATAATCATCGGCGCCAGAGTCTAGTCCAACGACTTTTTCTTGCCATTGGTCGCGAGCGGTTAGGATTAAAATAGGGAAGTTTTTCTTCAACTTTCGCAGGCGTTTGATAACTTCAATACCATCAATTTTAGGTAAGCCTAAATCGATAATAGCGAGATCATACGGGTATTCGCTGCCTTGATATAACCCTTCTTCGCCATCACTTGCACAATCAACGGCATAGCCTTGGTTGCTTAAACTTGTATTGAGTTGTTCGAGTAATAGCGGTTCATCTTCAACAATTAGAATGCGCATAGTTGTCCTTGTTATACTTTTTATGCAGTGAGGTAATGGTGTTTCCAGCCATGACCAAAATTATTTAAGGTTGACGTTCAGAAATTTTTCCATTTTTCTTATTAACGTAAACAGTTTTTAGTCGCCCGCTATTGAGTAATATTTTTACTTTAAATGCTTTCGTACCACGACTTGAGATAGATTCGACTTTTAAGAGTTTTTTGGCATTATATTTACTTTGTACCAGTTCAGACGCTTTGCGTTCACTGATATCATATGCCAGAGCAAGGCTACTTATAACGAGTAGCGCTGATAAAATCACCCATTTAAATTTGTTTAAAGTCATTGTTCTCTCAAATATATATGTGATTAATTCGTTAATTAAATTACTTCACGATGTTAATTGCTATCTTATCATGAAGTTTCATTTTCACGAGTCCTAATCATAAACTTTGAATGCTTAGCGAGCATGGGGTCACTATAGGCGTCGATATATTAACTGTTGCTTAATTGAGGTAAAACGTTAAGAGGCTTGAGTCTAGTAGGGTATTTTATGTGTTAAAGGTACTGTGCAATATCATTTTCACAGTACCTAAATAACTTAGTTAAAACTTAAACGTTGTCATCAACCACAATTTGTCAGTATCAACTCCATAACCATCGGCGCTATAGGCGGCGTATTTCGCTAATACACTGACACGTTTATTGACTTTATATGCTGCCACTAAATCTAACTCGCTACCGTAATCGGCTGAGCCTTCGTTTGCTGTGTATTCATGGTAGATTGCTGTTAATTTAATGCCAGAAACCTTGGTGCCAACTTTGATGTAAAGGTCTTCTAAGCCATTGGAGGGTGTCCCTAGGAACATATCTGCCCAGCCATTGAATTTATGAAGCGTAGCGAAAGGTGTACTAAAGCCAATGTTGTTATCACTGCCTAATACTTCATAACCTACAGCGCCAAATACACCAGATGTGGCGCCGGTGACTTCAGCTAAATAATAGTTAGCATCAAAAGAAGGTGTTGAGCTGTCGCCATTGCTCTGCATGGCATAACTTAAGTTAACGCCCAGTTTTGAATCTTTGCCAAGTTTAGACGAAAATTTATAGTCCATGCCGTAGGTATCTGTGTCTGTTGCCGTGCCATCAAAATCGAGTAGGTAACTAAAGAACGCGAAATTATGTTGTTTTGACGGTGAGTACTTAACGTTTAACGCGTGAAAGTCACCCTTTAAATCGCCTTTTACACTATCTGAACCAAAAATACGATTAGCGTTATAAATGTAGCTGTAATCAATATTTAGCGCATCAGTCGCTTGATATTGCGCGCGATACGCATCGAATGTTTGTTCATTTTGACGCCAGCCTACAGTACCTAAAAATCGATGACCGTTGTGCGCAAGGCGCTGGCGCCCTGCTGACAGTGTTGTTTTATCAAAACCGGTATAGCTGAGGTAAGCTTGGTTTAAATCAAGCCCTGTAGGATCGGCAACCACTGAATACATGCCGTTACCTGCGCCCGTAGCATCGTTGTAATCATCGGCGCCTAAAGTCGTTACATGGTCAACTTCAAACAGTGCGGTGAAATTATTCACTTTACCTGTTTTAACGGTCAGTCTTGTTTTAAGCGTAGAAGCTTTAGCATCAAGTTTACCGTTGTCTTGATCATTGGTTTCGTAGCGGTAACGTAAATCAAGGTTCACCTTGCTATCTTTGACGGCCTTTGAAATATTATCCGTAGCACCGGCTTGAGCACCAAAGGCGACAACGCCTAACGTAGCTAAAAGCGTAATGGCTGTTGTTACTTTTTTCATACCAATTTTCCTTTAAACATAGAGTATTTGTTTCGATAAAGGAGAAAATACTCTGATGGCTAAATAATGATTTGATCTAGAGCAATTCAAGGCAGGTAAAAGAAATGAATGCGGGATGAAAAAACGAAAAGCCAATTTAGATCAATAAACACATCTAATGTCAGCGGTTAATTTTCGTATCTTGTTGTCTTATCAGGAGAGTTAACGGATTAAAGCGCTCGCAAAAATCCAATGGTGCGATTACCATTAGGCGATATTCATTTAAAGAAATTATTACCCATGTCATTACCCCCTTGTTTAAAATGTCAGTCTGACTATGTGTACCAAGATCAAGATCTATTGGTATGTCCTGAATGTGCCCTCGAATGGAATCCTTCGGAGTTAGCCGAAGAAAATACTTTAAAAGTTAAAGATTCAAACGGTGCCTTGTTACAAGAAGGCGACAAATTAACACTGATTAAGGATTTGAAAATAAAGGGCAGCTCTCAAGTACTGAAAGTCGGCACCAAGGCATTAGTGAAACGCATCGTGGCTGGTAAAGATCACCAGCTAGACTGCAAAGTCGATGGCGCTGGTGAAATGATGATTACGGCTAAGTTTGTGAAAAAGGCTTAGGAAAAAATGAAGAATATGAACAATGGCGCAATTGAAATTGAAGCTTCTAAAAGCGTACAAGTGATACGCCTGGTGTTTTATTTCTTTATATTTCTAATGAGCTTAACTTCTTCCACCGATTTATTTGAATCGAGAATGGATACGTTCAAGTTACTTTTTTGTAAGGTTTTTGCCGTTATTATGGCTATCACGTGCATTGTAGAAGTTGTGAAATTAGTGAAATTTAACAAATTAAAGTTAGTTATTAATAATGAATTTTTGACATGGGGCACCTCCAACAATAGTTATCATGTTGAGTGGAATGCTATTAAGTCTTTAATTATTGTTAATGATTCACAGTATGAATTCACAATGAGAACATCAAGGATAGGAGTGTTACCCCCTGTTTTAAAAGCTGAAGATTATGATTTAGATGAGGATGAAATGTCGACACTCTTAAAAGAGAAGTCTGATAAACATGGATTTTCTACTGAGCTGTTATAAACAGGGACAATTATTTTCAATCATCCCAATGTGTATCAAGCCAACAACGCTAAAGCTTTCTTAATTGCATCAAGCAGAGTATCGATTTCTTGCAGTGTATTATAGGGTGCAATTGAGATGCGTACTGTGCCATCGATATTCAAATATTCCATCAGCGGCATAGCGCAGTGATGACCTGAGCGCACGGCGATGTTGTGTTGATTGAGCAGGGTTGCGATGTCAGACGGATGCTCGTCATCTACAATAAAACTAACGACAGATAACTTTCCAGTCACATCACCAATAATGGTAACACCTGCCATTGTGCGCAGTTTGTCACTGAGGTATTGCGTGAGTAATGCTTCATAGTGATGAATACCATCATTGTCTTGAGCATTAATGAAATCAACCGCCGCACTTAACCCTAATACACCACTAATATTTGGTGTGCCCGGTTCAAACTTAAACGGCAGTTGATTAAAGGTAGTGCCGCTAAAGCTGACTTTTTTAATCATTTCACCGCCGCATTGCCACACAGGCATAGCATCGAGTATGGCTTCTTTACCAAAGAGGATGCCAATACCGGTTGGGCCATACATTTTGTGTCCTGAAAAGGCGAAAAAATCACAATCTAATGCAGTAACATCTATGGGTAAATGAGCCACTGTTTGAGCGCCGTCAATTACGCTGATAGCACCAACGTCCTTTGCCAGTTTAATCAAATGGCCTATGGGGTTAATCACGCCTGTGACATTTGATGCATGAGCAATGGCAACGATGGCGGTGTTTTCGTCGATTAATTCATTGGCCGCTAATAAATCAAACTCATGGGTGTTTGTTAGTGGTATGACGCGAAGTTGTGCGCCGCTTTCAATACACAGTTGTTGCCAAGGCACTATGTTGGCGTGATGTTCGCTAACGCTCACTACAATATTGTGATGGCTTTTGACATTGGCGCGGCCATAACTTTGCGCGATCAAGTTGATGGCTTCTGTTGTCCCCTTGGTAAAGAGTATTTCTTTGCTGTTGTGACAACCAATGAATTTTCCGATATTAGTACGTGCCAGTTCAAATTTTGCCGTAGCGATGGCACTTAATTTGTGAGCCGCGCGATGAACATTGCTGTTGTGATTAGTGTAATACTCATTAATGGTATTAATAACGCATTGAGGTTTTTGGCTGGTGGCGGCGCTGTCGAGATAAACTTGATCGGTGGTTGTAATCAGCGGAAATTGTTGGCGAAATTGTTGGGCGTCAAAGTTCATGATTGTCTCGATAATTATAGCGCCAGTATTAAGCTGACGCCATCCTTGAAGCTGCATGTTTGTTGGCTGCATTCATTCGGCCCAATCACTTAGTGAACTAAGCTCATGGACTCTCACTCATTTGCCGCCGCCACGCAATTCCAATGATTTTTGGTATGTATTTGTTTTAACTAGTTGTTTAGTAATGGCTTCAAGAACATCGCTGTGTGTGATGTAGGATGCTCGGCTACTTCTTCTGGTGTACCAACACATAAAATTTCGCCACCGCCATCACCGCCTTCAGGACCTAAATCGATAATCCAATCGGCTGTTTTCACGACATCTAAATTATGTTCGATGACGACTATGGTATTGCCATGATCGCGCAGGCGATGTAATACATCCAACAACATTTGAATATCTTTAAAATGTAGTCCAGTGGTGGGTTCATCTAAAATATAAAGGGTTTGACCTGTATCGCGCTTAGACAATTCTTTAGCGAGTTTTACACGCTGTGCTTCACCGCCAGACAAAGTTGTGGCTGATTGCCCTAATGTAATGTAAGACAAGCCTACATCCATTAATGTTTGCAATTTACGTGCTATGCCGGGTACGGGTTTGAAGAATTCGTTAGCGTCTTCAACCGTCATATTAAGCACTTGGTTGATATTTTTCCCTTTGTATAACACTTCTAACGTTTCACGGTTATAGCGTTTTGAGCCACACACATCACAAGGTACGTATACATCAGGCAAGAAATGCATTTCTACTTTGGTGACCCCATCACCCTGACACGCTTCACAGCGACCGCCTTTAACATTAAAGCTAAAGCGCCCTGGTTTGTAACCACGAGAACGTGATTCTTGTGTGGCGGCAAACAATTCTCGCATCGGCGTGAAAATGCCGGTGTAAGTGGCTGGATTTGAGCGCGGTGTACGGCCAATGGGACTTTGATCAATATCGACAACCTTGTCGCAGAACTCTAATCCTTCAATGCGATCGTGTTCGGCGGGTTCATCATTGACGGCTTTGTTTAGCGCAATGTGAGCCAATGGGTAGAAGGTATTATTAATCAGTGTTGATTTACCAGAGCCTGATACACCCGTTACACAAGTGAATAAACCAGTTGGAATGGCTAAATCAACATTTTTTAAATTGTTGCCACGCGCCCCAAAAAGTTTGATCCAGTCGGTGCCGGGCTTAGTGCGCTCTTTGCGATATTCAATTTGCTTAGCACCCGATAAATATTGTCCTGTAATAGACTCTTTATTATCGATAATTTGTTGGTATGTACCTTCCGCAATTATTTCGCCGCCGTGAATACCAGCGCCGGGGCCAATATCCACAATGTAGTCGGCGGCGCGGATCGCGTCTTCGTCGTGTTCAACCACGATTACGGTATTACCTAAATCACGTAAATGATTAAGGGTAATGAGTAAACGTTCGTTATCACGTTGATGTAAGCCAATTGATGGTTCATCAAGCACGTACATTACGCCTACCAAACCAGCACCAATTTGACTGGCTAAACGAATACGTTGTGCTTCACCACCAGACAAAGTATCGGCGCCGCGAGACAGACTTAAGTAGTTAAGACCTACGTTAACGAGGAAACCTAAACGATCGCCAATCTCTTTTAGAATCTTCTCAGCAATTTGGGCTCGTTGACCAGTAAACTCTAAGTTTTCGAAAAACTTCTTACAATCGCCAATGGAATATTCGGCAATGGTTGGCAAGTTTGTGGTACCAATAAATACGTTTCGTGCTTCTTCGCGTAAACGTGTACCACTACAAGCAGGACATGATTGTTGGTTTAAATATTTAGCTAACTCTTCACGTACCGCGTTAGATTCTGTCTCGCGATAACGTCGGTCCATGTTGTTAATAATGCCTTCAAATGGGTGGTTACGCACCACGACATCACCACGGTCATTCATGTATTTAAATTCTAATGATTGTTTGCCACTACCAAATAAAATACGTTTGACATGCTCAGGGCTTAATGTTGAAAAGGGAGCTTCTAAGTCAAATTTATAATGTTCACTCAGTGACGTTAACATTTGGAAATAGTAGAAGTTACGACGATCCCAGCCACGAATTGCGCCGCCAGCTAGGCTGATTTCATCGTTAATAATGATACGAGCAGGATCAAAAAACTGTTTTACACCTAAACCATCACAACTGCCACAAGCGCCAGCAGGATTGTTAAATGAGAATAAGCGAGGCTCAAGTTCTGCCATTGAGTAACCACATTGGCTACAGGCAAAGTTGGCTGAAAATAAAATAGATTCAATGTCGGAGTCATCGTCCATAGGAACAATGTTAGCAACGCCACCTGACAGGTCGAGTGCTGTTTCAAACGATTCAGCAAGACGTTGTTGGAGATCGTCACGCACTTTAAAACGATCGACAACGACGTCAATATCATGCTTCTTATGTAAGTCTAAGGTCGGTGGATCGGAAAGATCGCACACCTCGCCATCGATTCTCGCGCGAATAAACCCTTGAGCCGCTAAGTTCTCAAGCAGTTTTACATGTTCCCCTTTACGTTGCTGAACCACTGGGGCTAATAACATGAGCTTGCTGCCTTCGGGCAACGACAATGCTTTGTCGACCATTTGGCTAATTGTTTGCGCCGCTAAGGGTAAATCATGGGTCGGACAACGTGGTTCACCAACACGTGCAAAGAGTAAACGTAGGTAATCGTGAATTTCGGTAATGGTGCCCACAGTAGAGCGAGGGTTATGAGACGTTGATTTTTGCTCAATAGAAATGGCAGGACTTAAGCCCTCAATTGAATCAACATCGGGTTTTTCCATCAGCGATAAAAACTGACGCGCGTAAGCCGAAAGCGACTCGACGTAACGTCGTTGACCCTCTGCATAAAGCGTGTCGAATGCCAGTGATGATTTTCCTGAACCAGATAAGCCCGTGATAACAATTAATTTATTGCGCGGAATGGTTAAATTAATATTTTTTAAATTGTGGGTGCGGGCGCCGCGTACTTCAATCTGATCCATAAAACTCTTTACTCAACTGGTTAACCGAACACGCGATTATCGCACAATTTTTGATTAATGTAGTCGTTAATTTTCGTCTAAAGTTGACATTATCCAGGTGGCTGAATCTTTTGCTGGTGGTGCCGTGACCGATTTTAAAAACTCCAGCAGCGCATCAACTTCCCCAGCACTTAAATTTAACGGGGTTAATAATTTAGATTCCTTTGGCGCCATGGTATCGCTAGCATCATAAGTATTACGAGGCCCTCCCATGTTATATAGATTAATAATCCCTCGCATATTGCTAAATAAGCCATTGTGCATCCAAGGTTTATTATTCATCACGCCGCGTAAACTCGGCGTTTTAAACTTACCGACATCCTCTTCATTCTGGGTGGCGAGATAACGTCCTAAATCTTCATAAGATCGCTGATAATATGTTAAACCGATATTGTGAAACTCATTGTCGCTCATTAGTGAACCACTATGACAATTTAGGCATCGAGCTTTTGTGCGGTAAAGATGCAAGCCCCATAAGGCTTTATCGCTAAATTGACGGTTAAAAATTAACTTGCGTCTTGGTTGAGTTTGACTGGGTGACAACAGAAAACGATCGAAGCTAGATAATCTAGACACTATGGTTCGTTCGTAAGTCGCAATCGCTTTGGCAATATTATTAGCGCTAATCGTTTCATTATTTGTTTTAGAAAATACTTGCTTAAATAACGTTGGATAATCAGGGTCTGCATTAAGGCGTATTACTAGTTCTTTGAGTGTGAAATTCATCTCGACGGGATTTGTTATGGGCATCAATGCTTGTTCTTCTAATGATGATGCACGGCCGTCCCAAAATAGTTGATGGTAATAACCGCTATTTTCTATTGGGGGAGCATTACGATTCCCCGTTTTCCTATCATGACCAAAAGAAAATTGACGACCATCTCCCCACCCCAAATCGCGGTCATGACAACTGGCACAAGCAATCTGTTTCGACCGTGATAATTGAGGATCAAAAAATAATTTCTTTCCTAATGCTACTTTGTCACGGCTTATTGGATTATCTGATGGAAATGTGGGCAATGGCAATAACCCCAGTTCTTGAAATTTGACACCATCATCCAATGTCGGTTTAGGCCATTGTGAGGGGGTCTTTAAGTATTGTTGGCGCAGCGTTGAAAAATCTGGCGTCGTATTTTTTGCAAGGGTTGCTGCACTAGTGCACAGCAAGCCTATAGTAACGATGACTTTTAACATTATTTAACAATAATTGTCTTTTGCGTTGCATCAATATTGGCTAAATATTGTGCTTCTTTACGTTGTTGATCGGTACGTAACGGCAAGCAGATATCTGCTTTTTCTTTGACGGCAATTATTAATTCCTGTTCAAATATTTGAGCTTTTTTGAGCCAGAAATGATCGCCAATGTCTTGTGATGGATCGTAACAAAGTTGACTGATTAATGCGGCTGTTGCTAATAATGTTGTGCTCATAGTTGGTATTCCTTAAGAGAGATTAATAATGTGTAAATTTAATGGTTAATGTTGATAACTAATGCCTAACCAAAAGCGGCGGCCTAGTTCACTACCGTTACCTAGTGGTCCAATTTGGTAGGTACGTTGGTTTAAAATGTTTTGGCCATCAAAACTCAATACCACGCGATCGTTTGGCGTAATATCCCAGTTATATTTAAGGCTGCCATCGAGTTGCCAATAGCTAGGGCGGTCATATTTCGCATACACGGGATAAGTTTTTTTATTGATTACGCATCCACTACAGGTGCTGGTGGCTAGCTTAGCCTGTTGCATAATGCCTGTTGCATAAACCGCTTCTTGTCCAGAAACATAGCGAGCATGTAACGAGATCTGCCATTGGGAAAAGTCGATACCCCAACTGGCATTGGCAATATAAGGCCGGTTATAGTCTTGGCTCTCTAGCGCGAGATCATGACGACTAATGAGGTCGGATGTAGTGTATGGTTGTAATTGCTCCGTCTGGGGGTCATAACTAAGAGTTTCATATTGAAAGAAAATAAGGTCTGAATCATCAAGGTTTTCGGTGCCAGCGTAGGCTTTATTACCCTCATTATTAAATTCAACTAGGCGATCAAAACTGGCACGATCCACCGTATTAGATGATTTCGATACATTAAATTCGATATGCTGCTGTTCAAATTTAGCCATCCACGACAAGCTATAGCGTTGATAATGACTACTGCCTCCATTGGTGCCAGAGAGTATGGCCTGACCATCATCATTAAAGCTTTTAGTACGATTAATAGCCTGTTTATTATAACGATTGAGCCACTTTGCTTCCAACGTGCCACCAAACAGTTGATAGCGATAAGCGAGACTTAATTCATCACTAAAGGGGGTTTTAGTATCGGTGAAACGATATAAAAAACCGGTAGAAGTTAACTCAGACTGCCACGTTTGTGGTTGATTGAGATAACTACGGCGCACTTCTTGATGCATCGGTGTTATCGCTTGGTTTAATTTATAATGGGTGAGATCTGCTTGATAATAACGATTAAGTCCTGCGGTAATTTGATGGCGTTGATCATCAAATAAATCGACACTCATTCTCAATCGAGGGGCTATATTATGCTGTTTAAAGAAATCGTTATAATCATAACGTAAGCCCGCCACAAGGTTTACTCGCGCGTAATCTAATGATAACTCACTGTAGAGTGCTAGATTATTCACGGCAACATTGACGTCATTTTTTGGGGCAAGTTGCCTTGTCTGAAAATATTGTCCCGCCGTAATAACATTGGCTTGATAGAGCAGCAAGTCGTCGACATTTCCAAAATCAATTGGTCGCCCTAGTTGCTGTTCTAACTCGTTTAAAGGCCGATGCAATTGCGTTTCAATACAATCAAAGGTGTAGCTGCCACAACGGATATTGGGGGCTGTAACAGCACCATTATAAAGTACAGAATCGGTTAAACGATTAAATTGCTGTTGCTGTTGGCTCAACTCAATCCCTATATTGAGTTGAGACTGAGCGCCTAAAATAGTTGGCATAACGAGATTAAGATCGCTGGTTAAGCTCACTGTTTGTTGAATTTTGTCAATATCACCATAGCCACCTTCAAGGCTAATAATACTGTTATTATAATTCCCCCACGACTTGCCAATAATGTTGTTCCACGTAAACCAATAATTAGCCGAAGTTTTAGAGTTTTCGCTACGGTTAAATGACAATTGCGATGTGATGTCGCCCCAACTATCGTCGTGGATCCATTGTGCGCTCACACTATAACCACCCCCTTTAACACTAAAGTCACTATTTTTAGCATTGGTATCAAAGTAATCACCTTGATAAGGAGCGTAATAGCCATTTAGCGTTATTTCATCATTGATAGTGGCGCTATAATGATATTTTAGCAGCACGTTAGCGTTTGTTTGTTGTTGTTCTTTAGTCGTTCCCAATTGATCACGTGTTTCATTGGACTTTAAAAATTGAAGCTGGGCAACTAAACCACTGTCTGTTGATAACGGCGTAGTTAAATATAAATTAAGACTCTGTTTATTAAATTCGGGCAAAACGACTTCACGGCTTCCTGTTTGTGAAGGCCCTTTTATAACGTGAAACTTGCTCCAATTAGTGGATGTTTGACGATAGGTAACACCCAATGTCGGTTTTTTTTGTGCCTTGGTGGTATGAACATTGACTAATCCACCAGAAAATTGGCCATATTTTGCGGGGATATTACTGTCGTAAACTTCAATATTATCTAGCAAGTCTAAATTCACAAACGTGGATTGACTATGACCTGATACATCTTGTAATAGATTACGATCAGCTTCGGCATTTCCTGTACTTAAACGTGAATTATTGTTGATGCCGTCAATGTTATAGGACGATTGATGACCCTGAGCACCAGACAAAGAGACTTCGCTAGGTTTTATGTTGCTGATGTTGCTGCTATCAAGCGCGCTTTCCCCATATTGAACTCCAGGTAGCATTCCTAATATGTCATTTAAATTACCATTGCCAAATCGGTAATCTTTAATTAAATCATTGTCGAGGGTATAACTTCCTTCACTATTACGACTCATGGGATTTAACCGAAATCCTTTAACTTCAATGACTTCAATATATGATTTTTTAGCACCAGTTGATTTTGGTGGTATTTTAGTTACGTTCTTCTTTAACTTAACGCAGTCGTCATCCTGACACTCGTTGTCATTTCCTTGTGCTTGGGCACTTATAACGATAAGCGCGAGGCTTACCGTTATAGCTTGTAGACTCATGTGCATTACTGACGTGTAGGATCTAATGGGAAGGCATCGTCTTCATCATTAACACTGTCATTATCACTGTCGGGATCTAACACTAAGCCAGATGTCGCAATCATCTCATCCGTTGCAAATGGCACAAAGAAGTTGGGCATGCCGTCACCATCGGTATCAACAGTGGCAATGATGGTACTTGGGAAGTCGTCTTGCGTCGCTAATTGCTTAGAGATGCTGATTTTAATCGACGCTTTTTCTACCTCGCCAAGTGCTGGATCATTGCTAAGTTGACTAGCACGCTCAATATTACTTAACGCGGCAAATAAACGGGCAAAGTTCGGATATTCTTCATTTTTAATAATATCTGAACGTTCGGCTAGCAAGGTCAATACTTGGTTAAACAAGCTGCTTATATTGGTTATGGCCGTGGCTTTTATGGCAGCAGAATTAGCGATGTTCAGTTGCTGAGCGTCAATATTGGTGATGATATTTTTATAACGTGATTTATTACGAGAATTTTCGTAGAAATAACGCGTTGCATTACCTTGCTGAGCAGCTGATGCTGTTTTTTCTAATGTTAGAATCTCTGCAATAGCGCGATCATAATACCCTTGGCTTAAGGTAAATTCGCCACCTTCAGCAAGTTTACGACCTAATTGACTAAGTAATTTTATTTTATCTGCGGCGGTAGTATCTGTTTCTTGTGACATTAGCGTTAGATTATTATCGGCTGTTTCAAGTATTGTTGTAAGCTCACTTTTCATACCAAGCTGAGCGAGTATA
>Ga0209395_1002486_pt1 | contig 24013 bp, 26 predicted proteins | sample GOMGulsemesocosm_3_FD_184635 | JGI IMG/M metagenome (GOLD analysis project Ga0209395, IMG submission 184635) | Methane-oxidizing microbial communities from mesocosms in the Gulf of Mexico - GOM9D Gulf of Mexico (SPAdes) (version 2) | ecosystem: Environmental > Aquatic > Marine > Cold seeps... | reverse complement strand
CTTTTTTGTAGGTTTTGAGCCAGTGCATTTGCAATTGTTACAAATTTATTCCCGCTAACCAAAACGCCTGAAGGCTTATAAACAACAGCTAAAAAATCATCTTCAAATAGTACTTCTAGCGGGAAGTTTAATCGTTTAAAATCGGATGCTGTATCTAACTGAAATAATTCAATTTTTTCTCCTCCATGAATATAAATAGCTGTTGATGCGATACTACCATTAACAAAAAGGAGTTGTTTTTTAATAGCCTTTTTGATGCCTGATTTTGTAGGAATGGTGTTGAAAATTCCTACGGCGTATTCTTGCAATCGAATAGGTGCTTTTAACTCAATGGCAATATGTGTTTCTGCTAGTTGCATATTAATTTATGTAAATAATTGCCATGGTTCAAAAAATATCAAAAATGATGAAACTAATAGTAAAAGAATAGATAAAGCCCGAATTGTATTTTTGTTGTTAAAAATGAAAATAAATATTAAAGAGATTAATTCGATAATAAATATATAGGTCACATAAAAATATTCTAAATAATACAGTCCAAATAATGCTCTTTTTTTTCCAATAGAATTAGAAAAATCTACATATAAGTCATAATTTATTTTAAAAAAAATGATATTTGAAATAACTAACATTGACACCAACATAAAAGTTATTTTATTTGCTGTTTTCATTTCGCAAAGATCTGAGTACTATCCTTAAAAGCTTTAAATTCTAATGCATTGTTTTCTGGATCGTAAAAGAACATCGTTGCTTGTTCTCCAACTTTCCCTTTAAAACGAATGGTTGGTTCAATAACAAATTCAATTCCTTTTTTATGCAATGAAGCAGCTAAATCATTCCAAACATCCCAGTCTAAAATAACTCCAAAATGAGGAACAGGAACCTCATGTCCATCAACAGGGTTTGTAATTGGCAATGCTGTATTTGTCCCTTCTTTTTCATGGATAACCAATTGATGTCCAAAGAAATTAAAGTCTACCCAAGATGTTGAATGCCTTCCTTCGGTACAATTTAAAACATCCCGATAGAATGTGCTACAGCGTTCTAAATTTGAAACTGGAATGGCCAAGTGGAATGGTGGTGTTTTTTTCATATACTAAATTTAAAAACCAACAGCAGCATCATCCCCACGAGGATCGGCGCCACCTTCTAATTTTCCATTAGGAAGTACTAAAATGGCATCAACCCTTCCAATAATCAACGAATTTCGTTCTACAATTTTATATCCTAATTTATTCAATGTTACTTTCGTAATACTGTCAAACCCGTTTGGTTCCATTCGTATATAATCGGGCATCCATTGGTGGTGAAAACGAGGTTTGTTGACAGATTCTTGCATGCCCATGTTATAATCTACAACATTCATAATATTTTGTAATACTGAGGTAATAATTGTAGATCCTCCAGGAGTACCTACAACCATTTTTAACTTTCCGTTTTCTTCGACTATAGTAGGCGTCATAGAACTCAGCATTCTTTTTTCAGGAGCAATTGCATTTGCTTCAGAACCTAATAAGCCATATACATTTGGAACTCCTGGTTTTGCACTAAAGTCATCCATTTCATTGTTTAAAAAGAACCCGGCACCTTTTACCAAAACTTTAGAGCCATAGCCGGTATTTAAAGTGGTAGTCACAGAGACAGCATTTCCAAATTGATCGACAATAGAGTAGTGGGTAGTTTGATCACTTTCATGTCCTAAGATAGCTCCATGAGAAACATCCGAAGATTTTGTCGCTTTGTCCCAAGAAAAAGAAGCCATTCTTTTTTGAATGTATTTGTTAGCGATTAAACTGTCTGTTGGAACATTTACAAAATCAATATCACCAAGAAAATGCGCTCTATCGGCATACGATCTGCGTTCTGCTTCTGTTAAGAGCTGTACATACTCTGTAGAATTATGTTTTATTTTAGATAAATCGAAAGGTTCTATAGATTTTAAAATTTGTGCCAAACAAATTCCACCACTTGCAGGGAGTGTCATTGAAATAACTTTGTGGTTTTTGTAGTTGAACTCTATTGGTTTGCGCCAAACAGCTTTGTATTTTGCTAAATCTTCTAAAGAGATAATTCCACCTAATTCTTGTACATAGTCTACAAATAATTTTGCGGTTTTCCCTTTGTAAAACCCATCTTGACCATGATCTCTAATGCGTTCTAATGTTTGAGCCAATTCTTCTTGTTGCAACAAGTCGCCTTCTTTCCATTCTTTATCAAACAAGATTTTATAATTATTCGCTTTTTCAAATCGTTTACGAGTTCCGTTAAAGGCGCTAGCTTGTTTTTTTGTCACCTGAAGCCCATTTCTAGCCAAGTCAATAGCGGGTTGAATTAACTCTTTAAAAGGCAAGCTTCCAAATTTGTTATAGACTTCAAAAATTCCAGCTATAGAGCCTGGAACACCAACGGAATGCACTCCAAAGTTGCTTTTCCCTGGAATTACATTGCCTTCTTTGTCTAAGTACATATCTCGGCTTGCGGTTAAAGGGGCCTTTTCTCTAAAGTCTAGTGCACCGGTTTTTCCGTCATTTTCTCGATATACCATAAATCCACCACCACCAATATTCCCAGCTACTGGGTATGCCACAGCTAATGCGAGCTGTGTTGCCACCATCGCGTCATATGCGTTTCCGCCTTTTTCTAAGATATCAGATCCAATTTTAGAGGCTTCAACTCTGGCAGAAACTACCATTGCTTTGTCTGCAATTAGGCCTTTGACTTTATGTTCTTTTTTAGTGTTACAACTAGCAATAAGTATTGTTAAAATTGCAAGAGAAAGTATTTTTTTCATAATTAGGTTTAAGTTTGGCTAATTTGATTGAGTTTTTGGCTTGAAAAGATACGTAAATCTTCGAAAAAGAGCATGAAATCTTTTTCAAACTCATTATCTAGCTGTTCTAAATCTTCAATTGCTAAGTTCATTTGAGAGATTCCTTTTGTTCTTCTATTCATGCCCGTAAGCACTTCTTTAATGCCCTCTTTGTATTGGTAATTATATAGCCAATCGTACTTTATCATATAGGGCAATAAATGCTGTGTTTTTACTGGTAAAATATCAAAATTATCTTGTAATAGTGAATATACAGATTGTACATAAGTACCTAGTGGAATTTCTGAGTATAGTTGCCAGTTTTTAGCGAGGTAATGATCATAAAAAATATCAATGACAACTCCTTTGTAATGTTTGTAACGGGTATGTAACCTCCGTTTACTTTGTCGAACAATTGGATGTGCATCCGTAAATGTGTCTATTTCTCTGTGTAATAAAATCCCTTGTTTAATTTCTTTCGAATAATGCTCAAACTTATTACCAGGTATCCCATCAGCAATAAAATTACCAATCATAATGTCTTTGTTGTCTTTAGAAAGATATAAATGGGCTAGGAAGTTCATGAAAGTAAATGTAAACAAAAAAGCAATGTCAGATCGCGTGATTACAAAGTATTTGAAACTGTATCGAGATGTCTATTTAAAATCTTTCGAGCAATCTGTATGCTCTTAAAATACCGCTTGTAATAATAGTCTCAACTGATAAATTTCCTGGTAGATAATACACATGGACTAGTTGTTGGAAAACCACTGCAAAAAAAAAGTTACTGATTGAGTACTCTTAAGCCTTCATATACTACAATACTTACCGAATTAGCTAGATTTAAACTTCTTATGTGGTTGCTGTGAATAGGTATTTTATAGAGTTTCTCTGGGTTTTTGTGTAGGATACTCTCTGGCAATCCAGCAGATTCCTTTCCGAAAACTAAAAACAAATCGTCTTCATAATCAATAGCGCAGTAATCTTTAGTTGCATGACTAGAAAGGTATACCATCTTCTTGTCGCTATTTATCGTGTAAAACTCCTCGATAGATTCGTAAATATGTAGGGAGAGGTGCTTCCAGTAATCCAAGCCAGCTCTTTTTACTCTAGAATCATCTATCTCAAAGCCAAAAGGTTTTACCAGATGCAATTGTGACCCAGAAGCCAAACTAAGCCTGCCAATATTACCGGTGTTATTTGGTATTTCTGGCTCTATCAATACAATGTTGTATCCCATAATTAGTACTGTTTATTCATGTTAGCTGAGCGTATTTTTTCTTTTGCAGTTTTCTTTTTTGATCTCACAAATATAATTGTTGTTTGTCGATAATCTAAATTTCAGTGCGCAATATTTTTCTCTTTTTTATTGAAGATAAAACAGCAAATCACGCTTATGTAATGCGTTACTTTTGAATGTTTTTAATGACTTTATTCGGATATGGAATTTTTTAACTTAGGTATTTGTGTTTGGCTAAGGAATCTATTGTGGTTTTGGGTAAAAATGATTCAAGATTGTCAAACTCTTTATTTTTGATAAGCATTCTAACTTTAGTTGCGCTAATTGGGCCATAATTATTTTCTAAACGGGCTATTTCGACAACAGAGATTCCTTTTGGAGGTAATAGTTTCTTCATTGTTTCGTGGTGTGCACGTGTTGTTTTACAGAACGGTTCTTTTCCTATAAATCTTAAGCTAAGGTTTAAAGCTGGAGCAATGTAATTAGTGAATATTTCAAGATCATATGAAGCATCCATAGCTGGATTAAAAGTCTCTTCCTTGTGAAAATATTCTGGAAAGGTAATTGATGAAACTAAATATTTGCCAGTAGGCACAACTACAACATTTGTTATGTGTTTGACAGCTTCTTTGACCATTGCTAGTCTCAGTTTAAATTTGAAATAACTTTTATCTTCTTCTATTACAAAAAGGTATAAGTTATCTACCATATTAGCGGCAGTTGTAACTAAATGTTCGTGTCCCAAGGTAAATGGATTGCAATTCATAACTGCAATTCCATTCGTACCTTGTTTGTATTTAGATTTTAAAACATTGATGAAAGTAGGAAACTCTTCATCAATGTATCTAAGCGCGGCTCGCATTCTACATTGGGTTATTTTATGAAAGATCTCTTTGTCTATATCACTAAAGGCAGCAGGTTTATTGGGACTCCTTTTGATAAAGTTGGTGTTAATTTCCCTAGCAATATATTTGGCAACTGCCTTATTTCCTTCTGGCCTTAAATGTGTAGTGTCATAATAGACTTCGTTATAGCTATGTGGGCGCTTAAAAATAGCTGCCAAGTCTAAGAAAGTACACTCCTTTTTAAGTGAATTCTTTTCTTGTTCTGTAAACGGATTTAATCCATACAAAATAATGATATCTCCTTTCGTAATCTGGGTATCTAATATGGCAAAACAAGAGTTCATAACATCGGCACTTGAAACACCTCGATTAATAACTTGAAAATTTGGATTGTTGATTTGGCTGTCTATAAATGCGGGCAACGTTTGTGCGTCTTGACAACTTGTTGAATATACTAAAGAAGAACCAAATACAAAAATAGAGCTACAGTGTTGCCTAGCATTTTGTTTAATATCTTGGCGATACCCGTTTACAACGCTACTATACTTGTTTTCGAAGTCTTTGTTAACCATGTAGTTTTTCCTAAGTTTGTTAGGAGGTCCTGTTATTGGAGATTTTGTATAACTACATGTTAAGGCTGTGAGTATTTTTTTATTTATAAATCGAAAATCGTACAGCAGTTTTGGGATTCTATTGAGAAAAATTTTAAAATGAATGCGTTTTTCATGGGATGAAAAATTGGCTGTAGGAAATTTAGGTTTATTCACTAACAGCATTGATCCACCGTTATCTTCAACATACTTTTTTACGCCTTTCAGTACAGAAACATGATACCTGTTAATAGATGCTTTGTTAATTTCTTCTGCTATAAGCGTTTTCCATTTGTTTGTATTTGAACGTTCTATGCGTTTTTTATAAAACTTTTTTAGAATCATTATGATTTGTAGCCTATAAGATATTATTTGAATTGAATCCTGTCTTGTATCTCTGGGGGAGAAGTACACTGCATACATCAAAAATTTAGGGGATAAACTGATGCTTGCATGTACAATATAGTAAATAGTTTCTAAGGGCTTGAAAATAATCAGATTAGATGTATTTGAATTTTGTTGTATGCTCCTTTGAATGTTGGGGTGCAATAGCGTGGTTATTGGATGTATGCATACAAGAACAAAAAAAACCACAACTAAAAAGCTGTGGTTTTCTAAATATCTATAAATCTAAGATTCTATTCTAATAGTCTTCTTTCTTAAGAATTCAACATCACTGGCATTACCAACATGGTAACTTGTTCTCCTTCGTCTGTTCCGTCAATAGGCGTTAAGATTCCAGCTCTATTCGGTAAAGACATTTCAATCAAAACATCGTTAGCACTTAAGTTGTTTAACATTTCACTTAAAAAACGCGAGTTGAATCCTATTTGCATGTCGTCACCTTGGTAATCACAAGACAAACGTTCATCAGCTTTGTTAGCATAATCTAGATCTTCTGCAGAAATGTTTAATTCCGTTCCTGCCATTTTCAATCTAATTTGGTGTGTTGTTTTGCTAGAAAAAATAGACACACGTTTTACAGAGTTTAAAAAAGAAGCTCTGTCAACGGTTAATTTATTTGGGTTCTCTTTAGGTATTACCGCTTCGTAGTTAGGATACTTTCCGTCAATTAAACGACAAACCAATACAAAGTTGTCAAAGGTAAACTTCGCATTAGAGTTGTTGTAATCTATAGTTACGTCAGTATCAGCACCATTTAATATTCCTTTAAGTAAGTTTAATGGTTTTTTAGGCATAATAAATTCTGCACTTTCATTTGCAGTAACATCTGTTCTAGAGTACTTCACCAATTTGTGCGCATCTGTAGCTACAAAAGTTAAGCTTTCAGAGCTAAATTGAAAAAATACACCACTCATTACCGGACGTAAATCATCATTACCAGCCGCAAAAATAGTTTTAGATATTGCGGTAGCTAAAATACTAGCAGGAATTACCGTGCTACTTGGAGCAGATAGAGAAACCGCTTTCGGAAATTCTTCTCCGCTAAAAAATGCCATGTCGTACTTTCCTTGATCAGAACTAATTTCAATAGCACTGTCACCTTCAGTCTTAAAAGTTAAAGGTTGATCAGGGAATGTTTTCAATGTGTCTAGTAACAATCGAGCAGAAACAGCAATAGAACCCTTAGAGTCAGATTCTACTTCTACAACAGCACTCATTGTAGTTTCTAAATCTGAAGCAGAAACTTTTAATTCGTTTTCTGATAATTCAAATAGGAAATTATCTAAAATAGGTAAGGTATTGTTACTGTTAATTACACCTCCAAGAACTTGAAGTTGTTTTAACAATTGCGAGCTTGATACTATAAATTTCATTGATTTTATTTTTTTTAAGCAACGGTAAAAAAGCCAATTACTTCATAATGAGTTTTTTCAAAAAATAGGATATACAAACCTACATATTTTTTTACTTAAAGTAAAGTATTTTATCTAAAAGTAGGCCGATTCGGTCTTATTTAAAAAATAGCTCCTCCAGAATGAAATATATTCTAATTATAGAGTTTGATAAATATATTCAATTGCCGTTTTTGATCAAATTGTTCGGAAATAAGGAAACGTTATAATTATGTTAATACCAAAATCACCAAGGATTGACCCATCATAATAATACTATATTTGTTTCGACTACTTAAAGACTTTTTAATGAAGAAATACATCTATTTCACGCTGTTAACGGTATTATTTTCTACAACAGTATCGGCACAAAAGCCTCAAAAATTAAACTCAAATCAGATTTTTGAAAGGATTCAAAAACTGAATTTTTTGGGAACCGCCTTATATATAGCGGCACATCCAGATGATGAAAACACACGATTAATATCATATTTAGCAAACAATGTAAAAGCAAGAACGGCATATTTATCATTGACTAGAGGAGATGGAGGCCAGAATTTAATTGGGACAGAAATAAGAGAATTGTTAGGGTTGGTAAGAACGCAAGAATTACTGGCTGCAAGAGGCATTGATGGAGGGGAACAACTATTTACCAGAGCCAATGATTTTGGGTATTCTAAACACCCAAAAGAAACCTTGGAATTTTGGAATAAAGATGAGGTATTGGGAGATGTTGTTTGGGCGATCAGAACTTTTAAGCCAGATGTAATTATCAACAGATTCAATCACCGAACGCCTGGTACTACTCATGGGCACCATACAACCTCTGCTATGTTGAGTGTAGAGGCCTTTGACTTGGCAGCAAATAAAACAAAATATACCAGCCAGCTAAAACACACAAATGTTTGGCAGCCGCAACGCTTATTTTTTAATACCTCATCTTGGTTTTATAGCTCACAAGCAGCATTTAAAAAAGCTACTGAAGGAAAACTCAGTACAGTAGATGTTGGCGTGTATTATCCGTTAAAAGGATTGTCTAATAACGAGGTAGCATCCATGGCAAGTAGTCAGCACTTATGCCAAGGGTTTGGAAGGGTAACAAGACGTGGTAGTCAACAAGAATATGTAGAGTTTTTAAAAGGCACAAAACCCAAAGTACAAAACGATATTTTTTCTGGAATTAATACCACATGGAATCGGATAAAAGGTGGCGGAGAGATAGGAGCTATTTTATATGAAGTAGAGCAAAATTTTGATTTTGCAAACCCCTCAAAACATTTACCTGCGTTGTTAAATGCATACGAGAAGATAAATGCATTGTCAGATGCACATTGGAAAGCAATTAAGTTAAAACAGATTAAAGAAATTATTGAGGCAGCAGCAGGGTTGTATTTAGAAGCTTCTGCAACCAGTTCATCAACAACTAGAAATGGGCAGGTACCAATTCGTATGGAAGTATTGAATAGAAGTAATTTGACCACGTTTTTTGAGAGTTATAGCTATCATAAAAATGGAGATACCGTTGTTACATCGCTAGAAAAGCAATTAGAAAATAATGCAAGGTTAAATTTAAACGATACCATTCAGTTAACAAATATGGCGTATTCAGATCCATATTGGTTAAAAAATAAGTGGTCTTTAGGCATGTATAAGGTATCCAATCAACTACAAATTGGACAACCAGAATCTGCCAGACCCTTGCAAATCACCTTTCATTTAAATATGCGAGGGCATCACATCGCATTTACTAAAAATGTGGTGTATCGATATTCAAAAAGAGACAAAGGAGAAATTTACGAACCCTTTGAAGTATTGCCCAAAGTTACTACGAAATTGGCCAATAAAGTGCTGATTTTTTCTGACGGAAGGCCTCAAAAAGTGCAGGTAGTAATCAGGGCAGGAAAAAATAATATCAAGGGAGATGTAGCATTGGATGTTCCAAATAATTGGACTATTTCGCCAAAAGAAATTCCGTTTTCAATTGCCCAAAAAGGCGACAATCTAACTGTTGATTTTATGATCACTCCACCAAATGGACAGTCGCAAGGACTGCTAAAAAGTATAGCAACCATTAACGGGAAACACTATCGCAAAGAATTGGTAGAAATCAATTATGATCACATTCCAAAGCAATCAGTACTAGTAGATTCTGAGGCAAAATTGGTGCGATTAGATATTCAAAAAAATGGAAATTATATTGGCTATATTGCAGGAGCTGGAGATGTAATTCCAGAAAGTTTACGCCAAATTGGGTACAATGTATTGGTGATTGATCCGACTAAAATCGACAATGAAAATTTGCATAAATTTGATGCTGTAGTTGTTGGAGTTAGAGCTTATAACACAGTTGATGCGTTAAAGTTTAAGCAGAAATTCTTATTGGATTATGTAAAAAAAGGAGGGAGCATGATTGTGCAATACAATACAAGTGGTAGAAGAGGGATTAATGTAGGTGCACCTTACGAATTAAAAGTATCTAGAGATCGAGTTACTGACGAAACGGCTGCTGTAACAATTATCGCAAAAAAGCATTCGTTAATGAACTTCCCTAATAAAATTGAATCTTCAGATTTTAATGGATGGGTACAAGAAAGAGGATTGTATTTTCCAAATAAATGGGGAAAAGAGTTTACACCATTGTTATCTATGAATGACAAAGGAGAAACCGCAAAAGAAGGAAGTTTATTAGTGGCAAAATATGGCAAAGGATATTATATGTATACAGGTCTGAGCTTTTTTAGAGAATTACCAGCTGGTGTTTCTGGAGCCTATAAGCTATTTGCAAATATGTTATCTATTGGAAAAGAAACAATAAAAACCCAACAAGAAATAAAAGAATAACCATTATGGAAACTCAAAAACGTCCTTGGAAAAAAATATACAGTTTGGTCTTAATTATGAACCTTATCTATATCATTCTATTTTATTTTATCACTAGTTATTTTTCAAATTAAGCCCTAAATATTATGGAATTATTAGACTGGATAGTACTCTCTGTTACCTTATCATTTATTGTGATTTTTGGTGCGTATAAAACAAGAAAAAACACAAGTGTACAAGACTATATAAAAGGAGGAAACGATTCAAAATGGTGGACAATTGGTTTGTCTGTAATGGCAACCCAAGCAAGTGCAATTACATTTTTGTCTACACCGGGGCAAGCCTTTCATAGCGGAATGGGGTTTGTACAATTCTATTTTGGATTGCCAATTGCTATGGTAATTATATGTTTGGTATTTATACCGATTTACCACAGGTTAAAGGTATATACCGCGTACGAATATTTAGAAGGTCGTTTTGATTTAAAAACAAGAACTCTAGCAGCCATTTTGTTTTTAGTACAAAGAGGGTTGGCTGCAGGAATTACCATTTTTGCACCCGCAATTATTTTATCAGCCGTATTAGGTTGGGATTTGGTTTCCTTAAATATTATTATTGGAGTATTGGTAATTATTTACACAGTAACTGGTGGAACCAAAGCAGTGAATGTAACACAAAAGCAACAAATGATCATCATTTTTGTTGGGATGTTGGTGGCTTTTTATATGATTGTTGATAAACTACCCGAAAATATTTCGTTTACAAAAGCATTAGACATAGCCGGTGCTAGTGGTAAAATGCAAGTGCTCGACTTTTCGTTTGACTTGAACAATCGATATACCGTGTGGACAGGTTTTCTTGGAGGAACGTTTTTAATGTTGTCATATTTTGGTACAGATCAAAGTCAAGTACAACGTTATTTATCTGGTAAATCTGTTAGAGAAAGTCAACTAGGATTGTTATTTAACGGATTGTTAAAGGTGCCAATGCAGTTTTTTATTCTGTTAGTTGGTATTATGGTGTTTGTTTTTTATCAATTCAATGCTGCGCCTATTAATTTTAACCCAAAAGCGAGCGAGGCAGTGCTTAATTCTGAATTTGCTCAAGAATATAAAGCAGTAGAGAAGCAATACAAACAAGTAGAAATTGCCAAGAAAACATTGGTTCTTGATGGTTTACAAGCTGGTGAAAAAGAGCAATTAAATGAGCTTGAAAATAAAAGTATTGCCTTAAAAGAACAGGCCAAAGGTATTATAGAAAAAGCAGATGCTTCGGTAGAAACGAACGACAAAGATTATGTGTTCATTCATTTTATTTTAAATAATTTACCCAGAGGGTTGATTGGGTTATTGTTGGCGGTAATTTTATCTGCTGCAATGTCATCTACAGCCTCAGAGTTAAATGCATTGGCTTCTACGACAGCAATAGATTTGTACAAACGAAATGTAAAAGAGGAGAAAAGTGATGCGCATTTTGTAACCGCATCAAAGTGGTTTACATTAGGATGGGGGATACTCGCAATTTTGGTGGCCTGTGTCGCTAATTTGTTTGAAAATTTAATAGAGATTGTAAACATTATTGGCTCTATTTTCTACGGTAATATTTTGGGAATTTTCTTGTTGGCTTTCTTTGTGCATTTTGTTCGGGGAAAAGCAGTTTTTATTGCCGCAATAATTACTCAAATACTAATTGTAGCCGTATTCTTTTTAGATTGGTTGCCCTATTTATGGTTAAACCTACTTGGATGTGCTTTGGTAATGGGAATTGCAATAGTGCTGCAGTCAGGAATGAAAAATAATAGTATTGAAGCTGACTAATGGAGGTGAGTTCGAAAATAATTCGCTGGGGAATATTAGGCTGTGGTAAGATCGCTCATAAGTTTGCACAAGATTTATTGACGGTACCAAACGCTAAGTTAGAAGCTGTGGCGAGTAGAAATGAGCAGAAATCAAGAGAATTTGGTAGGAAATACCACTCCAATAAATGCTATGATTCTTATGTAGCATTGTGTTTAGATGCACGTATTGATGTTATATATATTGCAACACCACATTCTTTTCATTACAAACATACCCTATTGTGTTTAAACCATAAGAAAGCTGTTTTATGTGAAAAACCATTTGCGATGAATGCAATTCAAGTAGCCGAAATGATTGCAGCTGCAAAGCAAAATAATGTTTTTTTAATGGAAGCAATGTGGACGTTCTTTTTGCCACATTACCAATATGTTTTACATCTTATACAATCGGGAGAATTGGGGACGGTAACCAGCATAAAATCTGATTTCGGGTACCAGTTTGATTTTGATTCAGAAAGTAGAATTTATAATAAAAAATTAGGGGGTGGTAGTTTGTTAGATATTGGAATCTATCCAGTTTTTACTGCATTAAGTATGTTAGGAGTTCCTGATGCAATTAAAGCGAAGGCCAAAATGACGCATACTGATGTTGATGAGAGTTGCAGCATTGAATTCAAGTATACAACTGGCGCAACAGCAACATTGTTTAGTTCTCTTATTGAAGAAACAAAAACAGAAGCGATCATTAGATTTGAAAAAGGTACTGTACAAATACATGGAAGGTTTCATGAACCTACTACACTAACAATTATTACAAAAGACAACAAAGAGACAAAATCATTTGACGTAGCTACCAATGGATATAGTTTCGAAGCAGCACATGTTACAGCGCTGTTATTAAATAATAAAAAAGAAAGCTCCATCATGACTTTTGATAAGAGCCTTCAATTAATACAACTGCTAGATTTAATTAGGAGCCAAATTGGATTGGTGTATCATTAATATTCTTTTTATCGATAAATTTTCGCTATTCTGAGTGGATGAATACTGATAAACATTGGTTTTGTGTAATTTATTTATTACAAAAAGTAAAGTAAACTATACATATTGTAATATTTTCATTACATTTGTTTTGTAATATTAAAATATGAAAGAAATGGGAAAGAGTTATTTATTGCCAAACAAGTACAAGGTAGTTGGTTGGATTTTATTTGTTTTAGGGATTTGTGGAGGGGCGGTTATGTATATAACAGATTTTGATGCTATGGAGTTTTTGAGTATAAAAGTAATGACAATTTATAGCGATCCAATTTTAGGGAAACCAAGCTTCTTTAAAGTAATTGATAATGGAGTGTTTGATGAGCTCGTTGCCGTATTGCTTATAGTTGGAGGTTTTTTAGTAGGATTTTCAAAAGAGAAAATTGAAGATGAGTTTATCTATAAGTTGAGAAAGGATTCATTAGTCTGGGCATTAATTGTAAATTATAGTATCTTGCTAATTGCCATTCTTTTTGTGTATGACGTACCATTTATGCATGTTCTAATGATTAATATGTTTACCCCATTGCTGTTTTTTGTAATTCGGTTTAGTGTATTAAAATCAAAATATTTACGCCATGAAGAATAAATTAAAAGTACAACGAGCAATGCATGATTTTACCCAAGCTGATGTAGCTGATAGAATTGGGGTGACACGTCAATCTATTAATGCCATAGAAAAAGGAAAATATGTCCCTTCAACGGTGTTGGCGCTAAAAATTGCCAAATTATTTAATGAATCAGTCGAAAATATATTTACGTTAGAAGAAAATGATTAGATAGAGCAGCCGAAAGGCTGTTTTTTTTATGCAGTCATTTTATAGCTAATAATCTTCAATGAATTCAAACAAAGGAACATTATTTTAGGGGCATGTGCAATGCCTCATATGTTGTAATAATGCTGATTAAATAGGTCTAATTACAGAGCCAAGTCCATATAATAATAATAATAATAAGCATTGATAATTTGAATCTGAGTAGATTTCATGCAAGCTTAAAATTGGAGCTGTATTTATAATGCTTTTTCGAAAATTCGATACTTCTTATAAATTGTATGATTCATGCGTTCATATGCCGCTCTCATTTTTACATTTTCTTCCATGGTTAAATGGCTATCCATAACAGTTAAATTGCCTTTTCTGGCGGAGTCAAATAGGGCAACGGCCATTAATGCATCTAAGCCAGAATTACGGTAATCTTGCTGTACACAACCCAATAACATGTCTAATTGAGTGGCGCTTTTTAATGCTTTTAAAATATGAATAAACCCAAAAGGTAATAAGCGTCCTTTTGCTTTTCTAAACCCCTTTGTAATGTTAGGCATTGCCACTACAAAAGCCACTACCGAACCTTCTTTGTCTTTTACTAATTTGATGTAATTTGGGTTTAGCATCGGTAAAAATCGATCTGAAAATTCTTTTGCTTCAGTGTCATCTAGCGGTGCAAATCCATAAATATCTGTATATGTTTGATTGATTAATTCAAATACCGTTTTAACATACGGTTTGATTTCTGATGATTTGGTAAATTCTAAAATTTCAAAACCCCTCTTTTTTACACGTGCTGCTATCTTTATATAAAGTGCTGGCGTTTCCTTTTCTAATTGAATTCGGTATTGAAATAAATCAAGTTTTTTGTGGTAGCCATTTCTCTTCGTATGAGAAATCATATATTCAAAACTACAGCTGGTCACCATCACGGTCATTGGATCATTAAATCCCTCTAATAAAAACCCCTGTGGATCTTTATCCGAAAAACCTAAAGGACCAACAATACAATCCATATTTTTCTCTTTTCCCCAAGTTTCAATAGCCAGAATGAGCTTGTCAAAAACGTCGGCATCATCAAAGCATTCTAAATAACAAAAACGAACGTTTTTTTCATTATGACCTGTATTGTACGTATGATTTATAATTCCCATAATTCTACCTACAACTTCACCATTTTTGAAAGCCAAATACATAATCGTATCACAATGTTCAAAAGAATGATTTTTCTTTTTATCAAATACTTTATACTCGTCTGTTATTAATGGTGGCAGCCATTCTTTATGGTTCTTGTGAATTTTATAAGGGATTTTAATAAAGGTTTTTAAATCTTTATATTGAGTGACTTCTCTTAAATGAATCATAAATAAATGTTATTTGATAGCGGGCTTCTTTATAGGGTAGTTATACATAACAGTTGCTAAATATACTATAATTGGCGCAATTAAAATTCCGAAGATGGCATCAACAGCGTAATGAGCTTTTATATATACTGTCGATAGAATTAAAATAAAAGCCAAGGGTAAACAAATGGTATAAAATAAGGGCATTGTTTTTCTAGCCAATAGTAAAATAGTTACTGTAACACCAACATGAGAACTAGGAAAGGCACCCGTAGGTTGCTCTGCTCCAGCTTGAATAGCGTGCATTATATCTTGAAACCAATATCCATTTGTAGGAACAGCTCTTTCTGGTAAATCAAAATAAAATTGAGGGCCAGCCGATGGAAATATCGCAAATATGAAATAGAAAAACAATAATGAAAAAGTTACTTTATAGCTGTGTTCTGAAAACAAGGACCTGGGTTTGAAACACATAGCAAAAATAAATCCAAGGATAATAAAATAGAATGTAAAATAGCCAAAGTACATCAACTCAGTAAACCAAGCGCTAGAAAAATAATTTGAAAAATTAAGACTCGGTTGAAAGCCAAAGATCCATTGATCCATTTGAATGAAAATTGGATCAAGATTGTCGAAAAAAAGCTTGTTGTAATGCACCGTTTCTGTATAAAAATATCCAGCAAACAATACCGGGTAAATATTTCGAAATAGACTAAATATAACCGATTTTACCATTGGGGTTAAAAAAATAAATGCCAAGCTAATTGAAAATATAATGCCCCTTTTTAGGAGTAAATTATAGATGTTTTGTGTTAGATTCCATGAGCAAACTAATAAGATGGTTGTGATGAATAGAAACCCCAGAAAAAGGAGATCTATGCGTTTAAATTGTTGCATTATACTTCTTCATTTTTATATACATCGCGATTCATAGTTAATGCCAACTTTTTAAAAGTTTGTTATAGTGTTCATTTATGGTAAATAGGGCATACAGTAACAATGCTATTTGTTGTTCTACTGCATGTTGATTATAGAAATTAAGATTGATTACTTTTTTATAAGTTAAATCCATATCTAAATAATAGCGGGTGTTTTTACCGAGTAATTTCATAAAGCAGGCACGGTTGCATTTTTGGATACTTTTTTAACTTAGGATGCTTAAATTCACAGATTTTCTGCAGACCAATTTTCTGCATCACTTTTTCAGAGCTTTTATTAGCACTAGTACAGGTTGAGATTACTTTTTTTAAATCCAGTTGATGAAAGGCGATGTCTAAACATTTTTTTGCTCCCTCTGTAGCATACCCTTTTCCCCAGGCAGATTTTTTTAACCTCCACCCAATATCTACATTTGGGGTAAAATCAGATTCAAAATCTTGATATGCCAGTCCAATAAATCCAATAAATTCTCCAGTTTCTTTTATTTCTGTAGCATAATAGCAATGCCCGTATTCTTTATAGTGCTCTTGTAATCTGATGATATATGCCTTGGTTTCTTCTTTGTTCAACGTTTTTGGAAAGTGCTCCATTACGGCTTCATCAGAATTTAATTGGTGAAATTTATCTAAATCATCTAAAGACCATTTTCTAAAGCCTAATCTTTGAGTGGTGAATAGGTAGTTTTTAGTCATTTTCTGGTAATGCATCAAACTCTTTTCGTTTGTCGTTAAACCATGCTTGCATTGCTTCAGGAGATTGCATTAATTGTTGCATTTTCCCCATAGCTTGAAGGTGAGCAGCGTCTTGCTGTTGAAACATTTCTATTCCGTGTTGCTTGCTTTGTGCTGCAATTTCCTCAAAAGTATTCGCACTAAAAGTAATTGAGCAAGCACCACCTAATTGTTGGCAAGTCATCTTTTTCATTTTGATGTTTTTTTAGATTAAAGATTAAAAGTAATCAAAAAGGTTGACTTATAAACTGTTTTTAATTGCAGAGATACCTATTAAAGTTGAATTTTCGAAGCTTGATAGAAAAGAATTAAATAACTAGTATGCACTGTTTTTAGCGCTCTAGACAAGGTTGTTTTTTAGCTCTTTTTCTTTGTGAATTCTATGAGAAATAGCAATACTTACTACTACAAAAGCGGTAAAAGAAAAGAATCCGAAAAGGACACTTGAGTTGTTGGTTGTTAAAATATCTACAGCTTCAGAAATATTTTTTAATTGATTAAGTTGATCTGTAACAATTCCTTCAAACCCAATAAATGCCATGATAATGGCAATTACAAATACATCTGCCATAGACCATTTTCCTGTTTTAAAAAGAAAGAATTGGATGATCTTACTTTCCTTTAATTTTTTGTTTAATAGATAGGCTATTGATGAGATTAACTTTGTGATTGGGAACAAAATACTAAATAAGAAAATCAAACTACCAACTATAATAATGTCAATTTTATCTTGTGACATCATTAATGTCACGACTTCGTAAATACTTTTACTTTTATAAAATAATACTTGGTCTTTGAAGATGATGGTTTCGTTTAGAAAAGAAAAACGCATCTCAGAAATACGGGCATCAATTTCTATCATAGGTAATGTAACTCCCAAAAACAACAATAAAAAGCTAAATGCAATGCCTATTAGATAGTCTGTTTTAGATACTTTTTTGAAAAAGAAGAACATACAGATGAACCCTAAAAAAGCGGTTGCCAAGATTATTTGGTATCGTTGATTTGCATCATGTTGCTCTTGTAGTTTCTGATATAAAATAGTTACAGTGTTGCTGCTTGTTTCTCCTTCGTATTTCTTAATAATGGCATCTACTTTCGTGTAATCTGTTCTAGCAAACGTACCTTCTGTATATTTTTGTAAGAGTACAACAATAAATTCTTTAATCCCATCGGTATTATTTTTAACATCTAAAAAGACCATCACTTTATCTGTAAGCATCGGGATGTCTTCTCGAATACCATCAAAAGCCGATGCATATAAAGAGTTTTTTACAGAGGCAAAAAGGCCGCCAGAATTTTTCTGTTTAGTGGTTTTTTCGTAGTCATCAATCAATGTCTTTAGCAAGGCAGAAACGTTCTTCTTCATATCCTCGTTGTCCATGCCTACATCGTTAAAATCTTCTAGTTTACTAGCAATTACCTCTGCCAAAAGGTGTTCCCATTTATCAACGTTTAACAGCCCATATTCCACACTAGATAATTCTATCAAATCGTTTTTATGTTGCTGTTGTAATTGCTCACTTTTATGCATCTTAAACGATGCAAAAATTGAAACTATTAGTAGCAGACTGAAGATAATTGGTTTTAATTGATTCATTATGTTAACAATAATTAATTAGGTATTTTAGTAAAACGACGATAAGATACCTTTTTTGTTACAATTACATACATTATAAGTGTAATCATCTTTAAATAAATAACGATTCCTTAATCAGAGAGATTGTATCTTTGGCAAAAATTAACGATTATACATGAAAAAATATATAGCTGAATTTATAGGGACATTTGCGCTTGTTTTTTGTGGTACTGGAGCCATGACAATTAATGAAATTACAGGAGGAGAAATCACTCATGTGGGTGTTGCAGTTACTTGGGGGTTAATTGTGATGGCGATGATTTATGCATTTGGTGAGATTTCAGGAGCACATTTTAACCCTGCAGTTACTATTGGGTTTGCCTATGCAAAAAAGTTTTCTTGGAAAGAGGTTCCTAAATATATTGCCATTCAAATTTTAGGTGCGTTAACAGCAAGTTTAATTTTACTGTATCTTTTTCCAGAGAGTGAATTCTATGGAGCCACTATTCCGACATTGGATATGTGGCGCGCTTTTGTGTTGGAGCTATTGTTGACCTTCTTTTTAATGTTGGTAATTATCAATGTTTCTACGGGAAGCAAAGAGGTAGGAACCATGGCTGGAATTGCAATAGGAGGTGTTGTTTTGTTAGAAGCGATGTTTGCTGGCCCCATGACGAAGGCCTCTATGAATCCTGCTAGATCAATAGGACCTGCAATTGTTTCTGGCCATTATGAACATTTATGGCTGTATATTGCTGCACCTATTTTAGGTGCTTTATTGGCAGTTGTTTCGTGTAAGTTAGTAAAGGATGATAACTGTTGTGATGAAAGTTGTTAATGCAAGTTAAAAAAACAATTATAAGTATTTTAGGCTGTGGCTGGCTGGGACTACCAGTAGCATCTTATTTAGTGACACAAGGTTTTATTGTGAAAGGATCAGTTAGATCTTCAGAGAAAATAAAGGAGTTAAAATTAGCAAATATCACACCTTATATAGTAGATATTGATTCAGAACGCCTTATTGATAAAGCGTTTCTTGAAGCCGATGTTTTAGTAATTACCATCCCTTCCAAGAATAATCAAGGGTTCCAGAATTTAATTGCTGCCATAAAGAAAGCTTCCCTGAAAAAAGTAATTTTTATTAGTGCAACCTCTGTGTATCCGAGTTCGGATAAATTGATTACTGAAGAACATAAAACGGTAGATACGCCATTAGCTTCAATAGAAAAATTATTTCTAAATCATATTGAATTTGATACAACCATTCTTCGTTTTGGAGGCTTGTTTGGAGCGAATAGAAATCCAGGAAATTTTTTTAGAAATGGCCGCGTTATTAAAAACCCAGAAGGTCGGGTAAATATGATTCACCAAGAAGATTGTATTCGAATTATTCACAGAGTACTAGAAAGTGACATCGCTACTGATGTGTTTAATGGGTGTGCAGATACCCATCCAACACGGAGAGATTTTTACACAAGAGCAACATTAAATTTGGGACTTGACGCTCCTATGTTTGAAGAGAATCAACCAGTACAAATGAAAACAATTTGTAATGAGAAGCTGAAAAAGACCTTTAACTTTTCTTTTAAGCATGCTGATTTGTTAAATATTTAGGCGTATTTTCTTTTTCTTAGGTAGTTAAAAATGAACCCAAAAATAGCGAGAAGAACTAGTGGTAGAACAATATTAAATAGCTGCCAAAAAGAGCGTTCTTCAAAGGCTTTTTTCTTGTCTAACAAATTTATTTTTAGCGATTTGTTTCGCAGGTTGATGATGCCGTTATCATCAAGTAAATAATCAACTGTATTTAGGAGAAACTCTTTATTTCCAAACGTTTCTTGCGTCCATTTGTCGCGAGATAGATCGAATGGTTTTCCTTTTAAAAGTTGATTTCTACCAATGTCTCCATCTGCAATAACTACCATTTTATTTGGACCACTTTTACCTTTGTATATTGAGGTTTGAAATGGTTTGACTCTGTCTTTGTAGGCCGATTTAAAAGCGCCCTCTAACAAGACAGCTGTTAGCTGATTTCCGCTTGTAAATTGCTGCTGATTTGGCGTGTCGGCAATACTTCTTAAATCAACAAAATTCGGTGTTCCCATTTTTGCAGATAATAGAGAAGTAGCCAATAACGGAGTTTTTTTGATGTTGTTTTTTAAGGTGTCAATTTGTGTCGTATACTGAAGGCGAACTGGACTAATATTCTTAGTGATTGGATGGTAAATGTTTGCATTTACCAATGGATGAAAAAACCAAGGTAAGTGCTGAAATTGTGTTTTATTGCCAACATTTCCAGTAGCCAGCGGGATTTTTGCCGCATATAAATCTTTTACAAGGCTTGTGTTGATACGTACGCCATACGAGAATAATAAATCGGTAAGATTTAAATCTCTAGGATAGGTTAACATTTTGCCAGTTTGTAATAAGCTATCTTGATCTGCTTGTACATTGTCAATCATCCACAAGGTTTTTCCGCCATTTGTAATGAATTGATCAAGGGTTAGTTTTTCATTGTCAGAAAATTTAATGGTGGGCTTAGCAATAATTGCCAAATCGAAATTGGTTAAATCTTTAAGCGTTTGTTGCGGGTTTTTCAACACCGAATCTAAGGTGAATTTCGCCAAACTATACTTGTCTTTTAGTTCACTTAAAAAGCTGTATAATTCTAGATCTTGTAATTCTCCGTTACCCGAAATAACAGCAATTTTTTGTCTTGTTTTTCTGCTGATGTTATAAACTGCAGAAACAAACACGTGTTCTAAACTTTCAATAGCAAATTGCAATTGTTCTTCTTGACTGGCAGCATTAGAGTTTGGTAATAAATTAACCAATGTTATTTTATTTCGATACACAACTTCTGCCCATGGAAATATTATTTCTTCCGATAATTTACCATTCTCATCAACTACCGATAAGTTGCTTGGAATCATTCCTTTTTGTATCAAGCTTTCTCTAAAAGAATCGGGATTGATGAATTTAATTTTTAAATTCGAATTTTCAGCTCTTAATTCTTCTAGAAATTGTTTAGTTTCTATTTGTAAACGTTTAAATTCTGCCGGAAATTCTCCTTGTAAATATACGTTTACAACCAATGGAGATTTGATAGTATTTACAATGCTTTTAGAAGTTTCTTTTAATGTATATCGTTTGTCATGTGTTAAATCGAAACGTTTATAGTATTGGTTTCCTAAAAAGTTTATGAGCAATAGGGCAATTACTAATTTTGCAATGATGTTGAAATTCTTAGGCATTACGCAACTGATTTTTAGTTAGTAATAAAAAGAAACTTGTAACAGAAATAAAATAGAGAACATCCCTAGTGTCAATCACACCTCTACTAATGCTTTTAAAATGCGCGTTAATTCCGAATAATTGAACGGAATAACTATTAGAAAACAAACTAGCAATGGCATCAAAACCATAAAACAAAAAGAAGGTGATGAATACACCTAAAATAAAAGCAACAATTTGATTTTTAGAGAATGTTGAGGTAAATAAACCAACAGAAGTATAGGTGGCAGCTAAAAAGAGCAAACCAATATACGATCCTAAAGTACTGCCAATATCTAGGTTACCAATAGGATTTCCTAATTGTAAAATAGTATATGCATAGGTTAGTGTTGGTGCTAAAGCAACAATAATAAGTAATAATGAGGCTAAGAACTTACCCAATACAATGTGCCAATCTGTAATTGGTTTTGTTTTTAGTGTTTCAATGGTTCCGCTATGTAACTCATCGGCAAAACTTTTCATGGTAATTGCCGGAATTAGAAAAAGTAAAATCCAAGGTGCCAATAAGAAAAAACTATTTAAATCAGCAAAACCAGCATTTAAAATATTTAAATCATCTTTAAAAACCCATAAAAATAGTCCGTTGACCAATAAAAACACTCCAATAACCATATAGGCAATTGGAGAGGCAAAAAAGGAATTGAATTCTTTCTTTAATATTGGAAACATACGCTGTTTATGTATTTTTATTATGTGTCAAAAATTAACTTCCAAACTTATAAATGCGATTGTCTGCAATTGCTGCATCTTTTCTTTCTGCTTGTAAAGTAAAAAGGAACTTTTCTAATAACGCAATAGAAGCGGCATTATTATGATGAGTATATGCTTCTATCGTTTTTAAATTCATAGACATAATTCCAAAATCTAACACAACTTTCATTGCTTCACTCATATATCCTTCATCTTGATAATCAGGATTCATTTCATAACCAATTTCTGCATAGTTATTTTCTAAATCTACCTTATGAAAAACAATGGTTCCAATCAATTGATTTGAACCTTCTAAAACCACAGCCCAAAACACACGGTTTTTATTTTCAAACGCATCCAAGCATGTCTGAATAAACCCTTCTGCTTGATTCAAGTTTTTTGGAGTTTCTCTTTCTATAAGTTCATTAATTTCTTTGTTAGAGCGCAATCTGAAAATTGCTTTTTTGTCGTCAAAGGTTAATTGACGTAATACCAACCGTTCAGTTGTTAATTCTGGAAAATCTGTAAAAGAAAAATCTTGCATTTATTATTGTTGTTTATAATTTTTATGATAACACCATCTGCTTGTCTACACTCCAAGCTTCTGGTTTTTGATTGAATAGTATTTTGGTTTGGGCCCAAACCCCTTTAAATAATTCTGAATTTCTGTAATTTTCTAAATCTTGTTCTGTTTCCCAATAACTATAGGTAAAGAAAATTGTTGGGTCGTTTTTATCTCTATACAATTCTAATAATTGACACCCTTTTGTATTTCTAATGTCGGTCTTTTTCGCGTTAAAATTTGAAAGAAAAGTAGCGATGTGCGCCTCTTGAAATCCCATTTTTACAATTCGTACAAACATAAAATTTAATTAATAAAATTCGATTGTAATACTATCTCTATAACTCAAGCCTAATAGTGTTGAAGCTCCTCCAACAGTTTTTAAATTACTTCTATAAATGGCAATTTCTAAAAACTCAGCGGAGTTAAAAATGGCTAATTTATTTCCGTCGTAATGTTTACGATCTTCATCAATATCATAGTTGATGATGTCGTTGTATTTTTGTTGTATTTTATTAAAAGTATACCGTCTCGCTTTAATTCTATAGTTTCTGCCTTTTCCTATATCCGTAAAAAGCTTCTTACTGATGTTACTAATTACGTTTCCATAATTGTCAATATAAATAACGCTCCCAAAAATCTGTGTTTGAGTAGCATCAATTTTAGGTTGAATTTCCGTCATTTGTTTATATGACTCAATTTCTTTTCCAATAACACCAAGGTTTCCTCCACGAGCAATAAAACAAGCAACTTGCACAAAGACGTCCAATACAGGGAAACTGCTCTCTATTCTGTCATGAATATTAATTTCTACAATCTGTGTTGGATTTATTTCAGAAGCAATCATAGAAATCAATCCATTGTCAGGACAAATAAAATAATGATTGTCTAATAACAAGGCAATATGTTTGTTTTCTGAACTCAATTCAGAATCTACTCCAACAATATGAATGCTCTTGTCTGGAAAACTTTTGTACGAGTTTTTTAAGATATACGCAGTTTCTGTTATGTTAAAAGGAGAAACTTCGTGGGTGATATCAACAATTTTGGCATCAGGTAATTCTGAGTAGATAGCACCTTTAACAGCGCCTACAAAGTGGTCTTTAGTTCCGAAATCTGTTGTTAAAGTAATTAAAGACATGTAAAAACGACCTGTTGATTAGTTGTTTAAA
>Ga0209395_1002485_pt1 | contig 24017 bp, 17 predicted proteins | sample GOMGulsemesocosm_3_FD_184635 | JGI IMG/M metagenome (GOLD analysis project Ga0209395, IMG submission 184635) | Methane-oxidizing microbial communities from mesocosms in the Gulf of Mexico - GOM9D Gulf of Mexico (SPAdes) (version 2) | ecosystem: Environmental > Aquatic > Marine > Cold seeps... | reverse complement strand
TTTAAGGTGATCGGCAAAATAACTAAAACCACCGGACAGAATCGCGGTTTTATAGCCGCGCTGTTGCAGACCTTTAATCATGACTTCCATGCCTTGCATCATCGGCAAGTTAACACAAATATCATCGAGAACTTCGCTACTTAAACCTTTTAGCAGGCCCAAACGCTTGGCGAAGCTCTCGTTAAAATCTAATTCACCGCGCATCGCCGCTGCGGTAATGGCCATTACCTGCTCGCCAATGCCCGCTCTTTTAGCCAGCTCATCAATGACTTCCACTTCGATCAAGGTCGAATCCATATCAAACACAGCTAGCTTGCGCTCAATCGCTTGCTCACTAACACTTAACAGCACTAGATCAACCGAAAGCTGCTGCGCTAAATCTTTTAATAACACTCTAGCATTAGCGACTTCGCTATTGGCTATTTGTATTTCGATCAGCGTACAGCGCTGATCAATAGTGGTAAATGGATTACCCGCTATTAACCAAGCGCGACTTGCACAAAGTTCAACCACCCTTATTTGATTAGATTCAAGTACCATCGGCTGCATTAAAAACAACGTGTATCTTTGTAAATTAGACTCGCTCAAAATCTTCTCTCACAGTGATTCAAAAGCCATATTATAAATTTACAGTAAAATTACTCAAGCGCTATTCATCAGCGAACCAATCTCCCTAGCTCAGAGCTTTTAGCTAACCTTTATTATTGTCACGCTTCCAAGTGGCAAAGTCGTCCAAGGTTTGAGGGTCAGTGGCTGGATACAGACCCACAATACTGCGACCTGCTAGCACTGCTTGTGAAACAAAATTCTCAAACAGCGTCATCAAGCGCGCCTCCTCGGCTATTTCATCAGCGATGGCTGCCGGAATAATCACCACCCCCTCACCATCTCCGACTACAATATCATCGGGAAAAACTGCCACACCACCGCAGCCAATCACCCCGTTTACTTCAATGGCTTGATGTAAAATCAAATTGGTTGGTGACGCTGGGCGTTGATGATAGGCGGGTATTGCCAATTTGCTAATCGCGGGGCTATCGCGAAAGCCACCATCTGTGACGATACCCGCCCCGCCACGCACCATTAATCTAGAGATTAGGATATCTCCGGCTGATGCCGCCCTTGCATCTGCACGACTATCCATGATTAATACGTGTCCAGCAGGGCAAGTTTCTATGGCTAATCGCTGCGGATGCTCGGGGTTTTCAAACACTTTAATGGTATTTAAATCTTCTCTGGCAGGCACATAACGTAAGGTAAAAGCCGGCCCCACCATGTTGCCATCTTTAGTCGAAAGCGGTTGTACGTTTTGTAAAAATACATTGCGTAAGCCTCTTTTGAACAGGGCAGTGGTTAAAGTGGCACAGCTAACTTGTAGTAGTTTCTCTCTGGTTTGAGCTTTCATTATTTCTCCAATTGCATTCAAAAAATATCGGGATCGGTTATTTCTAGGCTGTCTATTCTCTCTAAAAAATCGAAGTCGCAACCTAAATTGGCCTGGGATACGTTGGCGGCAAACATTTTTGCGTAGCCACGTAACGCTTTGGATTTTGGTGCTACCCAAGCCGCTTTGCGCTTAGCAAGCTCTGCATCGGATACCAACATATCGATAGTGCGCGCCGGCACATCAACCTTAATAATGTCACCGGTTTTTAATAGCGCGAGCGGTCCGCCAATAAAAGCCTCGGGGGCGGCATGCAAAATACAAGCGCCGTAGGAAGTACCACTCATACGTGCATCTGATAGTCGCAACATATCGCGCACTCCCTTTTTTATAAGTTTTTTTGGAATAGGTAACATGCCCCATTCAGGCATCCCCGGGCCTCCTTGTGGACCGGCATAACGCAGCACCAAAATATCGTTTTCCTCGACGTCTAAGTCTTCATCTTCAACCGCCGCTTTCATCTCTGGATAGCTATCAAAGACCAGTGCGCGGCCTTGATTTTGTAAAAACTTTTCCGAGCAGGCTGAGGGCTTGATCACACAGCCATCAGGGGCTAAGTTGCCCTTTAGCACCGCCAGCGCTCCCTCAGGATAGACCGGATTATGCAAAGGCCTGATGACATCATCGTTAAACACTTGGGCATCTTTAATGGCTTCACCCATACTGATACCCGCCACGGTCATGGCTGTACCATCAATTTTATCGCCTAAATTATTCATCAGGGCCGGTAAGCCACCGGCGTAATAAAAATCTTCCATTAAATACTTGTCACCGCTGGGGCGGATATTGGCTAGCACCGGTGTACTGCGTCCTAAGCCATCTAAATCTTCTAGATTAAAATTAACTCCAGCACGATGTGCCATGGCAATTAGATGTACCACGGCGTTGGTAGAGCAGCCAGTGGCCATCGCCACAGTGGCGGCATTTTTTATGGCGCGATCATCTATTATTTGCTCGGGAGTCAGATCTTGCCACACCATATCAACAATGCGTTTACCGCAGGCACTGGACATCCTAATATGATTGGCATCAGGTGCTGGGATGGAACTGGCACCTTGCAGCGTTAAACCCATCGCCTCGGCAATAGCCGTCATAGTGCTGGCAGTACCCATCGTCATACAGTGGCCGTGCGAGCGAGCAATTCCCCCCTCAACCCCCGCCCACTGTTTATCAGAAATGTTACCTGCACGGCGTTCATCCCAGTATTTCCAAGCATCAGAGCCTGAGCCTAGCGCCTCACCTCGATAGTTACCCCGAAGCATCGGCCCCGCGGGCAAGTAGATAAAAGGCAGATTGGCACTGACTGCCCCCATCACTAACGCCGGGGTGGTTTTATCACAGCCGCCCATCAATACCGCGCCATCAATAGGGTGTGAGCGCAACAGCTCTTCGGTCTCCATCGCCAGCATATTGCGATACAACATAGTGGTTGGCTTTACTAAACTTTCAGAGAGCGACAGCGCGGGGAGCTCCATCGGAAAGCCACCGCGTTGAATGATGCCCCGTTTAACGTCTTGCACTCGCTCTTTGAAATGCATATGACAAGGCTGGGCCTCTGACCAGGTATTAACGATGGCAATGATCGGCCTGCCTATCCAATCATCCGCTGCCAAACCCATCTGCATCATTCTTGAGCGATGACCAAAAGACCTTAAATCATCTTGGGAAAACCATTTTGCACTGCGAAGTTCAGTTTTATCTTTGATTTTTTTACTCTGCACCTAACACCTCTAATTATTTATTCGCTAAAAACGGTTGACTTTTAAACAGTAGAATAACTAATATATTAATGCAACTAATATATTAGTTTAATAAAAACAATTCGAGGGTCAAAAAATGAAGAAAATAATGAAAGGCTTAGGTATTGCTGCACTACTGACATCATCAATCGTGCTTGCCACTAGCAGTATGGCGGCAACTACTTTGCGCATAGGTACTGTGTTATCTCCCAATGACCCTATGGGTCAAGGGCTCGATAAATTTAAAGCAGATGTCGCAGCCGCCACTAAAGGTGCCGTTAACATTGAAGTGTTCCACAACTCTCAATTGGGTGACACTACTGAGATGATCGACCAAGCACGCGCTGGCGGTAACATCGGTACAGTGACCGATGTGGCACGTCTTTCCAGTTTTGTACCTTCCCTGGCGATACTCTCTGCCCCCTTCCTCTTTGATAATTATCAGCAGGCCGATAAGTTTGCCTCTTCAAGTGAGTATCTCGGTTGGGCTGCACAGCTTGAAGACAAAGCGGGTTTGGTAATGATCGCCTCTAACTGGTATCAAGGCGCGCGCCACGCGTTAACGCAAAAGTCTATTGGTGACCCTACCGATCTAGCCGGGGTACGCATGCGTACCATAGGCGCGCCAGTTTGGATTGAAACTATTCGCGCTATGGGGGCTGAGCCTACTCCCATCGCCTGGGGTGAAGTTTACTCAGCACTACAGCTGGGCACTATTGATGCTGCAGAGGCACAACCGACGGCTATCTGGGGCGCCAAACTTTATGAGGTGATTAAAAACGTCACGAAAACGGGTCACATTCAGCTGGTCACTGCCATCGTCGTCGGTGCCGATAGCTGGAACGATATATCAGCTGAAAATCAAAAAATTGTCCGTCGTTTAGCGGTTGAAAACGGCCGTTTTGCCTCTGACCTCACCATTAAACTCGGTGATCAAGCTCTGCAAAAAGTGGCTGATTCTGGCGTGACAATCAGCGATGTGGAACTAGCACCCTTCAAAAAAGCAGTAACATCTGTTTACTCTTTGCTAAAACTAGAAAAAGAAGCGGCTATCGTGAAAAGCGTCTTAGCTAACTGATCATTAATGATGAACTTGCAGGGAGCGGTGATTAGCCGCTACCTGCCAGTCTTAAAGCATCAATATTAGAGTGGGAAACATGTTCCATAAATTAGAAATAATGACTGCGATGGCGCTATTAATCGCCATTGTCATCTTAGTCAGCATTGCTGCTGTAACACGCGCCATTGGTGCGCCGATCATCTGGTCGGTTGAGATCGCGCAACTGCTATTTGTCTGGCTGTGTATGTTTGCAGCGGATATTGCGCTGCAGCAAAAACGCCATTTCGGGCTACTTATATTACTGGACAATCTCAAACCACAGTTGCGCCGGGTTGTTGAGATTATTAATTTATTGGTACTGATGAGCTTGCTTATTTTACTGTTTATCTACGCGATCAAAAATGTGCAACTAATGCACCCACGCTTAGTGGGAGCCACTCAAATGCACGCCTCTTTAATTCATGGCTCGATGGTTGTGGGAACCGCGTTGTTATTTCGCACTATGGCTAGCCAGCTTCTGACCTTAACGCGCCAGCGAGGGAATATTTGATGTTATTAACCATTGCCGCACTGTTTGCGGTTTTTCTCATTATAGGTATGCCCGTTGCTTTTGCGTTGGCACTTGCCTCCATTCCCGTGTTTTTATTCACAGGTACTATGCCGCCCACTATTGCGGTACAGAAAATGGTGACAGCGACTCAAAGCTTCCCACTGTTAGCAGTGCCATTTTTCATTTTTGCCGGTAATTTAATGAATGCCACAGGCATAACGCAGCGCTTAGTCACCTTTTCAACCTTACTCACGGGTTGGATTGCCGGTGGCCTCGGCCAAGTATCCATCATGTTAAGCCTAATGATGGGCGGCATTTCAGGCTCTGCTGTCGCAGATGCCTCAATGGAAGCACGCCTATTGGGACCCGACATGATCAAGCAGGGCTATTCCAAGGCAACCACTGCCGTGGTACTAGCCTTTGGCTCTATTATTACCGCGACTATCCCTCCTAGTATCGGCCTTATACTGTTTGGTTTTATCAATGAAGTATCCATCGGCAAGTTATTTTTAGCCGGGATTATTCCAGGTATCGTACTGACACTATTATTGATGTTTACCACTTGGCTGATTGCCAAGAAAAATGGCTACGCACCACAGCGGCCTCACCTACCCACTAAAGGCGAGCTGTGGATCAGTTTTAAAGACAGTATTTGGGCGCTGGCTTTTCCCATTATTTTAATTGTCGGCTTTAGATTTGGGTTTTTTACTGCCACTGAGGCGGGTGCATTTCTGATTTTTTACGCTTTATTCATCGGCATTTTTATCTACAAAGAACTCAGTTGGGATAAATTTTATCAGGCAATGCGCAGTACCATCAGCGATGTCGGTATGGTGATGTTATTAATCATGATGGCAGGCGTATTAGGCTATGCCATCACTATTGAGCGCGCACCACAACAAATCACCGAATTTGTCACAACACTGACCAGTGACCCCGTGCTAATTTTACTATTAATAGTCGCGGTATTAGTGACCAGCGGTATGTTTTTAGAAGGCGCTGCCAACATCCTGCTCATTACCCCGATTGTATTGCCGGTACTGATCAGCGCAGGTTACGACCCTATCCATATGGGCATTTTGATTGTTATTTTGATCAACTTCGGCGGTTTAACGCCCCCTGTTGGCGTCATCATGTTTACGGTGTGTGGGGTATTGAAGGTAAAAACAGGCAAGTTCACCATTGCGTCTTTGCCATTTATAGCCACGATGTTACTATTCTTTGCCATTATGACAGCCTTCCCATCACTCACTCTGCTGTTACCTAACTCAATGATGTAGTGCTATTTTTGATAAGAGATAATAAATAATATGCGAGTAAAAAACCCGTTTACAGCAGGTATGGAAAACCAAGGCGATGACAGTAGTAAAATGCGTACCAGTGTCACTGCCTCTTCACGTGTCTATGAAGAAATAAGAGAGCGCATCATCTCTTTACACATGCCACCTGATACAACTTTGGTGCGCACAGAACTCGCGCAGCTGTTTAATGTTAGTCAATCACCCCTGCGCGAGGCGATTATTCGTCTAGAGAAAGACGGACTGGTCGTTTCTTACCCGCAATCGCGCACTATTGTCACTAAAATTGATGCCAACAAAATCCGCGATGAGCACTTTTTACGCTCTGCGGTGGAGTGTGAGGTGGTCAGGCAGCTCACGCTTAACGCCGATTCTCGATTTATCACTAAGGCGAAGGGGCTGGTCAAAATGCAGAGCGCCTTAGTGGATGATATAGAGCAAGTGGATCTATTTATGCAGCTAGATGAAGCTTTTCATCAGGCATTGTTCGCCAGTGTTAATCAGGGCGAGCTGTACCAGTATATATCCACTCATGGGGGACACTTGGCAAGGCTGCGCTCACTGGATTTACCACGTACCGAAAAACTCGATTCAGTACTGAGTGAACACCAAGCTATTATTACTGCCATTGAGCAAGGCGATGTTGATAGCGCCGTACAGAGCATGCGTGATCATCTCTCGGGGACGATCAACAGATTGCCGCAAATCATCAAAGCACATAGCCACTTATTTAACTAATGGCAGTCACTAGGATTATAGTGTGAATATTTTAAGTGCCGACACACTGTTACATTGTCAAAATTCTTTAGCAGAATCCCCTCTATGGTGTGCCGATCAACAGGCCTTGTGGTGGATTGACATTACGCAATCTAAGCTGCACCGCTTAAAAGATAATCAACACACTAGCTATGCGTTAGCAGATCCAGTGACGGCTTTTGCAGCGGCTAGCAATGGTCAGTTTGTCACCGCCACCAGCACTGGGTTTAGCGTATTAACGCTCAACAAACATATGGCGAAACAACAGCGTATCCAGCCATTTTTGCAACAGATCGATGATTTTCGCATGAACGATGCAGCGCTTGACCGCCAGGGCCGCTTTTGGTCAGGTAGCATTCAAGCACCACCTGGCAATGACCATGCAACAGGCATTCTTTATTCTCTTGAGCACAATCAACACAAACCAGTGCTAGATGGCTTTTGCTCGCAAAACGGCCTTGCCTGGAGTCCCGATGGCCGCATTATGTATGTCTCAGACTCACATCCAAGTTGTGCTGCTATCTGGCGTTATGATTTTAATACAGACACTGGTACCCCTCACAATAAAACGCTTTTTGCCAGCCAGCGAGATCTATTAACAGGCCGACCAGATGGCGCTACTGTTGATACTGATGGTTGTTATTGGATTGCGGCCAGTGACATCGGCCAAATCTTACGCTTGACGCCTACAGGCGTGATTGACGCGATAATTAAAGTACCGACGGCCCATGTCACCAATATCTGTTTTGGTGGCACTGATCTAAAAACCTTGTATATCACCAGCCAACGCTATCTTAATCCCAACCAACAAGCCGGTAATTTGTTTGCGATAGAAACTGACTATCAGGGGATTGCAGAGCAGCCCTATAGAGGCTGTGAGCTGTGAGAAAAACTTGCAGCCCACTCAAACCCCAGCCAACACATTGATTGTAGCTTTCCAACTTTCCTCAATCTTACTGCTGTACCCTCTGTGCCTCTGTAGTTAACTAATCTTTTAAAGATCTTTTACCACCACAGAGATCACCGAGGCGCTGCGCTACACAGAGAAAGTCAAAACACTAGCAACCAGCTTTTATGCACTATTGATCAACATTTAAGACCTTCACTCCTTTGAACTGCCATTCTTTTCTCTGTGTCCTCTGTGCCTCTGTGGTGAAAAAAATCTTTTAAAACTCTTCTACCACAGAGGTCACAGAGGCGCTTCGCTACACAGAGAAAGAATGAGAGTCTTGGGCCTTGGGCCTTGGGTCTTGGGTCTCTAGTTTATGACTTACGACTTATGACTTATGACTTATGACTTATGACTTATGACTTATGACTTATGACTTATGACTTTCTAACTTTCTAGCTCGCAAACTTTCTCTACAGATCATCAACTAATACAAAATGCTGTATTTGCATTGATCACTTTTATGTACAATGTCCACCTAATTCAACAAATTGAGATGTCTGTCACTAATGAATCCTAAAGTAAAAAAAGCCGTCATCCCGGTAGCCGGTCTTGGTACACGCATGCTTCCCGCTACAAAAGCCATCCCCAAAGAAATGCTGCCTATCGTTGATAAGCCACTGATTCAATATATAGTCAATGAATGCGTAGCAGCGGGTATTACTGAAATAGTATTAGTGACGCACTCATCAAAAAATGCCATAGAAAATCACTTTGACAAATCATTTGAACTAGAAACCACACTTGAGAGCCGTGTTAAACGTCAACTACTCGATGAAGTACGTAGCATAACGCCTAAAGGCACCACCATTATGCATGTGCGCCAAGGTGAAGCTAAAGGTTTGGGACACGCTGTTTTAAAAGCGCGCCCTATTATTGGCGATGAACCTTTTGTTGTCGTACTACCCGATGTAATTATCGATGAAGCCTATGCTGATGCTAAGACTGAAAACTTAGCGCAAATGATCAACCGTTATAGTGAAACCAATCACAGCCAGATCATGGTTGAAGCGGTTGATGAATCACAGGTCAGTAATTACGGCATTGCCGATTGTAAAGGTCACAAACTTGAAAAAGGTCAATCAAGTGAAATGTCAGCTGTGGTTGAAAAACCTTCTGTAGAAGAGGCTCCTTCAAACCTTGCGGTCGTTGGTCGCTACGTATTATCCGAAAAAATCTGGGACTTGCTTGAGCGCACTATGCCTGGCGCAGGTGATGAAATTCAACTGACCGATGCGATTGCTACTTTGATGGAGAGCGAAACGGTTGAAGCTTACAGCATGGTGGGTAAATCACACGATTGCGGTAGCAAAATCGGCTATATGAATGCCTTTGCCGAATACGGATTACGTGACAAAAACCGTGCTAAAGATTTTAGAGAAAACTTAGTTAAGCTGTTAGAGCAATACCCCGCTTAGTCGTATCTGCTAAATTTTTCTGCCTATCGTTTAAAAGCGGATTCTAGTCACTCTGAATCCGCTTTCTTATAATTATTCCCCTTGTTATTACTTACGCCCTGCCAGCATCATCTGTTTTATAACAGTATTTGCACCATAGCTTACGCTCAAATAACATAAATAGGGCCACTTACCTGGTACTACTCTCATCAATTTTAACACCCTGTTAATTTGCTTCGATGCACAAAAATAAGTACCTCATTTAAATGCTGTTAATGAGCCAACAGGCACCACCGCTCAATCACGATACTTAGCCCAATGCCTAAAATGACTGCACTCGCACAAAAAGGAACTTAAACAGGTTAGAATAAACTTATTTAGAGCTTTAGCGGCATATTCCAATACGACTAACAACATTAATACAACGCTAGCTTCTAACGCTCCACTACGGTGTTGATCTTCACTGTTAAGAAGTATCAATAAAGCGTCTAATATTTGAAGTACTTGCTCATTGAAAGTCGTTTTTATTAATATCTAAAAGTAAAAAAGGTGAAACTCCATGAAACAAACGCCTAAACACCCTCAATTAGTACATATTTTCTTGCTTGCATTTTTATTTTTCCCGTTAAAGAGCAATGCTGTAGAAATTATTACTCAGCTATCCCCTGCCCAAGTCTTAATAGAGGACATTAAAAAAGGCGGGCACGTCATATACATGCGCCATGGCATTACTGATATTAAAGGAAAAATCCGGAATAAGACGGTAATCGACTTGGCCAAATGCGATACTCAGCGAAACTTATCCAATCAAGGGCGAGGGCAGGTTAAGCGGATCGGTGCGATAATAAAATCACTACAGATTCCAATTGGAGAGGTGAAATCAAGCCCATATTGTCGGACAAAAGATACCGCAAAAGCCGTTTTTGGGGAATTTAGTATCGATGAAATGCTCGCTTTTTCAATCTCTAAAGCGCGAAAGGAATCTGAAATTTTAGGCTCCCATTTAAAAAATGCAATCTTTCAAAGCCATACTCAAAACAGTAATGCTGTTTTTGTAGGTCACACGGCAAACCTTAAAGATGGTCTAGGGGTTTGGCCTAAACCTGAAGGAGTGGTCGTAATTTTTAAAGTGGAAAATGATAAAATAGTCTATCGGGGAATGATTAAACCAACAGATTGGCCTAACTGATAACTTGAGGTTCTCTATGTTCGGCTCTCTATCTTTAACCGCCCGCTTTCTTATTGCTCCGCTGCTTGGGATTGTATTTACTCTGGTTATTTATTTATCTAGCTATCAAATCATTCAGTCAAACTCGGTATTATTTAAAAGTTTAAGCGAAACTAATTTAGTGCAAATTAGTGAAATAAATAAAATATCTATTCAGCTTGCCAACAGCAATAGTGAAATTTTCACGCTGTTATTGGAATCAGCGTCTTTTGATGAAGAAGAAATTTACATTCAAGGTAAGCGACAGCTTAATCTTCTCTACGATATTGAACAAAGTTTAATACAAAGCATTAACGAAAAAAACACGTTAATTATTGATGGTCATGTAATTTTTGAAGAAATTAGAGCGGCGTTTTCTCTGTATCAAAATGCCGCTATCACGGCCATAGAATTGTCATCAGTTGAGCCCGAATCAGCCATTTCTGCACTGAAGTTAGCCAACCATAAATTAAAAATTTTGAATCGTTCTTTTTATATTCTATCTGAATACTATGCCGCGCAGTTAACCTCACAAGCGCAACAAGTTGAAGGGTCTCTTTATCAGAAAACCTATTTAACAGAGTTAGCCATTGCATTAATGTTATTGATGTTATGGTCTGCCTTTTATTTTTCTCGCACCACCTCAAAGTCTCTAACACAAGTTTGTGATGCACTTATTTTACTGGCGCAGGGGGATACGAACATTAAAATTTCGTGCAATAATGATCATTATATTAAAGATATATGGAGCGCTGTTGGCGGTTTCAAAAAATCTATAGAGACCAACGAAGCCTACAAAATTGAATTGTTGAATCAAAAATATGCCATGGATCAACATGCCATCATTGCAACCACAGACCTAAAGGGAATGATCACTTATGCAAACTCTAAGTTTTGCCATATCAGCGGCTACACTCAAGAGGAGCTAACAGGTAAAAATCATCGTATTCTAAATTCAGGGAATCAAGATAAAGCCTATTGGAAAGAAATGTATAAGGTCGTCTCTAACGGGCAAGTTTGGAATGACGAGATTCGCAACAAAAGGAAAAATGGTGATTTATACTGGGTAGATAGCACCATCATACCAATGGTATCCTCTGCCAATAAGTATAAAATTACCGGATATATCTCTATAAGAACAGATATTACGCAAAAGAAACGACAGCATGCTCAATTGCTTGCAGCGGTTGACCTCGCCAATTCAGCTGTTGTCGCTAAATCTCAGTTTTTGGCCAATATGAGTCATGAGATACGCACCCCGATGAATGGCGTCATTGGTATGACAAATCTACTATTAGACACCCAGCTAACGCCAGAGCAAGTAAAGCTGGCGAGTACCGTCAAATCTTCGGCATCAGGCTTACTCGGCATTATTAATGATGTACTGGATTATTCTAAAGTAGCAGCCGGCAAGTTGGATTTAGAGCTTATACCTTTTAACTTAGGGCAAATTGTTGAAGATGTCGGTACTAACATGAGTTATCAGGCTGACCTTAAAAAACTACCTTTTATTTGCCCTGCTAATCCTATCGTTCAGCAGTGGGTTAAAACCGATCCGGGCAGAATTCGTCAAATCCTGACTAATTTAATAGGCAATGCGATTAAGTTTACAGATGCAGGTGAAGTTGCTGTTTTTGTGAAATTATTAGAAGAAAATAGCACTCACAAAACTTTTCGCTTTGAAGTGAGCGATACAGGGATAGGCATTAGTAAAGAGCAATACGATCAACTGTTTGAAAAATTCACTCAAGCTGATGCTACCACGACCAGAAAATACGGAGGAACAGGGCTAGGCTTATCCATTTGTAAGCATCTTGTCGAATTGATGGGCGGTGATATCGGTGTTATTAGCGAGCAGGGGAAAGGCTCCACGTTTTGGATTAACCTGCCTTTGCTTAAATCGGATCCCCTGGTCGATACTCCAGTTTACAGTTCGGATATTAGCCAAGAAAAGATTCTTATTGTCGACGATAATCAAACAAATCGCAATTTGATGGAACAGCTACACAGTCTATGGGAAATACCGCATACCCTCGTAGGGAACGCTCAAGCAGCGCTTGCAGAGTTAACGTTGGCAGCCGCTGAAAACCAGCCTTATAGTATTGCTATTTTAGATATGCATATGCCGAATATAAATGGCTTAGCGCTGGGTGAGCAAATAAAAAGCCAGCCCTTACTAAGCGAGACAAAACTGATTATGGTTTCATCACGTGCCCAGCAAGGAGACCCCATAACGCTACAAACAGCCGGGTTTATGGGCTACTTAAGCAAACCCATACACCAGTCAGAACTGTTAGATGTATTACTGACGGTATCCGGACTAAAAACGGCAGATCCGCAGTTTGTTACCGGTCACTCCACTAAGCAACAAGCCAAATTTAAAGCACATATATTAGTCGTAGAAGACAACGCTACCAACCAGCTAGTCATTGAAGGCCTATTACGTAGCTTAGGGATAACGGTAGATTTGGCGGGCAACGGCGCTGAAGCAATTACAACACTACAAAGTATAACAAGCCACGATTTAGTTTTTATGGATTGTCAGATGCCTGTACTTGATGGCTATGCAGCAACCAAAAAAATAAGATCAGACACTAGCGGTATTGCCAACACAAACATCCCCATTATTGCTATGACAGCCAATGCCATGACTGGAGATAAGCAAGCATGTCTCGATGTGGGGATGGACGATTATTTATCCAAACCTATCGCTATCGATAAAGTGATAAGCATGTTGCAGAAATGGCTTCCTGAGCATTCTATACTTAATCAAGAAGCTCCCCAAGAGCAAAAAAAAGACATTCAGAAACAACAAATTATTATATTTGACTATGAAGACCTATCCAACCGACTAATGGCTGATAAAGAATTAATCAATGCTGTAGCAGAAGTGTTTTTTGAAGATTTTATTGAGAAAGCAGCCAGTTTAAAAGAATATGTTAATGAGCAGAATATTACTCAGTGCAGTCAAATTCTACATCAGATAAATGGCGCATGCGCCAATGTCGGGGGCAAGAGACTACAAGCGCTAGCCTCAACCATGGAACAAGCAGCCAAATCAAATAACATCGATGCAATAGCGCTAAATATAACCAGCTTAGAAGAAGAGTTCACGGCTTTAAAAAATGAAATGGAAAAGGTACTAATATAAAGGCTATTGAGCGATACAAATAACCTGGTATCACTTGAAAACCACCCTGCTCAGCTATAACAGTTAACGCTGCCCTTGACATCCCTAATAAAGCGAAAGCATCAAATCTGAATCCGCTACGGTTATTAATCCTGATCAATAATGCACTTTTTCCCTCAGTATTTTGTTCCAGCTCATGATCAACCAGACTTTACCAGTCGATATTTCGCGTAGCTATCATCACTAATGCCCAAGCGATAAATAGAAAATAGCCATAACACTACCCACTAGCGAGTAAGTTGGATATATCGATTAAAGTATCTTCTGTAAGGAGAGAGGCACGCCCGGTTTTATTTCAGATATAAACACACGAAGTATCAGATAAATAGTGACCTACAATTTAGAAAAATATGCGATAAATATTATTAAAGTTAAGTCCATTTAAACGACCTATGAATCTTTTACACGGTTACATTGAGGTGCTTTTAGCCTAATCCAGTCGCTGCCATGGTTATAGTTTTTCAATGCTGTGGCCAATACCACGATATTTACGAGTGGCTCAAGGTACTGTCGATGTCTTTTAATTTTGCTCTGAGCTGTTTTATGCGGCATCTACCGAGCGATCAAAACGAGCTTGCTGTGATGACCAAAGGGCATCCATCAATTGCTCTCTGGTAAAACGCGCTCGGGCTGGGAAAGCAGTAATTGCAAACACCAAATTGATAGGCGGTAAATTTCATGGGTTGATTGCAAAAACAAATTTTCCTCTTATCAACATCGACATTAAACAGCCTTGCAGAAGTAGGGGCATGTGAATCACTCTCTGCTCATTCGAGGCGCGTACTAGGGCGTAAAATGGCCTTTACTCGAGCAACCAACTCACGAGGACTAAAAGGTTTAACCATATAATCATCAGCGCCTATTTCAAGGCCGACCACCTTATCAATTTCAGTGTCGTACTCGGTCAAAAAAATGATCGGGACATCTCTGTTCTGGCGGATTTTTTTACACAGCTCAAAGCCATTGATATCGGGGAGGCCGAGATCAAGAATCACTACATCGACATTATTACTCTGTAAATAATCGAATCCAGGCGCCCCTAAGCTAAACCATTTAACCTGAAAGTTATTGCTACGCAATACGTACAATACGTTATCAGCAATAGCCGACTCATCCTCAATTAGTATAATCATTCCATCCATTGAATTTACCTTAACGCTATCAATGTTAATCTTGATCACTCAATATTACGTCTATTGGTTAAATATAGCGCATTTAGCGCGTTACTTGATCAACTTTTTTAACGGGCAGCACAACCAAGTTCGCTATCAATAATTGCTAAAACGGATAGCGCTGATGATTTTATAAGCTCACAGGCCGCTTTATAATCATTCAAATCATTACGCCACGGACAAAGAAAAAGAACTAACTAGCGTTCCAGAATTTAGAGAAGGGAGTATTAGTGGGATATTCTTATGTTTAAAGCCTGCATTAACAGGGTAATGCAGGCGGTTGGGAGGCTAGTCTTGCTGTTGACGTTTAACCGACTTCTTTAATACTTTCTTAGCTTTACGCTTTTTAGCACGGTTAGAAAGCCCCTTACTGCCTTTGTTCACGTTAGCGACTTCACGTTCGGCAGCAGACATATGCACTTTGACATGATCCCCCACGGCTTTTTTCTTCACTTTCTTTGGCTTGCGCTTGGGCTTGGCATCTGCCGGTGCGATGTCGACATTCAATTCGGCTTCGCGCTCAGGCTTGGCCGCTGCTTTAAGCAGCGCTGTACTATAGGTATCCTCAGCAAACTCAGACTTTTTAGCTTTACGCACAGGGCTGGTCTTAGTGCTCGTGGTGCTTTTTTTGCCTCTAGGGGTCTGAGTGGAACGGCCTTTATCTTTTTTTGCGCTAGCAATTGTTTCAACCAGTTCAAAATCAATCTTACGATCATCAAGGTTGACAGACACCACTTTCACTTTTAACTGATCCCCTAAGCGGAACACTTTGTGTGTACGCTCACCGACCATGCGCTGTTTTGCCGCTTCAAAATGATAGTAATCTTTGGGCAGCGCGGTGATATGTACCAAGCCTTCCACATAGACATCTTTGATTTCAACAAACAGACCAAAACCGGTTACCGCAGTCACTACGCCCTCAAAATCGTTACCGACTTCTTCTTGCATATACTCACATTTGAGCCACGCCATCACATCGCGGGTGGCATCATCAGCACGGCGCTCTGTCATCGAACAGTGCTCGCCTAACTGCAATACTTGCTCGATTGAATACTGATAGTTGTTATCGCTATTAGCGACAAAATTGTCCGGGCGTACAATAGCAGACAGATCACTATCTGAGTGAATCAATGAGCGAATTGCACGGTGTATCAACAAATCAGGGTAGCGACGGATCGGCGAAGTAAAATGCGTATACGCAGGATAGGCTAAGCCAAAGTGACCGCTCTCCTCTGGGCTGTATACCGCCTGAGACATTGAGCGCAACATCATCACTTGAATTACTTGCTTGTCAGCTCTATCGCTAATCTGTGCCGCTAGCTTTTGGTAATCACCTGGTTGCGGGTCATCTTGGCCGGTAAGCTCTAAGCCTAATTCCGCCAAATAGCTGCGCAAGTTAGTCAAGCGCTCGGTCTTTGGTGGCTCGTGCACGCGGTACAAGCTTGGCATTTTAGCGCCTTTGAGGAAACGCGCCGTAGCGACGTTGGCGCACAACATGCACTCTTCAATTAACTTGTGCGCATCGTTGCGCACTACCGGTACAATTTTATCTATCTTGCGATCTTGAGCAAAAATGACTCGCGTCTCTACCGTATCAAAATCCATTGCGCCACGTTTTTCGCGCGCCGCTCTCAAAACGGTATATAACTTTTTCAGGCTGCGCAAATGTGGCAGTACTGCCTGGTACTCTTCACGCAGGGAATCTCCTGCACTGTCATCATCCAGCATTTTCCCAACTTTGGTGTAAGTCAGGCGCGCATGGGAGTTAATCACCGCTTCGTAAAATTTATAACCGGATAATCGCCCTGCTGCACTAATGGTCATCTCACAAACCATCGCTAACCTATCAACTTTAGGCTTTAGCGAACAAAGGCCATTGGACAATATTTCAGGCAGCATCGGCACCACAAAATCAGGAAAATACACTGAGTTACCACGACGATGCGCCTCTATATCTAATTCGGTATGAGGATTGACATAGTGTGAGACATCAGCAATAGCGACCCACAAGCGAAAGCCGCCAGATTTTTTAGGCTCGCTATACACAGCATCATCAAAATCTCGGGCATCTTCGCCATCGATTGTCACTAGTGGCAAGTGACGTAAATCGATACGTCCCTGTTTAGATTCTGCAGTGACTTCTGGTGCTAAGCCATCGATCTGGCTCAGTACTTCTTGCGGCCAAATATCTGGAATATCGTAGTTGTGGATGGCCACCTGAATTTCCATGCCCGGCGCCATATGATCACCGAGCACTTCAACGACTTTTGCCTGCGCTAAATTGCGCTTGCTCGGCTGTTGGGTGATTTCAACCACGACTAACTGATCATTGTTGTATTTAAGCGCTGAATCCGGATCGCCAATAACAATTATTTCTTGAGTAATACGCTGGTTTTCACTGCGCAGATGACCAAACCCCTCTTTACCGCTAAAACGACCAACAAGCTTGGTAGTGTTATGTTCTAGTACTTCAACAATTTTGCCTTCGCGGCGGCCACGAGCATCTTTACCCAAAGGTTGTACTAATACTTTATCGCCATCAAATACTTGACGCATTTGTCTGGCAGATAAAAACATATCACTGCCTTTTTCCGGGCTGGCAAAGCCAAAGCCGTCACGGTGACCAATAATACGACAGGTCACTAAATCCATTTGCTTTAGAATACCGAACTCGTTTTTACGGTTGCTCATCAGCTGGCCATCGCGGCACATTGCTTTAAGGCGATACATCACAGCGTTGTAAGAATCTTCTTCTGTGACCTTTAGCTGATCACACAAATCCGGGTGCGATATAGGCGCGCCAAAGCCTGTCATAAACTCTAAAATATATTCACGGCTTGGTACTGGGTTGTCGTATTTTTCTGCTTCTAATTTTGCTGAAGGATCTTTTTTAGTCCAATCTTGACTCATTAATTCTTTCCTTAATTTCAGCCAACGGCTGATTTAATATTCTTTCTTTAAACTAAGGAACATGCGGACAAACTCTAAAATGGTTGTAAACCTGTTCGCATATTCCCTTAGCATCATTTTTAAATGACTCTTATCAAAGAGCGGGGTAATTATACGCTTAATATATTTCAAAACGATAAAAGCCGAGTAATAACTCGGCTTTTAGATAAAAATCTAGCTTTTTTCAATGCGCTTATGGCTTAACTTCAGACTCTTCGTCTTCTTCGCCATCATAACCATCGGTCTCAAAACCTTCACCTTCTACAAATTCGTGCTCTTGCTTAGGCGGGATAATCAGGTCTTCTTTACAAATACCCATCAATAGTAGCGCATTGGCAGCGACATAAATCGATGAATAAGTACCGATTACTACCCCAACCAGTAAAGCGACCGCAAAACCGTAGATCATTTGGCCGCCAAAAACAGCCAATATTATCAACACAATTAAGGTCGTTACTGAGGTAACCACCGTACGCGATAGCGTTTGTGTCAGTGAAATATTCATCACTTCGATCGGCATTTCTGTGCGCAACTTTCTAAAGTTTTCACGGATTCTATCCGAAACAACAATAGTATCGTTTAAAGAGTAACCGATAACAGCCAATATTGCCGCCAGTACGGTTAAATCAAACTCTAGCTGGAACAGTGCAAAAAATCCCAGCACCACCACCACATCGTGCACTAAGGCCACCACTGCACCCACTGAGAATTTCAGTTGGAAGCGGAAGGTCACATATACCATGATCATAAACAGGGCTAGTAACATGCCTAACCCGCCCTGCTCACGCAGCTCATCACCCACTTGCGCACCGACAAACTCGTTGCGGCGCAAATCAATGCTTTGCTCAGTTTTGCTTTCAAGTACTGCCAGCACTTTGTTGCCAAGCTTAGGATCGTGATCAGCCTGCATCCTGATCAAAATATCTTTGCTTGAGCCAAAGGTTTGCACGACGACATTTTTAAAACCAGAGGCTTCTAAATCATCGCGAATTTGATTGATGTTAGCATCTTTCTCGTAGCTCACTTCAACCAGAGATCCACCGGTAAAATCTAAGCCTAACTTAAGACCATTGACGGTGATAGCGCCGATGGAAATGATCAAGAGTAACGCTGAGAAAGCGAGGGCAATTTTACGTGCCCCCATAAAATTAAGTATCTTTTTTTCTACACTCATTGTATTCGCCTTCTATATCGACAGGGTTTTAAGCTGGCGACCGCCATAGCTAAGATTAACCAATGCACGCGTAACCATAATTGCGGTAAACATCGAAGTGACAATACCGACCGACAATGTAATCGCAAAGCCTTTTACCGGCCCAGTTCCCATTGAGAACAGAATAACGGCGGCAATCAAGGTGGTGATGTTCGCATCGAATATGGTGGTAAAAGCACGATCAAAACCGGCGCTAATGGCCGACTGAGGCGGCAAGCCATTGGCAAGTTCCTCTTTTATTCGCGCAAATATGAGCACGTTGGCATCTACCGCCATCCCCACTGTTAATACAATACCGGCGATACCAGGCAATGTTAAAGTCGCAGATAACAGTGACATAACCGCCGTTAATAACACTAAGTTAATCAGCAGCGCGGCATTCGCGAGTAGACCAAATACTTTGTAATAAACCAGCATAAACAGCAGCACTAGTGCAAAACCTATTTGCACAGAGGTCATACCCAATTCGATATTTTCAGCGCCTAAGCTTGGACCCACGGTACGTTCTTCAACAAAGTAGATCGGAGCTGCTAATGCACCGGCACGTAGCAATAACGCAAGCTCTGTTGATTCACCTTGTCCATCAAGGCCAGTGATTCTAAAAGAGTTACCTAGTACTGACTGGATAGTGGCCAGAGAAATAATTTTCTTTTCGACATAAGGTAAACGCTTGGCGACTTTTTCACCGTCAACCGTTTCATAAATGGTGCGCGCTTTGTGCTCGATGAAAAGTACCGCCATACGACGCTGAATAGCATCACGTGTGGTACGTGACATCAGCTGGCCGCCTTTTGAATCAAGCGTGATATTAACTTGTGGAGAGCCGTTTTCATCAAAAGATGCCTGTGCGTTAGAAACGCTAGCACCGGTGACGATCACGTCTTTCTCAATAGTGGCACTGCGAGAGGGCTCTGAGCGGAAGTTAAACACTTCAGTCGCCGTTCGACTAGCGCCAGTGGTCGCCTCTAAACGAAACTGTAAGTTAGCCGTTTTACCAATGATACGCTTGGCAGCTGCAGCATCTTGAATACCCGGCAACTGCACTACTATACGGTTGCGTCCTTGACGTTGCACTAACGGCTCTGCAACACCTAACTCATTAACTCGATTACGCAGTGTGGTTAAGTTTTGTTTGATCGCATAATCTTCGATATCACGCACGGTCGCTTCTGTCAGATTAACCACTACGTAAAAATTACCGTTGCGCTCTTCACCGGTCACTAAAAATTCTGGATATTCGTTGCGAATAAAACTCTGCGCGGTATCACGCACATCTTCTTTGACAAATTTAACTGCAAGGGAGCCATCTTTATCCCGCTCAACCGCGCGATAACGCAATACTTCAGTACGTAATTTAGTCTTAATTTCCGAGACGTAAACTTCTAAGCGCTGACCAACGGCTTGCGCCATGTCAACTTCTAGCAAAAAGTGCACACCACCGCGTAAATCGAGTCCGAGCTTCATCGGGCCTGCACCAATATCTGTTAACCACTGTGGCGTCGTCGGTGCTAAATTCAATGCGACAACATAGTCATCACCGAGTAACTCAGAGAGAACTTGCTTGGCTTTAAGCTGTGTTTCACCATCAGCAAACCTGATCAAACCACCTTTATCCGTTAGCTCTCCAGATTTATAAGTAATTTGTTCTCTTGTTAACTTTTTTTCGACACGCGCTAACAGCGCATCATCGGTCTTGTATATGTTACGCGTGCCAGAGACCTGAATAGCATAGTCATCAGGATATAGATTGGGAGCTGCGTAAATTACACCTAAAACCAGCACCAACATAATCAGCAGGTTTTTCCACAGAGGATAACGGTTGAGCATTGTGCTCGCTTCCTTTTCAGATACAAAAACGCCATTATCCTAGATTCAGTCATTCAACGGCTAAAAATAGGTTAAACAATGGCGTTGGGGAAGGCATCTAACTAACGTTAAGTGCGGCATCTATAGCCACAAGTTAGCAGATGCCAAAGCTTTAAATATTTTTCATTGTGCCTTTAGGCAGTGCCGCAGAAATATGCACTTTCTGGAAGCTCAGTTGAGTTCCCTCACTCACTTCTAGCGTTACGTAGTCATCGTTAAGTTTTACAACTTTGCCGATAATACCGCCAGATGTCATCACTTCATCGCCTTTACCGATAGCAGCGACTAAGTTTTTATGGTCTTTTGCACGCTTTGCCTGTGGGCGCCACATGAAAAAGTAAAAAATAAGACCAAAACCAACCAAGAAAATGATGTTAAAAATACCGCTGTCAGGCCCTGCTAGTCCAGCGCCTTCAGCATGTGCTGGTGAAATAAAGAAGCTCATTGCTACTCCCAAAAATTATTATAAAAATTAACTAACCTAACGATTAGTCTCAAACACGCAATTAAGATTTATTCCTTTAAATCAGGAACATCCATACCACGTTTGCGGTAAAACTCAGTTACGAAGTCGCTCAATTTACCTTGATCTAGCGCATCGCGCAATCCCTGCATTACACGTTGGTAAAAACGCAGATTGTGTATGGTATTAAGTTGCGAGCCTAATATTTCCTTACACTTATCTAAATGATGCAAATAAGCCCTTGAGAAATTACGACAAGTGTAGCAATCGCAAGTTTCATCTAAGGGTCGAGTATCTGTTTTATTGGAGGCGTTTCTTAACTTTACAACCCCTGTATCGACAAACAAATGCCCGTTGCGTGCATTACGCGTTGGCATGACACAGTCAAACATATCCACACCGCGACGCACGCCTTCCACCAAATCTTCAGGCTTGCCAACACCCATTAGATATCTTGGTTTATCTTCAGGTAGCTGATGCGCAATGTGATCTAATACTTTAACCATCTCTTCTTTTGGCTCGCCCACCGACAAACCGCCAATCGCGTAACCATCAAAGCCTATGTCTGTCAGCCCTTTTAAAGACTCATCGCGCAAGTGGTCGTACATACCACCTTGCACTATCGCAAACAGTGCCGACTCGTTAGTGCCGTGTTCTTTCTTCGAGCGCTCAGCCCAGCGCAGGGAAAGGCGCATTGAATCAGCCGCTTCCTGCTCTGTGGCAGGATAAGGTGTGCATTCATCAAAGATCATTACCACATCAGAGCCTAAATCACGCTGCACTTGCATCGACTCTTCTGGGCCAACAAATACTTTGTCACCGTTAACAGGAGACTGGAAAGTCACCCCTTTTTCGGTGATTTTGCGCATCTTGCCCAAGCTAAAGACTTGAAACCCGCCGGAGTCAGTTAAGATGGGCCCCTTCCACTGCATGAAATCATGAAGATCACCGTGCTGCTTTATGATCTCAGTACCGGGGCGTAACATTAGGTGAAAGGTATTACCCAAAATCATATGCGCGCCGGTCTCTTCGACATCTCTTGGCAGCATGCCTTTAACCGTGCCGTAAGTGCCGACTGGCATAAACGCCGGTGTTTCTACATCACCGCGCGGAAAACTAATACGACCACGGCGCGCCTTACCTTCCTGGGCTAATTTTTCAAACTTCATAAAACATTTTCTAGACACAAACTTTCCTCTATTTATCGGCGAAACAGGCCGATGTTTGCTGAATAACAGCTTTTTATATTTTAATAATGCTTACTGGTAAGCTTTGTATATTCTTAGTTCTCTACTTAGCAACCGCTGTGGGAGTAATAAACATAGCATCCCCATAACTAAAGAATCGATACTGTTCTGCCACCGCTTGGTTATAGGCGCTAATGGTATTTTCAAATCCGGCAAACGCACTCACTAACATCAGCAACGTCGATTCCGGTAAGTGAAAGTTAGTGACCAGTCTATCCACCACACGATACTCATATCCCGGGTAGATAAAGATACTAGTATCTCCCGAGTAAGGTGCTATCTCTCCACCGGCAGATGCGGACTCTAAACAGCGCACACTGGTTGTTCCGACAGCGATCACACGTCCACCAGCGGCCTTAGTTGCTTTCACTTGATCGCAAACTTGCTGGCTAACTTCAATGTACTCCGCATGCATCACATGCTCTGTGACACTTTCTACTTTAACCGGCTGAAAGGTCCCTGCACCTACGTGCAAAGTAACAAACGCAGTATCGATGCCCTTGGCTTTAATACGCTCAAACAGCCCATCGTCAAAGTGCAGACCCGCAGTTGGGGCCGCGACGGCACCCGGCTTTTGGTTGTAAACCGTTTGATAGCGTTCGCGATCTTCTAGCTGATCTTCACGATTCATATATGGGGGTAAAGGCATATGACCATGCTGCTCAAGCGCTTCAATCAAAGTGCTATCTATCTGGAAAGACAACTCAAACAAATTGCCTTGACGCCCCTCAACTGTCGCTTGAATATCCCCTTCAAAAAACAACTTAGCGCCGGGCTTTGGAGAGCGCGATGAGCGCACATGGGCCAGCGCGGTATTATCAGAAGTGACTCTCTCGATCAGTAACTCTACTTTGCCACCACTTTCTTTCTGGCCAAATAATCTCGCGGGGATAACCCGGGTATTATTAAACACCAGTAAATCGCCAGGCTGCAGCAAATCAACCAAATCGGTAAACTGGCGATGCACTACTTCACCGCTATTGCCATCAAGACAGAGTAAACGACTGGCACTTCGCTGCTCTAACGGAAAACTGGCGATTAACTCGTCAGGTAATTCAAAACTAAAATCAGATACTTGCATTACACACTACTTATAAATTAACGCGTTGCGCCAGCTAAAGCTTAATAAAGCAGCGCAAAAGATATTGAGGCGCGAGATTATACAGCAAATTTCAGATTAATTAATAAAAAATGAAATAATTGATTGACGCAATTAAATAGCAACCTATAATACGCCGCATCTACTGACAGCAACAACGCAGCAGAAACTTAAAGACCGATGCCAGTGTGATGGAATTGGTAGACATAGGGGATTCAAAATCCCCCGCCCTTAAAAGCGTGCCGGTTCGAGTCCGGCCACTGGTACCATTTGTCTTTAAGCCAACTAAGCCTCATTTCTTAATGGGGCTTTTTTGTGCCTGTAATTCAAAGAAAGATAGAGCGGATTCCTATTTATAACCACTGCCCGCCCTTAAAAGCGTGCCGGTTCGAGTCCGGCCACTGGTACCATTTGTCTT
>Ga0209395_1002483_pt1 | contig 24034 bp, 18 predicted proteins | sample GOMGulsemesocosm_3_FD_184635 | JGI IMG/M metagenome (GOLD analysis project Ga0209395, IMG submission 184635) | Methane-oxidizing microbial communities from mesocosms in the Gulf of Mexico - GOM9D Gulf of Mexico (SPAdes) (version 2) | ecosystem: Environmental > Aquatic > Marine > Cold seeps... | reverse complement strand
TTGATTTGAGTAGAGGGTATATTTTTTTTAATGTAAACATTAAAGGGCAATAAATTAATATAATCAATTTTACCAAATATCATGCTCATTATCTGCCTTTGTATTAAAATAATTTTGATATAATAGTGAATATTTAGTAAATAAGGGGTTAAAAATGGTAAAAGTAGAGTTTTTAGGACCAATTAGTAATGAAGCTTTAAATATTGATATAAGTAATTTGTCCGAGTTGTCTGCAATCTTGCAAAAAAACGAAAATGTTTCTTCTTGGTTGGAAACCTGTGCCGTAGCAATTAATGATACTATGGTTTCTTCAAAAGACCATGTTTTAAAAGATGGCGACAGAATTTCATTATTACCTCCTGTTTGCGGAGGATGAGTAAAAAGTGAATAATACTAATGCTTTACAACTTATAGATGGGGATTTACCTGTTCAAAACATAACTAATACTTGGTATGAAGAATTTCAAAATTCTAATTATGGAGCTATTATTACTTTCGTTGGAATTGTTAGAGATGAAAATAATATAGAAGGTTTATCTTTTGATATTTATGAACCGATTTTAACTTCTTGGTTTAACACTTGGCAAGAAAAAGCAAAAAAACAAAATGCCCTTGTTCTTATGGCACATTCACGAGGCGATGTACCTAATCATAAGTCTTCATATATAGCTGCTGTTTGCTCCCCTAAAAGAAGAGTAGCACTAGAATTGATTGATGAATTTGTTGAAGATTTCAAAAAATCAGCTCCTATTTGGAAGTATGATTTACTTGAAGGTAAAAGAGTTTATGCGAAAGATAGAAGCACAAAAATAAAAGGTGCTGGTATTTTAAATTAATGAGAGTTGACCTACATAATCACACTGTTTTATGTAACCATTCAGATGGTTCTATGGAAGATTTTATAAAAAAAGCAATTGAGCTAGAGATTGATATTTACGGTTTTTCTGATCATGCGCCTATGGATTTTGATCCAAAGTACCGTATGAAATTAAGTGAAAAAAATAAGTATGAAGAAGATGTCTTATTTTTAAAAGAAAAATACAAAAATCAAATTGAAATTCTTTTGGCATATGAAGTGGATTATATGCAAAATACCTCTTTAATTCTACCTGAGATTTTAAGAAGTAAGGTTGATTATTTAATTGGTTCAATTCATTTTATTGGCAATAAAAATGATGATGGGTTATGGGGTTTTGATAATCCAGAATTTATTGGTAAATATAAAGAGAAAAACATTGATTTAATTTGGGAAGACTATTTTTATGTAATTGAAGCTATGGCAAAAAGCTCTTTATTTGATATTGTTGGGCACATTGATTTAATTAAAGTATTTAAGTATTTACCTAAAAAAGACATAAGACTCATTGCAAAAAAAGCATTAAAAGCCATTAAGGAATCAAATATGGTTCTTGAATTAAATGCTGCAGGTTTGAGAAAACCAATAAAAGAAACCTATCCTTCTGCTTTACTTTTAGAAGAAGCATTTTGTTTGGATATTCCCATTACTTTTTCTTCCGATGCGCACAGTGTAGAGCAAGTTGGTTTTGCTTATGAGGAAGTAAGTTCTCTTGCTAAAAAGATTGGATATACGAAATGTGTAACATTTAGACAGAGAGAAAAGATTTTTTTAGAATTCTAAAAGAATCTTTTTTTGCTTACTTTAAAAAAATAAATTTAATATCTAAACTTCATACACTAACCTTATACTCCCACTTCATTGAAGATTTTCCTAAAAATTAGTAGAAAAGAATATATTAAAATGTATATTTTTTATACATATTATTTAAGCAACTTTGTTAGTTATTTAGTTAAGATTAAGAGATAAATAAAAAGGGGTTAGATTAATGGGAAAATTTGTAAATAATAGAGAAGAATTTTTTAAATACTGTGAAGAAAATGAAGTACAATTTGTAGACTTTAGATTTACAGACTTAAAAGGTATGTGGCACCATATTTCATATATGATGAGCGCTGTTACTGCTGACCAGTTAGAATTTGGTATGCCTTTTGATGGTTCATCAGTTGACGCTTGGCAACCAATTAACAAATCAGATATGATTTTAAAACCAGATGTAGAAACTGCATTTTTAGATCCATTTACTGCGGATTCTACAATTATCGTAATTTGTGATGTTTTTGACATTTACAAAGGTGAATTATATGAAAAATGTCCAAGATCTATTGCTAAAAAATCTTTAAAACACTTACAAGATAGTGGTTTAGGAGATGTTGCATATTTTGGACCAGAAAATGAATTCTTTGTTTTTGATGATGTTAAAATTATTGATTCAATTAATGAATCATATTATAAAGTTGATTCAGAAGAGGGTGGATGGGCAAGTTCTACTGATTATGAAGGTGGGAACATGGGTCACAGACCAGGAACTAAAGGTGGTTACTTCCCAGTACAACCAACAGATTCAATGGTAGATTTAAGAGCTGAAATGATGCTTGTTTTAGAACAAGTTGGATTAGAAGTTATTTTAGGACATCATGAAGTTGCACAAGCACAAGGTGAAATTGGTATTGTTTTTGATGGTTTAATTGAAGCTGCGGATAATGTTCAAAAATATAAATATGTTTGTAAAATGGTTGCACATTTAAATGGTAAGTCTTGTACGTTTATGCCTAAACCTTTATTGGGTGATAATGGAAATGGTATGCATGTTCATCAATCAATTTGGAAAGATGGAAGAAACTTATTTTATAAAGAAGGTGAGTACGGTAACTTATCTGAAATGGCGAGACATTATACAGGTGGAATCTTTAAACATGCACGTGCACTTGCTGCTTTTACTAATCCATCAACAAATTCATATAAAAGATTAATTCCTGGATTTGAAGCGCCAAATATTTTGACTTATTCTTCTCAAAACAGATCTGCTGCTTGTAGAATTCCTTATGGTGCTGGTGAAAAAGCTACTAGAATTGAAATGAGATTTCCTGATTCTGCTGCTTGTCCTTATTTAGCATTTGCTGCTATGATGATGGCTGGACTTGATGGAATTAACAATAAAATTGAACCAATTGGTCCAATGGATGAAGATTTATTTGAAATGCCTTTAGATGAAATTAGAGAAAGAAATATTCCTCAAATGCCTCATACTTTAAGAGGTTCTCTTGAAGCTCTAATTAGAGACAATGAGTTTTTATTACCAGCTTTTACAAAAGATATGGTTGATACGTATCAACACTATAAATTTGAAACACAAGTTTGGCCTGATGAAGCTAGACCAACTGCTTTTGAATTTAAATCAACTTATTCTTGTTAAGAAGAAGTTGATATAAAAAAGTGAACAGTTTCTGTTCACTTTTTTTTTGCAAAAAAAAAGGACAAACAAATATGTTTGTCCTTTTTTAGATAAAAGAAAATATTAAAACTCTATTTGTTCTTCTTCATTTTGTGGCACGCTTATAATCTCAGGTAATTTTGAAATATCAGTAAAGTATTCTTTTTTTCCATTGATTATAGATGTTCTAACTTCTTCTGGTTTTATAAACTTTCTTGGAATTTCTGGATGTATTTTTAAATAGTTTTTATAAAAATAAGCAAAAGCAGGTCCTGCTGCTCTTCCTCCTGTTTCTCTTTTTCCCATAGGTTTATTATCATCGTTTCCAAACCACGTAATGGTTTGCATACTTGGAGTATATCCACAAAACCATGCATCTACATTGTTATTGGTTGTTCCCGTTTTTCCAGCAATTTCTAAGCCTTTAACTCTTGCCATTCGGCCTGTTCCTCTTACTACCGTATCATGTAATATACTTGTCATTAAATAACTTTGGGCAGGTGAGGTAATATAGGTTTCTTCTTTTTCAAATATTATTTTTGTATTCTTTTTATTGGTAATACTGCTTATAAGATAAGGTTTAACTTGCACTCCATTATTGGAGAACATTGAATATGCTTGTGAGAGTTTATAAGGTGACATTGCAAAAGAACCAAGTGTAATTGATAAATCAAAAGGAATTTTTTTCATTCCATATTCTTTTAACCCATTGTAAACAACATCTATTCCTAAATCGGTTACTAAATTTATTGTTGCTAGGTTTCTTGAGTGTACTAATGCTTCTCTTAAAGGAATAAATCCCTTATAGTTTCCTTCATAGTTTCTTGGTTGCCATTTCTTCTCTTCATCTCCATCTTTATAATCATAGGTTCTAGAAATATCAATTAAATTTGTAGCTGGGGAGTATCCACTGTCTAATGCTTTTTGATATAAGAAAGGTTTTACAGAAGATCCTGGTTGTCTTTGTGACTGAATTACTCTATTAAATGAGGATTTTTTATAATCAATTCCCCCAAGCATTGCAATAATCTTACCTGTTGAGCTCTCAATAGTTATTTGCGCAGCATTTAAGGTATCTACATGAGTAGAAATAAGTTCCATTGTGCTTATTCCTGTTTCTTCATCTATTACTTCTCTCTCTTTTATATAAGCTAGTTTTTTAGGAATAGCTAAGGGATTAACCCAATCCTCAATCTCTTTTCCTTCTTCGTCATATTTAGATGGAAGAGTAAAGGTACCATTTTCTACTTTTATTTTTAACTTTCTTATTTTTTCTTTTGCTTTTACATAAGCTATCTTATCTCTTTCAAAACTTTTCACATCTCTTTTTAAAATTAATGCATGGGCATGATTTAAGCCTTCTCTTGCGATTTGTTGTGCTTTTAAATCAATTGTTAATTGCACTTTATAGCCAGAAGTTTTTAAGTCTTTTACATTATTCTTTAATTGTTTTAATGCATAATCAATAATATAGGGTGCTTTATTTTGAGTAAGTGTTTGTTTATATACAATAGGAACATCAGTAATAGAAGCATTGTATTCGTTTTTATTAATCCAACCAATTTTGTGCATTCTTCTTATCACTTGGTTTGCGCGCGCAAGGGAGAATTTTAAATTTCGTGTAGGGTCATAAAAACTTGGAGCTCGTGGAAGCCCTACTAACATAGCTATTTCTTTTAAAGACAGTTCATATAGTTCTTTTTTAAAATATCCTAAAGCGGCTGTTTTAATACCATAATAACCATGTCCAAAATAAACTTGATTTAAATACCTCTCAAGAATTTCTTCTTTACTTAAAATGGTTTCTAATCTTAGTGTTAATAAAATTTCTTTGATTTTACGTAAAATCTTTTTTTCTCTACTTAATACAAGTGTTTTTACAAGTTGTTGGGTTAGAGTACTAGCACCTTCTACAAGTTTTCTTGCTTTTATATCTTTAATAATAGCTCTTGATATTGCGTCTAAGTTAATTCCATTGTGTTCAAAAAACATAGTATCTTCAATTGCAATTAAACCTTCAATAATACGTGGTGGAATATCATCGTACTTGACATATAAACGATGTTCTTTCTGAAAAATATTTGCAACCAACTCACCATTTTTATCAAAAAATTGTGTGGTTAAAGGAGGATTATAGTTAATAACCTTATCAATATCAAATCGTATATTTGCATATAAATATATTATCCATGAAGCAATACTTAAACTAAGAATTGCAAAAAAACCTAATACATATTTCATTTATTAATATCCTTTGTTTGGCCTACAATATTTAAATTCTTTAAAAATCTATAAATAATCTTTTATATTATACTCTATCTTAAAATAGAGCCTTATCCATTTCTGTTGGTATTGGTAGATTCATTAATTTAAGTACAGTTGGCGCAATATTATTTAAAGAACCATTGTTTATTTTTTTAACATTGGGAGCTATTACAAAACAAAAAACATCGCCTACAGTGTGGTTTGTTAACACTTTGCCATTTTTATCTTTCATTTTTTCACAGTTTCCATGATCAGATGTTAAAATAAGATTATAGTTTAATTCTTCTACTTTTTTTATTATTCTCTCTAATTGCGCATCTACTACCTCTACAGATTTAATAGCTGCATCATAAGAGCCTGTATGTCCAACCATATCACCATTTGCAAAATTAACAACAATAAAATCATTGTTTTCTTCCATAGAAGAAATAACAGCATCACATACTTCAATCGCCGACATCTCAGGTTTCATATCGTAAGTAGCAACATTTGGAGAAGGAATTAAAATTCTTTTTTCGTTTAATAAAGGTTCTTCCACACCTCCATTAAAGAAAAAAGTTACATGAGCATATTTCTCTGTTTCAGAAGTATGCACTTGGCTTAATCCCGCATCAGCAATTACATCTCCTAAGGTATTAAGAGGTATTTCTTTTGGAAACATAATAGGCAAGGGTAGGTTCTTATTGTATTGCGTCATAGTAGCAATGTATAGGTTTTTATTAAAACGAGTAAACTCATTAAATGTAGCATCACTTATACAAGCAGACATTTCTCTCATTCTATCAGATCTAAAGTTAGCAAAAATGATTGCATCATCAGAAGAAAACCCTTCATAATTATTAAACGTGCAAGGTTCAATAAACTCATCGTAAATATCATTTTCATAAGACTTAGAAATATAAGTTAAGATATCTTCACTTGATGTTTTTTTTGCAAATGCAATTGAATCGTAAGCTTTTTGTATTCGATCCCACCTATTATCTCTATCCATTGCATAATAACGACCAGAAATACTTGCAATACTAATATTTTCATCACAAATACTTAAAATTTCTTTGACATAAGATTCACATGAATCGGGCGCTACATCTCTTCCATCTGTAATTAAGTGAAGTTTTACTTTTTTATTTGTTTGAGAAGCAATAAGAGCTAATGCAATAATGTGTGAAATATGTGAGTGCACTCCACCATCACTTAATAAGCCAAGTATGTGAACCGTATTTGCACTTTTTAAAGTACTTTTTAATACTTCATTGTTTTTTAATTCATCTTCTTTGATTGCTTTATTGATTTTTACTAAATCTTGATATAAAACTCTTCCAGTTCCAATAGTCATATGACCTACTTCTGAATTTCCCATTTGTCCATTGGGTAAACCTACATGTTCTCCGTAAGTATGAATAAGTGAATTCGGAACGCTTTTAAATAGCTTGTCATAACATGGTGTTTTGGCATTTGTAAATGCATTAAATGTATTTTCTACATTATGTCCAATACCGTCTGTTATTACAAGTAATGTTTTATTTGTCATTATTTAAAGCCTTTTCAATATAATATATAATATAATCTACGCGATTATATCAAAACTTACTCCTATATCTGCTGAAGACATTGCTTAGAGCAAAGAGGTACTTGGGGTTTGTAACAACATAGGAATTATTTTCCTAAAAAGAAGGTTTTAATTTGTTTTATTGGTTTTACAGACATATGGATGTTAACATCTTTCAATATATTACAGTACGCGCAGGTATTGCGTTTTTTATAGCATTTTTTCTTACACTTTTTTTAATGCCAAAATTTATTAAATGGGCGAAAGCCAGATCCTCTGGACAACCTATTTATGAATTAGCGCCCCAAAATCACCAAACAAAAGTGGGAACTCCTACAATGGGTGGAGTTGTATTTATTTTCTCTATGTTAATTGCTACGTTATTAACAGCAAAACTGAATAATTTTTATGTGTTTGGGGGCTTAATCACTATTGTTTTGTTCTCTTTAATTGGTATTAAAGATGATTTAGCAAAACTGATGCATAAGTCAAATTCAGCGGGTTTAAGTTCAAGAGCTAAATTGATTTTACAATTTTTAGCCGCACTTATTGTTGTTGTTGTATTGTTAAGTTATAACCATTCTACAGAGTTGTATACACCTTTTTATAAACTACCAATTTTTGATATGGGCTATTTTTCTATTGCTTTTTGGATTTTTGTAATGATAGGTACGTCCAATGCCGTTAATTTAACAGACGGTTTAGATGGACTTGCTACTGTTCCTTCTGTTATAGCTTTTTTTACTTTATCTGCAATTGTGTATATTACGGGGCATTCTATTATTGCTTCGTATTTATTATTACCAAATATTCAAATTATAGGGGAGCTTACTATATTAGGGGCTGCATTTATTGGCTCATTAATCGCTTTTTTATGGTTTAATTCTCATCCCGCACAGGTTTTCATGGGGGATTCTGGTTCTTTACCTATTGGAGCTTTTATGGGATATATGGCAATCGCTTGTAAAAGTGAAGTACTATTAATTCTTATAGGTTTTATTTTTGTTATAGAAACAGTATCTGTTATTTTACAGGTGGGCTCTTTTAAATTAAGGCAAAAGCGTGTTTTTTTAATGGCACCTATTCATCATCATTTTGAAGAAAAAGGTTGGAAAGAAAATAAAATCATTGTGCGCTTTTGGATAATATCTTTTATGGCAAATCTCTTTGCTCTCATGAGTTTAAAAATAAGATAATGGAAAATAATATAATAAGAGTCTTGGGCAAAGGAATAACTGCCCAAGCTATAAAAAAGAAGTTTTCAAATGTAATTTTATACGATGAAAGTGATTTCTCATCTTATGATAAAAAATCTTCTGATATAACCGTTGTAAGTCCTGGAATACCTCCTTACAATGAAATGTTAAAAGAATGTAAGAATATTCAAAGTGATTATGATTTATTTTCTTCTGTTATGCCTTATAGTATTTGGATATCTGGAACGAACGGGAAAACAACAACAACTCAAATGTTGCAGCATTTATTAGAAGATAAAGGCTCTGTGTATGGGGGAAATATTGGTGTTCCTCTGTGCTCACTTGATGAGAAAAAAAATATTTGGATTCTTGAAACCTCGTCTTTTACCCTACATTACACAAATAAAGCAAAACCTAACTTATATGTATTATTACCTATTTCAGAAGACCATATCTCCTGGCACGGTTCTTATGATGAATATATAAAAGCGAAATTAAAACCTCTTGATTCAATGTTAGAGGGTGAAATTGCAATCATTCCCCAAGCGTATAAAGATTACCCAAGTAAAGCATGTAAAATTACTTATAAGAATGCACAAGATCTTTGTGATGAATTTGGAATTACAAAAAATGAGGTAGATTTTAAAGAACCATTTTTAATGGATGCCATTTTGGCCATGGCATGTAAAATAATATTATTTGATGAAAAAGATTATAAAAAGATTAATAGTTTTACTATTGATGAACATAAATTAGAAGAGCTAAGAGATGAAAAAAACCGTTTATGGGTAAATGATACAAAGGGGACGAATATTGATGCCACAATAAGTGGTTTAGGCTCGTATAAGGATAAAAAAATATATTTAATTTTAGGAGGAGATGATAAAGGGGCAGACTTAAGACCTTTATTTGAATTTTTAAAAGACTTTGATCTTGAAATATTTATTATGGGAAGTAATTATAAACGCTTGATTAAATTATGCCAAGAATATTCTTTTACATATTTTTATGAAGGAAATTACATAAAAACATTGAAAAAAATTGACTCAAAACTAGATTTAAAATCGGTTGGAATCCTTTCTCCTGCTGCTTCATCTTTGGACGAATTCACCTCTTATGCGCAAAGAGGAAATATATTTAAAGAATTTGTTAAAAATTTAAGGTTAAATTAAACAAAAATATATATAATTTCAATCCAATTTAAGATGGCTCGATAGCTCAGTCGGTAGAGCAAAGGACTGAAAATCCTTGTGTCGACAGTTCGATTCTGTCTCGCGCCACCATTAAATTGTTGGACGCTGGTGTAGCTCAGTTGGCTAGAGCAGCTGATTTGTAATCAGCAGGTCGTAGGTTCAACTCCTATCACTAGCTCCATTTTATAACAAAGAACTATTTATTTAGTTCATTCAACCGGGGAGGTTGGAGAGTGGTCAAATCCAAGGGATTGTAAATCCCTCGCCTACGGCTTCGAAGGTTCGAGTCCTTCTCTCCCCACCATTTTAATTTAAGCGGGAGTAGCTCAGTTGGCTAGAGCCTCTGCCTTCCAAGCAGATTGTCGCGAGTTCGAGTCTCGTCTCCCGCTCCAATTAATATAGTAAGAAACAAGAGTATTTTAAATAATACAAATTTTATGTTTATTTATGTATAATGTCACGACAAAAAACTTGTTGGTATTTATATTTAAATAAATATACAATAAACTCCCCTCTGAATAGAGAAGCTATTGGGCTTATCTACTCAGAGGGTTATAAAAACACTAAAGGCAATTTTATGGCAAAAGAAAAATTCGAACGTAACAAACCACACGTTAACATTGGTACTATTGGTCATGTCGATCATGGTAAAACTACTTTAACAGCAGCTATTTCTGCAGTATTAACTGCTAAAATGGGTGGAGAAATGATGGATTACGATCAAATCGATAATGCACCAGAAGAGCGAGAAAGAGGAATTACTATTGCTACTTCTCATATTGAGTATGAAACTGAAACTAGACACTACGCTCACGTAGATTGTCCAGGCCATGCGGATTACGTTAAGAATATGATTACTGGTGCTGCTCAAATGGATGGTGCTATTTTAGTTATTGCTGCGACTGATGGTCCTATGGCACAAACTAGAGAGCATATCTTATTATCTAAGCAAGTTGGTGTTCCATACATCATTGTTTTCATGAACAAAGAAGATCAATTAGACGACGAAGATAAAGAAGAAATGTTAGAATTAGTTGAAATGGAAATCAGAGAGTTATTATCTCAGTATGACTTCCCAGGTGACGATACTCCAATTATCGCTGGATCTGCTTTTCAAGCATTAGAAGAAGCTAAAGCTGGAAATGACAGTGAGTGGACTGCTAAAATTATGGAATTAATGGATGCAGTTGATGCATACATCCCAACTCCTAAAAGAGAAACTGAAAAAGATTTCTTAATGCCTGTTGAAGATGTTTTCTCAATCTCAGGAAGAGGAACTGTTGTAACTGGTAGAATTGAAACTGGTATCATCAAAGTTGGTGAATCAATTGAAATCGTTGGTATTGTTGATACTCAAACTACAACTGTAACTGGTGTTGAAATGTTCCGAAAAGAAATGGATCAAGGTGAAGCTGGTGATAACTGTGGTATTCTTTTAAGAGGTACTAAAAAAGAAGACGTACAAAGAGGTCAAGTTTTAATTAAGCCAGGTACAATTACTCCTCATACTGAATTCAGATGTGAAGCCTATATTCTTTCTAAAGAAGAGGGTGGAAGACATACTCCTTTCTTTTCTGGTTATAGACCACAATTCTACATCAGAACTACTGATGTAACAGGTTCTGTTACTTTAGCAGAAGGTGTTGAAATGGTTATGCCTGGAGATAACGTAGAAATGAACGTTGTTTTAGTTTCTCCTGTTGCTTTAGAAAAAGGTACTAAGTTTGCTATCCGTGAGGGTGGAAGAACTGTTGGTGCTGGTGTTGTAGCCGAAATTACTAAGTAAGGAATTATTATGGGTAATGGAGCAGCAATAAAAATCGGTCTAAAATGTGAAGAAAGTGGAGACATTAACTACACAACGTATAAGAACCCAAAAACTCACACTGAGAAAATGGCTCTTAAAAAGTATAGTCCTAGATTAAAAAAACATACAATTCATAAAGAGATTAAATTAAAGTCGTAAGACTTTTCTTTAACTCTTTTGAGTTTCTTAAAATATACACAATAGGTTAGTAGCTCCAATGGTAGAGCGCCGGATTCCAAATCCGATGGCTGTGGGTTCGAGTCCCTCCTGACCTGCCACTTTTTTAAAAAAACAATCCACTTTAAAATCAAAAAAACTCTTTTATATAAGCTTTATATAAGCTAAATTTCAGTAAAATCTCTTTCCAAAACAGATATGTAGTATTCTATTTTGTAGATGTAAATTTTTAAAAAGTAGTTAATAACTTCTTTTCAAAGAATTATAAAAGCTAAAAATTATTGGAGTTGATTGTGAGTAAACTTAAAAACTATTATAAAAATGCAAAAGATGAAATACAAAAAGTAATATTTCCTATTAAAGAACAAATAAGAACAGCATTTATTTCTGTTTTTGTTGTTGTAACTGTTATTTCATTGTTTTTAGCACTAATTGATGCAATCATGTCAGTAAGCTTATCAGCTGTAATAAACTAAGGATTAATAAATGGCACACCAATGGTACGCAATTCAAACTCACTCAGGTAGTGAGCTTACTGTTAAAAGAGCACTTGAAACACTTGCTAAAGAAATGGGAGACGATCAAATACTAAAAGTTTTGGTTCCTACTGAAGATTTAATTGAAGTAAGACGTGGAGTTAAGTCAGTAGTTGAAAAACCTTTGTATCCAGCATATGCTTTTGCGCAAATTGATTTAGATACTGCTTTATGGCATAAAATCCAATCAATGTCTAAAGTTGGACGATTTATCGGTGAGTCTAAGCGACCTACACCTTTAAGTGACAAAGATGTTAAAGCCATTTTAGACAAGGTAGAAAACAGAGCAGCTGCAAGACCTAAAGTTTCTTTTGAAGAGGGTGAAATGTTACGAATTAAAGAAGGCCCTTTTGCTAACTTTAATGGAGTTGTAGAAGACTTTGATTTAGGATCAGGAATCATTAAATTGAATGTTTCAATTTTTGGAAGAAATACACCAGTAGAAATCTCTTATACTCAAGTTGAACGAGTAGTATAAGAGATCAACGTAGTCATTAGGCAATAAAACTTAGCTTCTTCTATAGTTTTCTTGCCTAATGGCTAACATTAATATATTTAAATACATTTAAAATTAAAAGGAAACACAATGGCAAAAAAATTAGCGGGAATATTAAAACTTCAAATACCAGCTGGAGCTGCTAACCCATCACCACCAGTAGGACCTGCATTAGGTCAAAGAGGCGTAAATATCATGGAATTCTGTAAAGCGTTCAATGAAAAAACAAAATCACAAGCGGGATTCAAAATTCCAGTTGTAATTAGTATTTATGCTGATAAAAGTTTTACATTTGAATTAAAACAACCACCTATGACTGATTTAATTAAAAAAGTTGCAGGAATCAAAAAAGGTTCTGAGAACCCAGCAAAAAATAAAATTGCTAAATTAACTAAAGATCAAGTAATGGAAATTGTAAAAATGAAAATTGCGGATTTAAATACAAATGATGAAGAACAAGCAGCTAAAATTGTTGCTGGTTCTGCTAAATCTATGGGAGTTGAAGTAGAATAATTCTACTTTAACAATAGTCTTACCAGCTGACTTAAAGCGCTGGTAGCAAAATGAATTTTACATTCATAACAAATAAAATATTGCGGAGATAAAAATGGCAAAAGTTTCAAAAAGATTTAAAGCACTAGTAGAAAAAGTAGAGAGTAAACAATATGATTTAACAGCAGCAGTAGCTAAGTTAAAAGATTTAAAATCTGCTAAGTTTGACGAAAGTGTTGAAGTTTCACTTAATTTAAATATAGATCCAAGACATGCTGATCAAATGATCAGAGGTGCAGTTGTTCTTCCAAATGGTACTGGTAAAACTGTTAGAGTTGCAGTTTTTGCTAAAGGTGCTAAAATAGACGAAGCAAAAGCAGCAGGTGCTGATATCGTTGGTAATGATGAATTAGCTGCTGATATTCAAGCTGGTAAAATTGATTTTGATGTATTAATTGCAACTCCTGATTGTATGGGTATTGTTGGAAAAGTAGGAAGAATCTTAGGACCAAAAGGTTTAATGCCTAATCCTAAAGTTGGTACTGTAACTATGGACGTAACTAAAGCTGTAAGTGATGCTAAAGGTGGTCAAGTTACATATAGAGTTGATAAAAAAGGTAATATGCAAGCAGCTGTTGGAAAAGTTTCTTTTTCAGAAGATGCAATCAAAGAAAATATTGAAGCATTTTTAATTGCTATTAATAAAGCTAAACCTTCAACTGCAAAAGGTAGATTTTATACTAGAGCGGTTGTTTCTTTAACTATGAGTCCTTCGATTCAATTAGAACCATTAGCATTAATGGACCTTAAATAAGAGTTTTTACTCTTATTTAAGTTTTCTTTTTAAGATTCAATAGTAAAGACAAAGTCTTTATTTTTGAGTGTTACAAAGCACTGATATAAAACTGGAGAAAAAAGGTTAAGAATGCTTCCCATTCTTTGTAAAACCTTTTGAAGTTTCATGTTTTGAAGGGAGGAATTATTAATGAACAAACAACAAAAATCTGAAATAATTGATTTTTTAACTGGTGAATTCAAAGAATCTCAAGCTGTAGTAGTTTGTGGGTACAATGGTGTTTCACATAAAGAGTTAGAAACATTAAGAACAGCAGCTAAAGAAGCTGGTGCTACTGTTCAAGTTGCTAAAAACTCATTGGTTACAGTTGCTGTAAAAAATGCGCAATTAGGTGATATTGAATTAAGTGGAAACAATATTTTTGTATGGTCAGAAGATCAAGTTACTGCTTGTAAAGTAGCTGATACTTTTGCATCTACAATGAAAGATAAGTTTGAAATTAAATCGGGGATTATCGAAGGTAAAATTGCATCTCTTGCAACTGTTAACCAATTCGCTAAACTTGCATCTAAAGACGAACTTCTTGGTATGTTATTATCTGTTTGGACTGCACCTGCTAGATGTTTAGTAACTGGTTTAGACAACTTAATGAAGAAAAAAGAAGAAGAAGCAGCATAGTTTATACTAGCTGGAACAAAACAAAATTAAAAAATAAAAGGACCTTAAATGGCAATTTCTAGAGAAGACGTATTAGAATATATCTCTAACTTATCAGTATTAGAATTATCTGAATTAGTTAAAGAATTTGAAGAAAAATTTGGAGTATCTGCACAACCTACTGTTGTAGCTGGTGGAGCTGCTGCTGGTGGCGAAGCTGCTGAAGAAAAAACTGAATTTGACGTAGTTATCGTTGAAACTGGTGCTAAGAAAATTAATGTTATTAAAGCAATTAGAGCATTAACTGGTTTAGGATTAAAAGAAGCAAAAGCTGCTGCTGAAGACATTCCATCAACTATTAAAGAAGGAATCTCTAAAGAAGACGCTGAAGCTGCAAAAGCTGCTTTAGAAGAAGCTGGAGCTAAAGTAGAAGTTAAATAATTATTTTAACTATTTACTGTTATACGAGGCATTAGCCTCGTGTAAATCGAGCATCTCTATGAGGGCTAAGCTTAGAATTCAAATGAATTTTAAGCTTATCCTTTTGGGATGCTTTTGTGCTTTATACCATAAAGCAAAAAAAATCAAATTTTAATAAGGCCAACAATGCTAAACTCTTTAAAATCTGGTAATAGACTTCGAGTTGATTTTGCTAAAAATCCGCAACAAATTGAGATACCTAACTTATTACAACTACAACAAAATTCTTACGACAATTTTCTTATGGTTGGTTATGACGACAGAACCCTAGCAGGAATAGAAAAAGTATTTAAATCTATTTTCCCTATTCACGATGCACAAAGCAGACTTACTTTAGACTATTTAGGATCTGAAGTTGGAAAACCTAAGTACAATGTTAGAGAAGCTATGGTTAGAGGTTTAACATACTCAATTCCTTTAAAAATTATTGTTCGTTTAACCCTTTGGGAAATTGACGAAAATACTGGTGAAAAAATCGGCGTTAAAGATATGAAAGAACAAAAATTATTTGTTCGTGAAATTCCTTTAATGACGGACAGAACTTCATTTATTGTAAATGGTGTTGAAAGAGTTGTTGTTAATCAACTTCACAGATCTCCAGGTGTAATTTTTAAAGAAGAAGAATCTAATACTGCTGGTAATAAATTAATTTATACTGGGCAAATTATTCCAGATCGTGGTTCATGGTTATATTTTGAATACGATTCAAAAGATATTTTGTATGTAAGAATTAATAAAAGAAGAAAAGTACCTGTTACTATTCTTTTTAGAGCTTTAGGATATTCAAAAGAAGATATCATTAAATTGTTTTACCCAATTGTTAATATTAAAATTCAAAATAATAAATTTTTAACGAAGTTTAATCCAGAAGATTTTACTGGAAGAATTGAATACGATATTAAAGATGAAAAAGGTAATGTTGTAATTGCTGCTGGTAAAAGATTAACAGCTAGAAAAGCAAAAGCATTGGTTGAAGGTGGTTTAGACTTAGTTGAATATCCATTAGAATTATTAATGGAAAGACATAATGCATCTACTATTTTTGATCCTGAATCTGGAGAAGTATTATACGATGCTTTATCAACTTTGGATGAATTAAAATTAAAAAAACTATTAGACTTAGGTTTTGATAATTTTGATATTGCTAATGATTTAGCTGCTGGTGTTGATGATTCTATTATTAATGCATTCAAAGCAGATTCAGAGAGTTTAAAATTACTTAAAATTACTGAAGGCATAGACGATGAGAATGACTTATCTGCTATTAGAATTTATAAAGTAATGCGACCAGGTGAGCCTGTTACTAAAGAAGCTGCAAAAGACTTCTTAAAGAAATTATTCTTTGATCCAGAAAGATATGATTTAACACGAGTTGGTAGAATGAAAATGAACCACAAACTTGGTGTTGATGTTCCTGAGTATGTAACTGTATTAACCTATGAAGATGTTATTAAAACAGTACAATATTTAATAAAAGTAAAAGCAGGTCATGGTCATATTGATGATAGAGATCACTTAGGTAACAGAAGAATTAGAGCTATTGGTGAATTACTTGCTAATGAGTTACATTCAGGTCTTATTAAAATGCAAAAAGCTATTAGAGATAAAATGACTACTTTATCTGGTACGCTTGAAGACATTATGCCTCATGATTTAGTTAACTCGAAAATGATTACATCAACTATTACTGAGTTTTTTACATCTGGGCAATTGTCTCAATTTATGGATCAAACGAATCCATTATCAGAAGTTACGCATAAAAGAAGATTATCTGCACTTGGTGAAGGTGGACTTGTTAAAGAAAGAGCTGGATTTGAAGTAAGAGATGTTCATCCTACTCACTACGGTAGAATCTGTCCTGTTGAGACTCCAGAGGGTCAAAATATTGGTTTAATTAATACCTTGTCTACTTTTGCAAAAGTTAATCCTTTAGGATTTATTGAAGCACCATATAAAAAAGTAGTTGATGGAATTGTTACTAATGATATTTCTTATTATACAGCATCACAAGAAGAAGGTTTATTCATAGCACCTGGTTCTACAAAAGTTGATGAAAAAGGAAAAATTTTAGAAACACTTGTTGAAGCAAGACAAGATGGAGAAATCTTACTTATTGAGAAATCAAAAGTAGATTTAATTGATATCTCTTCTCAAATGGTTATGGGTGTTGCTGCTTCATTAATTCCATTCTTAGAACATGATGATGCGAATAGAGCCCTAATGGGATCAAATATGATGAGACAAGCTGTTCCATTATTAAGACCTAATGCTCCTGTAGTTGGAACTGGTTTGGAAAAAACTGTTGCAAGAGATGCTTGGGAAGCTATTAAAGCTGATCGTGCTGGAGTTGTTGAAAAAGCGGATTCAAAAAACATCTACATCAGAGGTGAAGATGAAGAGGGTGCATTTATTGACAGATATGAAGTGCATAAAAATGTTAGAACCAATAATAATACTTCTTTTGGTCAAAGAGTTGCTATTAAAGCTGGTCAACAAATTGAAGCTGGTCAAGTAGTAGCTGATGGTCCTGCAATGGACAGAGGTGAATTAGCTGTTGGTGTTAATGCAATGGTTGCATTTATGCCTTGGAATGGTTATAACTACGAAGATGCTATTGTTTTATCTCAAAAGTTAATTAAAGAAGATTCTTTTACTTCTGTTCATATTTATGAAAAAGAATTAGAATGTAGAGAGTTAAAACACGGAAATGAAGAAATTACTAGAGATTTACCTGGTGTTAAAGAAGAAAGTATTACACACTTAGATGCTTCTGGAATCATCAAAGTAGGTACTTACATTAGACCTGGAATGATTATGGTTGGAAAAGTTTCTCCTAAGGGTGAAATTAAACCAACTCCTGAAGAACGTTTATTAAGAGCAATCTTTGGAGAAAAAGCTGGGCATGTTATTAATAAATCATTATATGCTTCTACTTCTATGGAAGGAACTGTCGTTGATGTTAAAGTATTCACTAAAAAAGGATACGAAAAAGACGAAAGAGCAATTGCAGAAATTGAAGCTGAAAAAGCAGAATTAGATCTTAGACATCATGATAAACTTCTTATGTTAGATAGAGAAGAAATTCTTAAAATTAATGGTTTATTAGCAGAAAGCGAATTATCAAAAGATTTAGAATTAGATGAAAAAGAATACAAAAAAGGTTCAAAGATTTCTATTGAAGCCTTAGCTAGTGTAAACCGTTTTGCTATGAAAAAAGTAGTAGCTTCTTTTGATGGTACTGTTGAGAAAAAATACAATACTATAAAAGAACATTTTATTAAACAAAAGACTGAATTAAGAGAAGAACATGAAGAAAAACTAGTTGTTATTGAACATGATGATATTCTAGCTTCTGGTGTTATTAAATTGGTTAAAGTTTATGTTGCAACTAAGAGAAAAATCAAAGTTGGGGATAAAATGGCAGGACGACATGGAAACAAAGGTATTGTTTCTAATATTGTTCCTGAAGTTGATATGCCTTACTTAGAAGATGGTACAGGAGTAGATATTATTCTTAACCCATTAGGGGTTCCATCACGTATGAATATCGGACAAATTCTAGAAGTGCACTTAGGATTAGTTGGTAAGAGACTTGGAGCACAAATTCAAGATATCTTTGATGCTAAAAAAACTGAGTTTATTGCTGAACTTAGAGCTAAGATGACTGCTATTGCATCTATTGCAAAACTTATGAATGGTAAAGCATTCATGGATGCATTAAGTGATGATGACTTAATTGATTATGGTAGAGATTGGTGTAAAGGTGTTCGTTTCGCTTCTCAAGTATTTGATGGGGTTCAACAAGCAGAATTTGATAAATTATTTGAATTAGCAAAAATTGATTCTGATGGAAAAACAGCATTATTTGATGGTAAAACAGGTGATCAAATGAAAGAGCGAGTTAATGTGGGTTATATGTATATGCTTAAACTTCATCACCTTGTTGATGAAAAAGTACATGCAAGATCAACTGGACCTTACTCTCTTGTAACACAACAACCAGTAGGTGGAAAAGCCTTATTTGGTGGTCAAAGATTTGGAGAAATGGAAGTTTGGGCTTTAGAAGCATATGGTGCAACTGCTGTTCTTAAAGAAATGTTAACGACTAAATCAGATGATGTTGAAGGACGTACAAGAGCATATAGAGCTATTGCAAATGGTGAAAATGTTCCCGCTTCAGGTGTTCCTGAAACATTCTTCGTATTAACAAAAGAGCTTAAAGCTCTTGGATTAGATGTTGAAATATTTAAAGAGGTAGAAAACAATGAGTAAAAAAGATATTATGTTAGAACCTATTGAAATTAAAGAGTTAGATAGACCAACCGATTTTTCAGCTTTTCAACTTAAACTAGCAAGTCCAGAGAAAATTCTTTCTTGGTCTTCTGGAGAAGTTAAAAAACCAGAAACAATCAACTACCGAACGTTAAAACCAGAACGTGATGGTTTATTTTGTGCGAAAATTTTTGGACCAGTTAAAGATTATGAATGTCTTTGTGGTAAATACAAAAAGATGAGATACAAAGGCGTTGTGTGTGAAAAATGTGGTGTTGAAGTAACATCATCTAAAGTAAGACGTCACCGTATGGGACATATTGATTTAGCAGCTCCTGTTGCTCATATCTGGATGGTAAGTTCATTACCAACTAGAATTGGTACTTTATTGGGTGTTAAATTAAAAGACTTAGAGAGAGTACTATATTATGAAGCATATATTGTTTCAGAAGCGGGTGAGTCTTTCTATGATAACAATGCTACTAAAAAAATATCTAAATTTGATATTTTAAATGAAGAACAATACAGAACGGTATATGATTTATTTGAGCATACTGGTTTTGAAGCTAAAATGGGTGGAGAAATTATTCGAGACTTATTAGCTAACCTTGATTTAATGGAACTATTAGTTACATTAAAAGAAGAAATGAAAGCTACCAAATCAGAAGCTAAAAGAAAAACAATTATCAAAAGATTAAAAGTTGTTGAAAACTTTATTAAATCTGGTAACAGACCTGAATGGATGGTATTTACTCAATTACCAGTTCTTCCGCCTGATTTAAGACCATTAGTTGCACTTGATGGTGGTAAATTTGCTGTTTCTGATGTAAATGATTTATACAGAAGAGTAATAAACAGAAATAATAGACTTAAACGATTAACAGAACTTGACGCTCCTGAAATCATTATTAGAAATGAAAGAAGAATGTTACAAGAAGCTGTTGATGCATTATTTGATAATGGAAAAACTGCTAATGCTGTTAAGGGTGCAAATAAAAGACCTTTAAAATCTTTATCAGAAATCATTAAAGGTAAACAAGGAAGATTTAGACAAAATTTACTTGGTAAACGTGTGGATTTCTCTGGACGATCTGTAATTGTTGTTGGACCTTCTTTAAACATGGATCAATGTGGACTTCCAAAAGTTATGGCGATTGAGTTATTTAAACCGCATTTAATGGCAAAACTTGAAGAAAAAGGGTACGCAACTACATTAAAATCTGCTAAAAGATTAATTGAAGCAGAAACAAATGAAGTTTGGGAATGTTTAGCTGAAATTGTACATGAGTATCCTATTTTACTTAACCGTGCACCAACGCTGCATAAACTTTCTATTCAAGCTTTTCACCCCGTTTTAATTGATGGAAAAGCAATTCAGTTGCACCCATTAGTGTGTGCTGCATTTAATGCCGATTTTGATGGAGATCAAATGGCAGTTCATATTCCTTTATCACAAGAAGCAATTGCAGAAGCAAAAATCCTTATGATGAGTTCTATGAATATTTTATTACCAGCATCTGGTCGTGCAATTGCTGTACCATCACAAGATATGATTTTAGGTATTTATTACCTAAGTTTAGAAAAAGATGGTGTTAAAGGTGAGCATAAATTATTTACTGATGTAAATGAAGTAGTGATTGCAATTGAGTCTGAAAAATTAGATTTACATGCAAAAGTTCGAACACAAATTGATGGAAGAATTCTTCATACAACTGCTGGACGACTAATCATTCACGAAATTTTACCTGATTTTGTACCTGCAGAGTTATGGAATAAAGTTTTAAAGAAAAAAGATATTGGCGCTTTAGTTGATTATATTTATAAACATGGGGGTTACAGAGTAACACCTAAATTCTTAGATAATTTAAAAAATCTTGGTTTTAAATATGCAACTACTGCTGGTATTTCTGTATCTATTGATGATATTAGAGTTCCAGAAACAAAAGTTTCTCGTATTGCTAAATCTAAAAAAGATGTTATTGAAGTACAAAAACAATTCGAACAAGGTTTATTAACTGAGCAAGAACGATATAATAAAATTATTGATGTATGGACTGCTGTTAACAATACTTTGGGTTCTGAAATGATGGCATTGGTTGAAAATGATAAGGGTGGATTTAACTCTATTTATATGATGGCTGATTCAGGGGCTAGAGGGTCTGCGGCTCAAATTAGACAACTTGCTGGTATGAGGGGTTTGATGGCTAAACCAGATGGTACTATTATTGAAACACCAATTATTTCTAACTTTAGAGAAGGATTAAATGTACTTGAGTACTTTATTTCTACGCATGGGGCTAGAAAAGGACTTGCGGATACTGCTTTAAAAACAGCAAATGCAGGATACTTAACAAGAAAATTAATTGATGTATCTCAAAATGTAAGAATTACAATCGAAGATTGTGGAACTCATGAAGGTATTTCTATTACTGATATTACTTCTGGTAATGACTTAATTGAAGCTTTAGAAGAGCGAATCACAGGTCGTGTAATTGCTGAAGATATCATGGATCCAATTTCAAATGAAATTTTATTCACTGAAGGTACTTTAATTACAGAAGAAGATGCTGCTGTTGTTGCTGCTGCTGAAGTTAAGTCTGTTGTAATTAGAACAGCACTTACGTGTAAAGTAGATCATGGTTTATGTTCAAAATGTTATGGTCTAAATCTTGGTGAGCAAAGAAAAGCAACTCCAGGTGAAGCTGTTGGTGTTGTTGCTGCTCAATCAATTGGTGAGCCAGGAACACAACTTACACTAAGAACATTCCACGTTGGTGGTACGGCATCTGCTACACAAACTGAAAAAGAATTAAGAGCTGATAAAGAAGGGTTTATTAGATATTACAATATCAAAACACTTCAAAATAAAGAAGGTAAAAACCTTGTTGCAAATAGAAGAAATGCAGGTATCTTACTTGTTGAACCTAAAGTTGTAGCACCTTTTGCTGGAGAATTAACAGTTGAAGTTATTCATGAAGAAATTGTATTAACTGTAAGCTCTAAAAAAGACAACAAAAAATTCTACTTAAGAAAAAGTGATGTTGCTAAAGCGAATGAACTTGCTGGTGTTGCTGGTAAAATTGAAGGTAAACTATATTTACCTTATAAAACAGGTGATAAAGTTGAGGCTAATGAATCTTTAGTTGAAATGATTAAAGATGGTTGGAATGTACCTAATCGTATTCCTTATGCTTCTGAATTACGTGTTGAAGATGGAGCTCCTATTACTTCTACTATTGTTTCAGGTGCTGCTGGTGTTGTTAAATACTATAAATTATCTGGTGATAATTTAGAGAGAAACGAAAGCGTTAAAGCTGGGGATGTAGTTGAAGTTAAAGGTTTATTTGCAGTTGTTGTTGATGCTGAAGGAAGAGAAGCTTTAAGACACTATATTGCAAGAAATTCAATTATTGAATTTTCTGATAATGCAGAAGTTGAAAAAGAATCAGTTATTTCTAAACCTAAAAGTGAAGAACAAGTAGTAATTGCAGAATGGGACCCATATGCAAATCCTACTATCACTGAGTTTGCTGGAACGGTTACTTTTGAAGATATTATTCCTGGTGTTACTGCATCTGAGCAATTTGATGAATTAACAGGAAGTTCTAAACTTGTTATTAATGAATATTTACCAACAGGGTATAAACCTACTATTGTTATTGCATTAGAAAATGATGAGTTAATCAGATATAATCTTGATCCTAAATCATCATTATTTGTTGCAGAAGGTCAAAAAATTGAAATTGCTGAAGTTCTTGCTAGAACTCCAAAAGCAACTCAAAAATCAAAAGATATTACTGGGGGACTTCCAAGAGTATCTGAATTATTCGAAGCACGTCGTCCTAAAAATATTGCAGTTCTTGCATCGTTTGATGGAATTGTTTCTTTTGGAAAATCTTTACGAAATAAAACTAGAATTATTGTAACTGGAGACAGTGGAGATAAGTCTGAATATTTAGTAGAAAAAGCAAAACAAATTCTTGTTCATGATGGTGAGTTTGTACATGCTGGTGAGCCATTAACTGATGGTCAAATTGGTTCTCAAGATATCTTAAGAATCTTAGGTGATAAAGCTTTACATTACTTCATTGTTTCTGAAGTACAACAAGTATATAGATCACAAGGGGTAAGTATTGCGGATAAACATATTGAGGTTATTTTATCTCAAATGTTAAGACAAGTTACTATTCTTGATGGTGGAGATACTAACTTCATTGTTGGAGATATGATTTCTAAGAAAAGATTTAAAATTGAAAATGCTAGAATTATTAGATTGGGTGGAGAACCTGCTATTGCTGATCCTTTATTATTAGGAATTACAAGAGCTGCGGTTACCTCTGATTCAATTATATCATCTGCATCTTTCCAAGAAACAACAAAAGTTCTTACAGAAGCTGCAATATCTGCTAAAATGGATATGTTAGAAGATCTTAAAGAAAATGTTGTAATTGGTAGAACTATTCCTGTAGGAACTGGTTTATACAAAGATCAAAAAGTTAAATTTAGAGATTTAGAAGAAGAAGAACAAAAATAAGGCTTCGGCTTTATTTTTACAAGTATTATATTGGATTATTATTTATTAATATTACTTTTTATAATACTTGAACTTTTTGAATCTACTTGGCAAAAGTCGCCAGACTTATACACTTATTTAAATAAAAATTACTTTTTATTTTCTCAAAACTTACCTTTATACTTACTCTCTCATAGCAGTTTTTTTTATTGTATTTTTCTAAGTATTTATCTTAACAACTTTACTTTTTTCATGAGCTCAATTATACTTATAAAGTTTTTTGACATCACCTTTAAATTAAGTATTATGAAAAAA
>Ga0209395_1002482_pt1 | contig 24047 bp, 17 predicted proteins | sample GOMGulsemesocosm_3_FD_184635 | JGI IMG/M metagenome (GOLD analysis project Ga0209395, IMG submission 184635) | Methane-oxidizing microbial communities from mesocosms in the Gulf of Mexico - GOM9D Gulf of Mexico (SPAdes) (version 2) | ecosystem: Environmental > Aquatic > Marine > Cold seeps... | reverse complement strand
CCAATGGTTTGCCACATATCTAATCCGGCATTTAAGGCGAGGGTGCCAAAGATGATACCAAAGGGTACACCGCCTACGATCAGCGGCAGGGCGTCGACAACGCCTTTAAAAAAAAGAGATTTAGGGCTGTTATTCATCACAATACTTAGTCGCTAATCGATTCTTCAATAATCGATATCAGTAACGCTGAATCGACTGGTTTGGTCAGGTGGACATTCATCCCTGATGCCAAGCTGTTCTCAATATCTTGCTTGGTACTATGCGCTGTCATCGCAACGATAGGAATTGTAATATTTAGCTCGTTACGCATTATTCGCGCCGCGCTTAGACCATCCATTTCGGGCATCTGAACATCCATAAGTATTAAGTCGTAGTCTTTACTCTGTACCGCTTGCGTGGCAAGAAGGCCATTCTCGACGGCGTCAATCGTGATATCGAAGTCCTCGAGAAAACCACGAATCACACGCTCATTAATTAAATTATCTTCTGCGAGTAATATATGTAGTGGTTTTTGATTCATCAGTGAGGATTGTGGAGATAATTGAGTCGCCTCGACGTTAAATAACTTATGTAGGCTGGCACTAAGTTGTGCTGGATCAACTGGCTTCTCTAGAATATCAGCGACAGGTGTTTCACGGCTCAATTCGACCGCTTCACTCTTATCAAATGAAGAAATTAAGATGAATTGGGGTAGGGCGTCTGCAACAACTTGATTGATCAAACGAATTGATTCGAAGCCATCGAGACCAGGCATGCGCCAATCCATTAGCACGACATCGATTGCTTCTTGTGTGTTGATCGACTTTCTGAGTATTTCTAATGCCGCGACACCGCCGTGTGCTTGTTTGGCTGATATGCCAAGGTCACTTAGCATATCCGCCATTAGCGTCCTAGAACTTAAGCTGTCATCAACGATTAAGACATTGAGCGTCTCTAACTTCCGATCTGAACTAACCGTCTTTTTATATGCATGTTGCTTGTCATTTGTAAGCAGTACTTCAAACGTAAAGCAGGAACCTTTGCCAATTTCGCTGGTGACGTTGATGGTGCCAGACATTAATTCAACAAGTTCCTTGCAAATGACTAGCCCTAACCCTGTACCACCATATCTCCGAGTGATTGAGTTATCTGTTTGTGAAAAGGGTTGAAACAAACTCGCTAATTTTTCTTGAGGGATACCAATGCCATTATCGTTTACTGAGAACATTAAGGTGGTCGTTGATTGCGTCGTTTGGCTCACAGAAACTTGAATTGTTATATCACCCTGCTCGGTAAATTTAATCGCATTGCTGGTCAAGTTAATGAGTACTTGCTCGAGGCGTAGTGCATCGCCAATGTAGCCATTTGGGACATCACTATCGATATTAATATTGAGATTAAGTTCTTTTTCTTGGGCACTGAAATTACAAATGTTTTTTACTCTTGCAATTGAGTCATTTAGTCGAAATTCGGTATGCTCTAATTCGAGTTTATTCGCTTCTATTTTTGAAAAATCTAAGATGCCATTAAGTAACGTTAATAACGACAATGAAGAAGAGTGAACCAAACTAATGTTTTCACGCTGCTTTGGTGGCAATGTATCCTTGAGCGTAATTTGACTCAAGCCGATAATCGCATTCATCGGTGTGCGGATTTCGTGACTCATTTTAGCAAGGAAATTACTTTTCGCTTGATTAGCCTCTTGCGCTTTCCCAGCAAGTAATTGCATGGATTTTTTTACTTTGATGGTGTGAAAAACATAATAGATTGCGAGTAACAACAAGGAGCCTAATAGCGCTAGAATCGCGTCACGCATCTTGGAACTTTGTTGCGCCTGATGATGTTTAAGTGCACTTAACGTCTGCTGATTTTTCAAATGCTCAATTTCTTGCTCCTGCTGCGCAAAATTTAACTTTGCAAGGTGAAACATCGATTTAGCTTGTTGGCTTTGACGATGAATATCATCACTAATATGCTTGAATTGTTGATGGTGATAGAGCGCTATTTTGAAGTCTTCTAATTTATTATGCAGATCCACTAACAATTGATGAGCTTGTTGTTTACCAAATTGGTCTTTCGCAATGGTGGCACTCTGTAGCAACTCGGTTAAGGCAACGATGGCTAGATCGTCCTCGCCGGTCGCTTGAAGTATTCTAGCGTGGAGTATTTCTGCTTGGATCTGTGCCGCGAAGTATTTATTGTCTTGCGCCAATTGCTGACTGTGTTTAACCGTTTCCATTGCCTTGTGTGGCGATCCGGTTAATAGTTCCAATTCAGCCAAAGAGATATAGACTTCGCTAATCCAAACTGAAGAAATGCTGCTCAATAGCTCGACTGCTATGTTTAGATGCGCTCTCGCGTTGGCATACTCCCCTAATTTTAAGTAGCCTTCACCTAGTGTGTATTGGGCAATACCGTGTAATTTAGTATCCGATTCAACGATAGGGTGTTGAATAAGCAACTTTCCGTATTCTAAGTATTTTTCAAAATTGGCCACTTTTCGATAATAAAGACTAATGCCCTGTAGCGTATTAAACACCTTGTTCGAGTCTATTTTTTTATGCAAGGCTAATGCTTCAAGAAAAAGCGAGAGGCTTTCCGAAGGCAGATTAGTGACCGAATATAATATAGCCTGCAGCCGTTTAGATTCTGCTAATTCGTATTCGTTGTCTACTTGCATCGCCAGTTTGGCCGAGATTGAAATATATTCAAAACATAATTCATATTGACCTAAAAGGAGATGAACATATCCGTTTAGGTTGTTAAGTTTTGCCAATTGATTGGTATTATTGGACTCATCTAATGCGACATAGGCATCTGCTATCAAGCGTTGGGCACGCTTAATATCGACACTTGAATAAGTCTCAATGTCTATGAGCAGCTTATTTATTACTGGGATCGGACGGTTAGGTGGCTCAGTGACCTGCGAACTTAACGAAAAAAACGGCAGCAACATTAGCAATAAAAATAGAGAGTGTAATGTTTTAAGCATGCCGTTTTTATTCTCGTTGTTACTAAGATTTAAAGAATGAAATCATTAGCCCTTTAGTTTCAGTTGTCGACGAATCACAACGTCGTTCTATTTCAGCGGTATCTTGGTCGATAATTAATTGGATATCGCTTTCGTCTAAGCCAAAGGCTCTTGCTGCTTCTTCTGGGTTTGCTTCGTGTTGTGCTAATGCTTCTGGGTTGCTATTTAGTTCAAGCATATAATCAACTAGAGTATCTGTCATTTCTTTTCCTTGTTTTCATCAACATTAATAGTAGCTATTGATAATAAGTTAATACTACTTATTATCAATAGCTAATGAGTTATTAATATCCTCGGCGGTCAAATTAAACTTCGCCAATATCTCCTTATCAAGTGGCGCTTCTTGATAAGGGGGGATAACTAAGGTTGAGATAGCGGTCAGAGTAACATTAGGCAGTTGCGTCAGTGCTACTCGTTCTATACGCGATGAAAAGAGAGCTAGGGTTGCGGCTTCATAAATAATTACCTCATGGTCACTTGGATAAAATTTCAGTAATTCATCGGTTAACACATTAAGACCCTGTTGATAGCTATCAGTCTTATCTAGGGATAATGTGTGGTCACCGACTAATCCTATTTGCCACAGGACGAGCAAAGCGTAAGGGTCAATAGTGCGTTGATAAAACAAGAATTGGGTAGCTTCGATGCTTAAGCAGCCGCTTTTTCCAGGATCGATCCCTAAATCTGCAAACAACCAATCTTCAGCTGATATGCCTGGTTCCATCGTTGCACGATAGCCTAATGTTTTAAGCTGTCTGATGGCCAAGTGGCTAGCGTAAGCAAATACACCAGGATGGCCATAAAAGGCAGCGCATACGTTGTTGCCTTGTGTGACTGACTCGATGAGCAGTTGTGCCATCTGATGGTAAGTTAGTAATCGTGATTTATTACTACCATAGAAATCAGTTAGATCGACGGTGTTGGCGTTGAGGCGTGTCAGCCATTGCTTCGATACTTTATCGGGGACGAGCGTGTATACGATGTCGGCTTTTGTTATTTGAGCTTGAGCGTTAATAGTCATATCGCCCGCCACTCGAATACCGGTGCCGACGACTGTTAGAGTTCCATTCTTATTCATAGTCGCTAATACTGATTGAAAGTATTATCTATAGTGCGAGATTTAACCAACTATATCAATCGTCTACACATAAAAAGCCCAATCAATTTACATTGATTGGGCTTTTCACCGTATGTTACTGGCTCCGTAATCATTCAATGCTAGCGCATGCGTTCTCACCGAAATTGACAGCTATTTATGGGAAGTGGCTTAATGCTGTTGATAGTTGATTAGCGCCGTTTCTTACAGACATAGAAAACAGCACTTATCTATACACAGCATCACGACGTGTATGAAAAATATGTTTTTCTATACACGTCCCGTCAATATGTATAGAATATCGAATATTCTATACATATAATAAGAGTTGCTCATGAGCCATAATATTACAGAGCTGCCATTACCCAATATTGAAGATTGGGAAACCCGCGCGGTGTTAAAACAAACCGCGTTGGCTCATCGCTATTTAGCGGAATTAAAAGGGGTGTCGGCAACCATTCCCAATGAAGCGATCTTAATCAACACCTTGACGTTACAAGAAGCAAAGCACAGTTCTGAAATTGAGAACATCATTACCACTCACGACGAATTGTTTAAAGCTGAACTATTCACCGAGGCTGCTTTAAACCCAGCCACTAAAGAAGTACAAGACTATGCGATTGCTCTGCGTACTGGCTTTGCTTTGGTTCGTGACAGCAAGCTTATCCGCTTAGCTGACATCTTAGAAATTCAGCAAACGTTAGAAAGCAACAAAGCTGGTTTTCGAAAGTTGCCAGGTACCGAGCTCAAGAACGCGCAAACGGGTGAAGTGGTTTATACACCACCGCAGCACCCACAAGAGATAATTCAATTGATGGACAATCTGGTTCAATATATTAATGACGGTCAGCTTTGTGATGCCGACCCCCTGGTTAAAATGGCGATTATTCATCATCAGTTTGAGAGTATTCATCCATTTTACGATGGCAATGGTCGCACCGGACGCATTATTAATATGCTTTATTTAGTCGGGCAAGACTTACTTGATCTGCCGGTACTGTATTTAAGCCGCTATTTAATTCAAACCAAGAGTGACTATTACCAAAAATTACAAGCGGTACGCGATAACGGCGAGTGGGAACCATGGCTGTTATACATGTTAGAGGGGATCGTACAAACCGCTCAAGCCACTATTGCATTGATTAAAAACATCAAACAATTAATGCAAAGCTTTAAGCAAAAAATTCGTGAGCAATTGCCAAAAATTTACCGCCAAGAACTTCTTAACAATCTGTTTAACCATCCTTACACCAAAATAGAATTCATGGTCAACGATTTAGATGTAAGCCGGCTTACCGCGACTAAATATTTAGAGCAGCTGGTGGCAATCGGTTTATTGACCAAAGAGAGAGTAGGGCGCAGTAATTACTACATTAACCAACCGCTACTATCATTATTAATAGATCGCCATTAAATAAATCGGAATGGGTATTACTAAACATATTCTTGGGATCGTGATGACATCGTTCAAGGGGATTTTAGCTTGCCGTAGCGTTATATGATGGGATGACGAACTTATATATATTCGTTGTGGCTCTTCTATGACACGTGAGCGAGAGAATAGGTTTAAAGCTTGCCTGATGTAGAGTGCAAGACGTTTACCCCGATATGTAGTATCTGCGGCGCACATAAAAAAGCCCAATCAATTTACATTGAATGGGCTTTTACTTAGATGCGATAAACTGACTGGAAATCCAGTCTTAGTTCATGCCGTATTTTTTTAGTTTCTTGCGTAATGTACCACGGTTGATGCCTAATAAGTTTGCTGCGCGAGTTTGGTTACCGCGAGTAAACTGCATAGTCAGGTCAAGTAGTGGACGTTCCATTTCACATAGAACCATTTCGTATACTTCCGTTGGCTCTTCACCGTCTAATTGAGCAAAAAAGTTGCTGACAGCACGTTTTACTGAATCACGTAAAAGTTGTGGACGAACTGTACCGTTGGCTAGTTGAATTGGCTCAACAGTAAGTGGGTTTTCAGTGGTAGTGCTAGTATTTTGATCAAACATGTGAAATTTGCTCTTATCTAATTAATATTGTCGGTAAAAAGTCGATCTAAAACGGTGAGTTGTTCACTGGCCGTTTCAATCTTAAATAACTCTTTGCGTAAGTCGTTACGCTGTTCCTTGAGATACCAACCTATGTGCTTTCGCGCAATGCGAACCCCCAAAAAATCACCGTAAAACTGGTGTAAGGCATGCACATGGTCAAGTAACGTTTCGCGTACTTCGGTCATTGAAACCGGAGCAAGCTTTTCTCCTGTCGCTAAATAATGATTGATCTCACGAAATATCCAAGGGTTACCCTGAGCACCGCGGCCTATCATTATCGCGTCAGCACCTGTGTAGTCTAAGACTTCACTGGCTTTTTCTGGACTTGTTATATCACCGTTCGCTACCACAGGAATCGAAATTGCCTGCTTTATCGCTTTTATGGTGTCAAACTCAGCAAAACCTTTGTACATACATTTACGGGTTCTACCGTGTACTGCTAAGGATTGGATGCCCGCATCTTGCGCGAGCTTTGCAATGGCAATGCCATTACGATTATCCGGATCCCAACCAGTACGAATTTTCAGTGTTACCGGCACATCAACTGCTTCAACTACGGCATCTAGGATCTGTTTAACCAGCGCTGGATATTGTAGTAATGCTGAGCCCGCTAACTTTTTGTTGACCTTCTTTGCAGGACAACCCATATTGATATCGATTACCTGCGCCCCCTGTGCAACATTGAACTGCGCCGCAACAGCCATTTCTTGTGGATCTGCGCCTGCAATTTGCACGCTACGGATCCCAGCTTCCTGCGTATGGGTCATGCGATGCGATGACTTGCTGCTATTCCACACTTTAGGGTTTGATGAACACATTTCAGAAACCGTCATTCCGGCGCCAAGCTTAAAGCATAGCTCGCGAAATGGTTTATCGGTAATACCGGCCATTGGGGCTAAAATGAGTGGATTGGCTAATTGGTACTGTCCAATCTTCATACGATAAATACCTCTGTTTCGTCAGGGCTGCGTATATTACTCATTTTTGGCCCGATTGCAAAGCTCATTATTTAAACAAAAGGCAATTATATTTCTTGACTGTATAAAAATGTGACGTTCAACAGTTCTAGCTGCCAAAAAAGCAATATTTTGCAGCGGAATGTGAATGATTAGTAATAATTATGTAATGAAGATTCAACAAATATGATGGTAGCGCCAACACGATTAAGCGTTGGCGCTATGTTTAAAGAGGTGTAAAGCTCACAATAACGAGAGATTGTTCGATTTCTATCGTTGCTCGCTATTCTCCTGAGGTTTATTTTTAAGCGGGGATTTCCAGAAACCTTGCTCGCCAAGTCGAGCCCAAGCCCATTTTAACCAGTTTAATACCGAGAAGCTTAGCCAAATAACCCAGGCTAACATTATCCCTTTATAAAATAGAATTGAAATATTAACCACCGATATCTGGGGAAGTTCACCACTACTTTTATCCATGAACCAACGTAAATGATTACCGTAGGAATCATTGCCATCAATGCCCATACTCGGCGAGCTGAGTAGGCTCATTGGCACGGTAAATATTAGGCAAGCGATTGCCACTATTGATAGCGCAAATAACACCAATTGTGAGAAATTGAATAAACTGCGATTAATATCACTAGGGCGGCGACTAGCCGCTGTTAATGAACTGAACCACACCACAATAAGGACCAATACTCCCCAATAATTAAGACTTAACCCGAATCCGAGTGCAAGCCAGCTCAATGTGTTTAGCGGCGAGAATTTGATTCTAGAGGCGACGAGTGCAAGCAGAATAAAGACCAATAACTCGCCCCAATAAAGCACCGCTGGACCGACTAATGGTCCATTCGCCCACAGTACCCAACGCTGTTCGTTAACATTAATGACGGTCTCAATATTACTCACCGGTGCGTTGAGATCTATTTCAGGCGCATTAAACATCCATGAATACTCGCCTTCGTGGCGCATTTGAATGACGACCTTATGTTCGCCAGGGAGGATCGGGATCGCAAGTTGGCCTTGTTCAATCTGGACATTAATTAGTTTGCCATCACTTTTGACTTCTTTAAGCTGATAGCTTTGAGGGAGCGAGATTATGTGCTCACCACCGCGAGTCGAGCGATACTTAAAACGAAGCGCGAGGGTTGATGTTCGGGTGCCTTGATTAACATTTAGATCGACCGAGTCGATAGCGAGCACCTGGCCTTTTATGGCATTGGGTCTCGTGACATCGACCGTTAACGTTTCGCCAGGGTGTGGCACGAACGAGTATACATAATACTCACTACTGTCTATTTGATCGAGAATAACAGGCAAACCACTGAACTCAACATGCCATGATGGACTCATGACTAATCGCCAGTGCTCTATGGTTAAGCCATCTGATGGCGCGAGTAATTGTAATTGGCTACTGGATGGCAGGGTTGATTGCCAGCTAATGGAGTTTACGCCAGCAGGAATATTGACATCGACGGTGTTATTTTTTCGACTAATATCACCACTAATTATCTGCTCGTTATCAAGCATCGCGACTTTGGTATTAATTGAGCCGATCTGAGGGGCAATTCTTCGGACGGTGGTGGTGACTGTCCATGTTTGCTCCAGCACAATTCGGCGGGTAACTTCCACTAACGGTTGATAAGTATAGCGGGTCGTTACTTCGGTGCCAGAATTTGACTCGGTACGTTTAGGGGAGGTGGCAATAAACTCTAAGGCATTACCCAATAGCTTATTATCTTTGTTGCCGACAATTTCCCAGTGCGTACTATTGCGTACCGTTACATGCTTAGGAAGGTCTTTAAAGGCTAGCTGAAACGTATTGACATCAGCAACTTGGCCATCAAGTGTAATCGTAGATATCCCTTGCTTAATCGGTAAGTAAATCCAGTCTTTTTTCCTAATTAATTGCGTTGCCTGCTGACTGTTAATTAAGATGTTTTTGGGACGCCATAATGGCGATAGAGGTAATGAAATAGCGGTATTAGCCTGAGCGTGCACCGACAAAGTAAGTGATAGAACGTCTTTATCAATCACGACATCAAAGGTGTTAATCGTGGCGCATGCCGGCGCGCATAATGGTGCTTCGGTTAGGCGTGATTCTAGTTGTTTTAATAGATATTCATTGGGTAAATCACCGGCGATCGTTGGTGGTGAATAGAGTGGCAATATCATTAATACCAGTGCCGCGCTGGTTATCGCTTTTGTCGCCCCAATATTTAATTTGGCCGGCAATAAGTGTCTTAGCAATAAATACAACCAAACAATGATTAAAGCGACACCGGTCAGCTTGAGCACGCGATTGGTGTTTTTAGACAGCACAATGAGCTTAAAGGTTTGGTCTTTGGCCACTGGGCTGTGCCAATCTATCCGATATTTATTCCATTCCCAATCAGGCACGCCTGAACCAGCCTGCATAATGGCGTCGGCTTGATAGCGTTCTATTTTCTTAGCTTTGACCCGACTACCGGTCACTTGGACCATTTCGGTGTCGTGCTGATTACGCTGACTACTCGACTTACTGAGCATTTGTGGAGCTGGCTCAGCATCGTTGATGGTTGGAAAACTCCATGCCGATATGTGGTTATTCTCTAACTGTGGGTGCAACACACTACGGATCTCAAGCGCACTAAATAGTAAGATTGAGCACACGGCAACGACAATACTAGTTATGGCATAACCGCGGACTACGGCTTTCATTTTTTCAAAGGGTTGGTGCTTATCAATCGCAATAGCGAGTAATAAATTAGACATCGCGATAATTGGCGCATCGGTATTTTGGAAGGTAATTAGCAACATCGCGGCGGTTACAATACCGGCCACGACGCTAATCATTCGGGTGGTGATCATTGATATAAATAGCACGATAAAGCTGGTCCAAATCGTCCAATAGCCCCACCAACTGTTAGAAACATAATCAGCCCCAAATACAGCAAACAAACTATTACCCGGTGGTAAATTGAGTAGAATAGACACGCGCTCGAAATTATTATCCCAGCCAGTAACCGCAAGTTCACTAGTCGCCGCAATCGTTGACCGCGCATCGATATCGACATTGCTGTAACGGTTTTCAAGACCTCGCTCGTCAGCCCCCATTGTTGTTACTAATACAGGGCCATCAGGATCATTAGCTGATTCTAGCTGGTAAGGGGCATTAAGGGTTAGCCGCCAATCGTTGAGCATGGTGCCGAACAGTTCATCGACAACGCTATAACTGTTGTAATCAAATGACAGCCACATCGTGCGATTGAGCTGAAGTTGGTTTTCTAAGTGCAATGGTTTGCCGCGATGTTGTATGTCGTAATTAAGCACGGTCTGCTGAGTCACTAGGTAACTCGGCAATGCCGTCCACGATCTTGGCATTCTAACTTGGCTATTATCGACCATCTGCGCACCGCTTAATTTACCTTGGCGCAGATTTTCATTCCCTTTAAAGACCCAAACCTCGTCTTGTGGCCATTGGTCAGATACTGGCGGACGCTGCCATGATAATAGTGTCGGCTGAGCATAAGCGAGCACGCTTAACCGCCATTTCCCTGGTTTTAGTTTGGCGCGTAACACACCGTCACCATCGATAAAGGCAGGCATCTGCGAATCAATCGCGATAAGTTCAAATCCTTTTGGTAGCACTTCTCCAAGCGCTACTTCGCGCACTTTCCCAGAGACATTAAGTACGATATCGGTATCTAAACGAATGTAAGCACCATCGGCGACACGCCTTACGACAACCATTTCGATGCTATCTTGGATCTCTTTGGTGGGTTTTAGTTGCTGTAGCCACAGTTCGTTATTTTCTAGTTTTGGAAAGGCGACAACGTTACCGTCAATCGTCATATTGATGACCGCAAACTGGTCTGGAATACCGATAGTTTGCGGGGGCTGCGGCCATGTGAAATGACCTTCAACGGTATGATTGCCAGGCTCAAGGATAAGAACAGGACGTCCGTTCTTATTAATAACAGGCACCGATTTTTGATTAACAGTGATTTGAAGCGGCCAATGACGATTATTGCCCGGTAAACTGACGGTGCTAGTCGTTAAGACGCGCCAAGACTGCTTAAAAGAGGCCGAACGCTGGCTGATATCAAGCTTAAGTTCGCTTGGCCAAGCACAGATATGACTATTGAGCTCACCATATTGCTCGCCATTAATAAACGGGCAATTGAGCTGCTGGTGGTCTTTAAGAACCCAGTCTGTCCAAGATGATAAGGAAGGAGGAACAGAGGCTTTTGCGGCTAATGTTTGAGGCGTTAGGCAAAGTAGCCACGTTAAAACCATAAGCGTTATTAGATTTTTGATCACCGTTCATTCCTTTGATAGCGTAATAGCAATTGTATTGCTGTCATAATACAAGCTTAGGGGAATAAAGGAATGTTTTTGTTGATTGGGGAAAAATAATGCTAAATAGCTATTTGTTTGGCTCAATTAACGATGGTTATGATGAGTTGGTGCTAGCGACCTAAGTAACTTAGGTCGCTAATTCACGAATGGATGTTACTTCTTAATACCGTTTAAGCGGATCCATTCGTCCTGCTCTGTCGCTGGCGCCATATCAAACCATTGGCCATAGACTTGACGCAGTCTTTCAGCTTGAGAAGGGAGTAAGCCAGACAGTGCGAGTGGACCGCCTTCTTTGACTAAGCCTTGCATTAATGGAGCTAGTTCTTCAAGAGGACCGGCTAAGATGTTAGCAACGAGCACATCGCCGATAATATCTGAAGGTTGATCTTGTGGCAGGTAGAGCTCAATTTGTCCTTCAACACCGTTACGCTTTGCATTTTCTTTACTGGCCGTGATCGCTTGCGGGTCAATATCGATACCGACTACGCGTTTTGCGCCAAGTTTTAATGCCGCGATGGCTAAGATGCCCGAACCACACCCAAAATCGACCACGGTTTTTCCCACTAAATCTTGGGCGTCTAACCATTGTAAACATAATGCGGTTGTTGGGTGAGTACCAGTACCAAATGCCAGACCAGGATCTAACATCACGTTTACCGCGTCTGGATCCGGAACATCACGCCAGCTTGGGCAAATCCACAGGCGCTCGCCGAATTTCATTGGATGGAATTGATCCATCCATTCGCGTACCCAATCTTTGTCTTCAAGCGGTTCGAGTTTGTATCTGAAATCACTGCCAAATTCGCCATTAAGGAAGGCCATGACTTGTACCATGTCCGTTTCGCCTTCATAGAGTGCAACGATATCGGTATCGCCCCACAGTAGAGTCTCTCCCGGCATCGGTTCGAAGACAGGGTTATCCTTGGCATCAAGGAATGTCACTGAAAGCGCACCACTGTCTGACAGTGTGTCGCCTAAGGCTTCGGCATTTTTATCGGTGGCATTAATTTTAAGTTGGATCCAAGGCATGGTTAAACCTGTGTGTTAAATGAATTGCGGCAATTATAACGAAAAAAACCAGCGCAAGCGCTGGTTTTTGAATTTAATGCGAAGTCACAAAGACTACATACCCAGTTTTTTCTCTAGGTAGTGAATGTTCGCGCCGCCATTTTGGAAGTTTTCATCTTCCATAATACTTTGCTGTAGCGCGGTATTGGTTTTAATACCTTCTACCACAAGCTCGCTTAATGCGTTACGCATACGGGCGATGGCAATACCACGGTTTTCACCATAAGTGATTAGCTTACCAATCATTGAATCGTAATGAGGCGGTACTTTATAACCAGCATAGATGTGTGAATCCCAACGGATCCCTAAACCACCTGGCGCATGGAAGCGTTTGATTTCACCAGGGCTTGGAATAAAGCTCACTGGATCTTCCGCATTAATACGACATTCAATCGCATGGCCGCGGATCTTCACTTCGTCTTGAGTCATCGACAATGGCTGGCCAGCGGCAACACGAAGCTGCTCTTTAATCAAATCGACACCGGTAACCATTTCGGTAACACAATGTTCTACTTGAATACGGGTGTTCATTTCAATGAAATAGAACTCACCATTTTCGTATAAGAATTCGAAGGTACCTGCGCCACGATAACCAATATCGACACACGCTTTAGCACAACGCTCACCAATGAAGCGACGAGTCTCTTCTGTGATACCCGGTGCAGGCGCTTCTTCAACTACTTTTTGATGACGACGTTGCATTGAACAATCGCGTTCGCCAAGGTGAATGGCATGGCCTTGACCGTCAGCTAATACTTGGATCTCGATGTGACGAGGATTCTCAAGGAATTTTTCCATGTACAACTTATCGTTGTTGAAACAAGCTTTTGCTTCGGCTTTGGTCAATGCGATGATTTCGATCAACTCACCTTCATTGCGAACCACACGCATGCCGCGACCACCGCCACCGCCAGATGCTTTAACAATAATCGGATAACCAATACGCTTAGCAATTTTTTTGTTAAGCGCTTCATCGTCGCCCAACAAACCATCTGAACCGGGTACCGTTGGTACACCTGCTTTACGCATCGCTTCAATCGCTGACACTTTATCGCCCATTAAGCGAATGGTGTCGGCGGTAGGACCGATGAAAATAAAGCCAGACTGTTCGATCTGCTCGGCAAAGTCTGCATTTTCAGCTAGAAAACCATAACCTGGGTGAATCGCTACCGCGCCAGTAATCTCAGCAGCGCTGATAATCGCAGGGATATTTAAATAACTCTGCGCAGCGGGAGCGGGACCGATACATAATGACTCATCGGCGAGTAATACATGTTTTAAGTCGCGGTCAGCCGTTGAATGAATCGCAACGGTTTTAATGCCCATCTCTTTACAAGCACGTAGAATACGTAATGCAATTTCACCGCGGTTGGCGATGACTATTTTATCTAACATAATCGCTGACCTTTATTCGATGATGACGAGAACCTGATCAAACTCAACTGCTGCAGCGTCTTCAACTTCGATCGCAACAACGGTACCCGCTTTATCGGCTTCAATCTGGTTCATCATTTTCATGGCTTCAACGATACATAGCGTATCACCAACATTTACTTTACTGCCTACTTCTACAAACGGCTTCGCTTCCGGAGATGCAGCGCGATAGAAGGTACCCACCATTGGTGAAGCTACTTGATGACCAGAAACGACAGCAGGAGTTGCTTCAGCAACTGGCGCTGCGGCAACAGCCGCTATTGCAGGAGTTGCAGACACGGTAACAGGTGCTGCCATTGCAATGGGTGCAGCTACAGCACGGCTGATGCGTACAGACTCTTCACCTTCAGAGATCTCTAGCTCAGTGATACCTGACTCTTCTACTAGCTCAATAAGTTTTTTTATTTTACGAATATCCATGGTCGTTCTCTTCTTAAAAGTTTAAGGCTGAGACAAATGCGTCGCAGCTGCTTGTAATGCGTATTCATAACCGGCAGGGCCGAGGCCACAAATCACTCCAATTGCCACATCTGAGAAAAATGAGTGATGGCGGAACGCTTCGCGTTTATGAACATTTGATAAATGAATTTCAATAAATGGGATGTTTACGGACAAAATAGCATCGCGCAGTGCCACACTCGTATGAGTGAACGCCGCTGGATTAATTAAAATAAAATCAGCATCTGTTTGGTGAATGGCATCAATCAGTTGATATTCGGCGTTGGACTGAATATGAGACAGTGTTAATCCCATTGCTGTAGCCTTGTCCGTTAAGTTATCAACGATTTCGACCAATGTTTGTGAACCATAATGACCTGGTTCACGACGGCCCAACATATTCAAGTTAGGACCATTAACCAATAAAATGTGTTTATTTTCGCTCATCTTGCAGACATCCTCAGAGTATATCTTTAATCTTGCTAATCTAGTTGAGAAACAGTGTATCGCTCTTAATTTTGACAGGCAAGTTCTAAAGATAACCTTATCACAACACATTATAATCATTTAGCGACAAATGGCAGCAAAATACTGGTCTTATCAGCTAAGCTTAATCTAACTATTCATAATATTTATGTAGAGACTTTAGCGTAAAATCAGTAAAAAGGTAGAGATAATCTTAAAAATAGATGAAACGGGTCGTTTGACGGGTTAATAATGTTGTTTAATGAAGGTTAGGGTGAACTTAGCCCCTAATAGCGGTGAGTCACTTATTTCGATACTGCCTTGATAGCTTTTAATGATATCGACAATGACGGCCATGCCAATACCTTGACCAAGCTCTTGGGTATCGAGTCGTGCGCCGCGTTGTGTTATTTTTTCCCGCTGGCTTTCTTCGATACCGACGCCATTATCCTCGATCGATATTGTTAGCGTCTTGCCGTCGTCTTTGGCACTAACCTGAACTTCACCAGCACCGTATTTATAAGCGTTGTCCATTAGATTGCCGAGCATCTCTAATAAATCACTCTGATCACCTTGGAAATAGCAGTTTTTCTTTATTCTAACTTCACACAGCACCGACTTATCTTTATATACTTTATCTAATGCGCTCTTTATTTGTAGTGTATGTTCTAGAATGTTGACTTTGGTAATGCCAGTAACTTGCTGGCTCACCACAGCGCGTTGTAGTTGATAGCGTACAATTTGGTTCATGCGCTGATATTGTGTCTTAACCGTGTCGATTAATTCATGGTCGGGATCATTAACGGCATTACTAATGACCGCTAATGGTGTCTTAAGGGAATGTGCAAGGTCGCCTAGGCGCTGATGATATCGTTCACGCTGTTTGCGCTCACTATCGACCAGGCGATTAAGGTTACCTGTTAGTCGGCTAAGCTCTTTTGGGTAATTGCCACTAAGCGCTTCTGATTTACCATTTTCAATGTCTTTAAGCTCTAAGGCTAAGTTATATAATGGCTGGAGGCCTCGACTGAGTAAAAAATGTTGAGTGCCAAGTAGTAATACGGCAATACCCGCTAGCCACAACCATAAATTTGAACGATAGCTGCTGAGCGTCGCTTTATAGGCGATGTTATCTTGCATCACGACAAAGGTGTAGTTGTAATCTCTACCTTGACTCTCTTCTACCGTGCCATAGGTTGCTACAAACAGTTCAATCCCGCTATGACTATTATCGATGCCAAACGTCGTTTTACCAGCGTGCTGTGGTCTGGCGGTGACGGGAGAAATTAAGATTGCCGATCGTGACCGCCATAATTCTTGCCCCGAGCGATTTAAGACATAGCCATATAAGCCTGAACTTGCTTCATTAAATCGGCTGTCATGCTGATAGGTTGGAATGATTAATTGCTTACCCTGTTGTTCAGCACTGGAGATTAAGCTTAAAATTTGTAGCTGAAGTTTCTCTTCTTCAGCGGCTTTTGCACCATTGGTGAAGGCAGAGTCTAGAATGGTGGCGGTGATCGTAAAAAAGACCAGCATTAAAATGCTGGCCATCATTAGGATCCGAGTACGAAGAGAGTATTGCTTCAATGCTTTGCTTATCCGTTAGCGATCGCTGGGTTAATACGATAACCACGTCCACGAAGTGTCTCAATAGGTAACAGTGTACCGTCAGGATCAAGCTTTAGGCGCAAGCGTCTAACGAAAACTTCGATAACGTTTGAATCTCGATCGTAATCTTGGTCATAAATGTGTTCTGTTAAGACCGTCTTCGAGATGACTTGATGGGGGTGAGTCAGTAAGTATTCAATCACTTTATATTCGTAAGCGGTCAACTCTACTTCATCGTCATTTAGTGATACCGATTGAGCATTAAGGTCAAGTGATAATGGGCCAAATGTTTGCTTGGCACTTGCCATCCCGACACTGCGGCGAAGTAGTGCTTTAACACGTGCTAGTAACTCATCCATTTCAAAAGGCTTGGTTAAGTAATCATCGGCACCAGAGTCGAGTCCTAGCACTTTTTCTTGCCATTGGTCTCGAGCCGTTAAAATCAGAATTGGAAAGTTTTTTCCTTTTGCGCGAAGTTGTTTGATCACTTCGATACCGTCAATTTTAGGCAGACCTAGATCGACAATCGCTAAATCATACGGGTATTCCGTTCCTTGGTAGAGGCCTTCTTCACCGTCTCTGGCACAATCGACAGCATACCCTTGCTTGAGTAAACTGCTGTTTAATTGATCCAGTAATACAGGTTCATCTTCAATAACTAATATGCGCATCTAATTTCCTTTGATCCTCGACTTTAATTAGTCGTTAAGGGCTTACTTTCGGTTATTTTCCCTGACTTGCTATTCACATAGACTGTTTTCAACCGACCATTACTAATCAATAATTTAATCTTAAAGTGCTTAATACCATGTGAATCAATAGGCTCAACTTTTAATAATTTTTGAGCGCTATACTTCTTCTGTGCTAATTTCGACGCTTGTCGCTCATCGATATCTTTAGCAGCGGCAATGTTACTTAGGCATAGTATGGTAGCGAGTACCATTAGCATTAGTTTCGTTAATTTCATGAGCTTCTCGAACGTTTCCGATTAAGGTAACCGTGGCATATCTATCGCCATTTAATGTTTGCAAACTGCTAAGATCCATTCCAGCAAACGGTCGTTAAAGTATTATATATTACGTATATTAACATGAATGATGCGGTTCGCTAGGGTATATCAAGTCGCTTTTCGATAATACCTATTCCGATAACTGGCCGAAATGTTCAGCTAATTGTCTGAACTGGTATAAGCATACAAAGCGGATAATTAACTGTTGCTGAACTCATTTTTTAGCGTTAAAAAAATTGCGCCGCTTTTTTTATCGCTCTAGCAAAGAGTGCCACATCATTCGGATCGTTATAGGCGAAGAATGACGCGCGCACGGTGCCATTAATCCCTAAATGTTCCATCATCGGCATTGCACAATGATGACCTGAGCGAACCGCAATGTGTTGTTGGTCTAGCAAGGTCGCGATATCAGAAGGGTGCTCATCTTCAATCACAAAACTAAGTACCGGCAGTTTATGGCTGACATCCCCGATGATTTTAACCCCATCGATAGTTAACAACTGCTGGCGGGCGCTACTCATTAACATCATTTCGTACTCGAGTAGGTCGACTTGATTGTGGTCATTAATAAAATCAATGGCCTGGCCTAAGCCAATCACACCGCTAATATTGGGCGTGCCGGCTTCAAACTTAAACGGCAATTGATTATAAGTGGTGCCGGACAGGCTCACTTTTTTAATCATTTCACCGCCGCCTTGCCATGGCGGCATCGCCTCGAGTAATGCTTGCTTACCATAGAGCACGCCAATACCTGTTGGGCCATACATTTTATGGCCTGAAAAGGCATAAAAATCACAATCTAACGCTTGCACATTAATATCAAGGTGCGCAATGGCTTGAGCACCATCAATGACTGACACGGCGCCGACGGCTTTGGCCATTGCGATCAATTGCTCAATCGGATTAATCACACCACTAACATTAGACGCATGAGCAACGGCGACAATCTTGGTGTTGTTATCAATTAACGTTTTAGCATGCTCAAGATCAAGTTGATGAGTGCCTGTTAGGTTAATAGCGCGCAGCTCACAACCGACTTGTTGACACAGCATTTGCCATGGCACGATATTGGCGTGGTGTTCGCTGACGCTAATAACAATATTGTCATTAGCGGACAGTTCACTGCGACCATAACTTTGCGCCACCAGATTAATCGATTCTGTGGTGCCTTGAGTGAAAATTATTTCTCTCGTGCTATGAGCGCCAATGAATTTGGCGACACTAGAACGTGCCAGTTCATATTGCGCCGTCGCAATCGCGCTAAGGTGATGGGCCGCGCGATGAACATTACTATTGCTGATGCAATAAAAATCATTGATGGCGTCAATCACACATTGTGGCTTTTGACTGGTGGCGGCGCTGTCGAGATACACTTGATCCGATGCCATAATTAATGGAAATTGTTGGCGAAACTGCTGCGGATCAAATGTCATTTGTAAATTCTCAACGTTAGATTGTTACACCAATTGCATTAAAGCATTGGCTTTAAAAATTTAGCGGTATGCGATGTCGGGTGATTAACAATCTCTTCCGGGGTACCGGTACACAAGATCTGACCACCACCATCACCGCCTTCAGGGCCTAAATCGATGATCCAATCGGCCGTTTTTACCACATCAAGATTATGTTCGATTACCACAATGGTGTTGCCGTGATCACGCAGGCGATGTAACACATCAAGCAACATCTGAATGTCTTTAAAATGAAGTCCAGTTGTTGGTTCATCTAAAATATAGAGGGTTTGACCTGTATCGCGTTTCGACAATTCTTTGGCTAACTTAACACGCTGTGCTTCACCGCCAGACAGGGTCGTTGCCGACTGTCCCAAGGTGACATAAGACAAACCAACGTCCATCAGCGTTTGTAATTTACGCGCTATTGCTGGCACGGGTTTGAAGAATTCGTTGGCATCTTCAACGGTCATTCCCAGCACCTGATGAATGTTTTTACCTTTGTAGAGCACTTCTAACGTTTCACGATTGTAGCGTTTTGAACTACAGACATCACAAGGCACATAAACATCGGGTAAGAAATGCATTTCGACCTTAGTCACACCGTCGCCCTGACAGGCTTCACAACGTCCGCCTTTAACATTAAAGCTAAAGCGTCCTGGCTTGTAGCCACGAGAGCGAGACTCTTGCGTTGCCGCAAACAATTCACGAATTGGCGTAAATATCCCGGTGTAAGTCGCAGGGTTTGAACGTGGTGTTCGGCCAATAGGGCTCTGGTCAATATCCACGACTTTGTCGCAGAACTCTAACCCTTCAATACGATCGTGCTCTTGTGGTTCATCATTGACGGCTTTATTTAGCGCAATGTGAGCTAGTGGGTAGAACGTATTGTTAATTAAGGTTGATTTACCTGAACCAGAGACACCGGTAACACAAGTTAGCAGCCCCGTTGGAATTTCTAAATCAACGTTTTTGAGGTTATTACCTCTCGCGCCAAAGAGTTTTATCCATTTGTCGTTCGGCTTAGTACGTTGCTTGTTGTATTCAATTTGCTTGGCGCCAGACAAATATTGCCCGGTGATCGAATCGGGATTATCGATAATTTGTTGATAAGAGCCTTGCGCAATGATCTCACCACCGTGGACACCAGCGCCAGGGCCAATATCAATGATGTAGTCGGCCGCGCGAATCGCATCTTCATCGTGCTCAACCACGATCACTGTATTACCTAAACCACGCAAATGATCAAGGGTTTCTAATAAGCGTTCATTATCGCGTTGATGCAAGCCAATCGATGGTTCATCAAGCACATACATCACGCCCACTAGACCGGCACCAATCTGACTGGCTAAACGGATCCGCTGTGCTTCACCACCAGATAGGGTGTCGGCACTGCGAGACAGGCTAAGATAATTCAAGCCAACGTTGACTAAAAAGCCTAAACGGTCGCGAATTTCTTTGAGGATCTTCTCCGCAATTTGGGCTTTTTGACCCGTGAAAACGAGCTCGTCGAAAAAGGTCATGCTGTCGCCAATGGAATACGCGGCGATTTCAGGTAAGTTGGTGGTCCCAATAAAGACATTACGCGCTTCAAGGCGCAGACGACTGCCTTTACAACTTGGACACGATTGCTGATTTAAGTATTTTGTTAATTCTTCACGAACCGCATTAGACTCAGTCTCGCGATAGCGGCGATCCATGTTGTTAATGATCCCTTCAAACGGATGGTTTCGTATGACTACATCACCACGGTCATTCATGTATTTGAATTCAAGTGAATGCGTACCACTACCAAAGAAGATCCGTTTTTGCTGTTCATCGGTCAGTGAGCTAAAGGGGGCTTCAAGATCAAAACCATAGTGCTCACTGAGCGAAGTCAGCATTTGGAAGTAATAGAAATTACGACGATCCCAGCCGCGAATAGCGCCGCCAGCAAGGCTAAGCTCCTCGTTAACGACAATGCGAGCAGGGTCGAAAAACTGCTTAACCCCTAAACCATCACAGCTGGCACAAGCTCCCGCTGGGTTGTTAAACGAGAATAAACGCGGCTCTAATTCCGCCATCGAATAACCACATTGGCTACAGGCAAAATTAGCCGAAAATAATACCGGCTCCAATTCACTGTCATCGTCCATCGGCACGATGGTCGCAACACCGCCAGATAAATCTAACGCTGTCTCGAAAGACTCAGCTAAACGTTGTTGCAAATCGTCACGTACTTTAAAGCGGTCAACAACCACTTCAATGTCATGTTTTTTCTGAAGTTCTAACGTCGGTGGATCGGATAAGTCACACACTTCACCATCGATACGGGCGCGAATGAAACCTTGCGCGGCAAGATTGTCTAGCAGCTTTACGTGCTCGCCTTTACGTTGTTGTACCACGGGAGCCAGCAGCATTAATTTGCTGCCTTCTGGTAAGGACAATACCTTATCAACCATCTGGCTAACGGTTTGTGCCGCTAATGGCAGATCATGAGTGGGACAACGTGGCTCGCCAACACGGGCGAACAATAAACGCAAATAATCGTGAATTTCGGTAATGGTACCAACAGTAGAACGAGGATTATGTGACGTTGATTTCTGTTCAATTGAAATCGCCGGGCTTAACCCTTCGATTGAATCAACATCAGGTTTTTCCATCAACGAGAGGAATTGGCGCGCATAAGCAGATAACGACTCTACATAGCGGCGTTGTCCTTCAGCGTATAGCGTATCAAAGGCTAATGACGATTTACCTGAGCCCGATAAGCCCGTGATCACGATAAGTTTATCGCGTGGAATCGTAACATTGATATTTTTTAAATTGTGGGTTCGTGCGCCACGTACTTCAATTTGATCCATGAAAAGCTAATTCTCGTTGATTTAATCCGACCGATGATTATTGCACAAATTAATAGGTTTTTGTCGAAAAGTTAACATGCTGAACGAAATGCCCAATCGAAGTCACATCATCAAACTGCGCAGAATATTGATCCAATACTGGGGATGAAAAAGGGAGCGTGCTACAATTCGTTTTTTTATGATGGAACCTGATTTTTGATGAGTAGTGTCAGTGGCTTAAATTCGACTGAAAAGCGTGCAGCAATTTCACTTGCCCTTGTTTTCGGCTTGCGCATGCTTGGTCTTTTTATGATTATGCCGGTCTTTGCCATTTATGGTCAGTCTTTAGAAGGCTACTCACCGATGTGGGTTGGTCTTGCCATCGGTGCTTACGGGTTAACCCAAGCCATGCTTCAGATCCCAATGGGTATGTTGTCTGACAAATATGGTCGTAAGCCGATTATCCTGATTGGCTTAGTTATATTTTGCCTCGGTAGTCTCGTGGCTGGTGTTAGCGATTCCGTAGTTGGCGTCACTATTGGTCGCGCTATCCAAGGCATGGGCGCTATTGCCAGTACCGTCCTGGCGCTAGCGGCAGATGTAACCCGTGACGAACAGCGCCCTAAAGTGATGGCAACCATCGGCATGTGTATTGGCTTATCCTTTGCTGTGTCATTAATCGTTGGGCCATTGTTAGTGGACAGCATTGGGCTTTCTGGCTTGTTCAACCTAACCGCTGTTTTGGCCGTGCTAGGGATGCTAGTGGTGTTATTCATCGCGCCGAATGCGGTCAGCAAAGCGCCAAGAGGCGATACTCGCGCCGCACCGGAACTTATTCTATCAATGTTAAAGGACGGTCAATTATTGCGCCTAGACGTTGGTATTTTTGTGCTGCATCTAGTCATCACATCAGTGTTTGTCGTGCTGCCCTTGATGTTAATTCAGTTAGATTTTGCCACGCATGACCATTGGCAACTTTACTTCCCAACCCTCATGCTATCGTTCTTCTTAATGGTGCCGCTCATTATCATTGGCGCAAAAAACGATAGCATGAAGCAAATGTATCGCTTGTCATTGCTTCTATTAGCGAGCGCATTAGTGATGATGTATCTACTACAACATTCATTTATTGGCCTGTTTGCGTCGGTTATTGTGTTCTTCACCGCGTTTAATTATCTCGAAGCATCGCTACCATCACTGATCGCTAAGTTTGCGCCAGCAGGCAAAAAAGGCACCGCAATGGGGATCTATTCGTCGAGTCAATTCTTCGGTGCCTTCTGGGGCGGGATTTTGGGCGGTGTATGCTATCAATACTTCGATCTAATCGGGGTGTTTATCGTTGCCACAACCTTGGTTATCGGCTGGTGGTTCTACACCGCAGGTATGGTAAATCCACAAGTTTTAAAAAACTATACGTTAGACGCCAACGCACATGATATAAATAGCGCGAATACCATGGCCAGTCAGCTTATGGAGCTCGATGGCGTCAAAGAAGCTGTGGTGATTTATGATGATCAAGCTGCCTACTTGAAGGTCGATGCCAAGCAATTTGACTTGAGTAAAGCGCGCACTGTGTTACTCTGTGTCGCTAGTTAAAATATTGAACATTTTTTAGGAGAAGAGCATGGCCAGTAAGGGCGTGAATAAAGTAATTTTAGTCGGAAATTTGGGTAAAGATCCTGAGATCCGCTACATGCCAAGCGGCGGTGCTGTTGCCAATATTACATTGGCAACGTCTGAGTCATGGCGCGATAAAACCACCGGTGAGCAAAAAGAAAAGACCGAATGGCACAATGTGTCTATCTTCGGGAAATTAGCTGAAATTGCTGGTGAATACCTGCGTAAAGGTTCTCAAATTTACATTGAAGGCGCACTTCAAACACGTAAATGGCAAGACCAAAGTGGCAACGACCGTTACACAACAGAAGTTGTAGTACAAGGGTTCAATGGCACCATGCAAATGCTTGGCGGACGTCAAGGTGGCGGTCAGCAACAAGGCGGTTTCCAAGGCGGACAACAACAGCAGCAAGGTGGTTTCCAAGCTCAAAAGCCAGCTCAACAAGCGCCAGCACAACAGCAAGGCGGCTTTGGTCAGCAGCAACAAGCAGCACCAGCACAGCAGCAAGGTGGTTTTGGTCAGCAACAACAAGCAGCACCAGCGCAGCAGCAAGGTGGCTTCCAAGGCGGACAACAGCAGCAAGGCGGTTTCCAACAGCCAGCTCAGCAACCTGCCCAACAAGCAGCACCACAGCAAGCTAAAGCACCAGATTTAGACGAAGGTTGGGACGACGATAT
>Ga0209395_1002477_pt1 | contig 24063 bp, 20 predicted proteins | sample GOMGulsemesocosm_3_FD_184635 | JGI IMG/M metagenome (GOLD analysis project Ga0209395, IMG submission 184635) | Methane-oxidizing microbial communities from mesocosms in the Gulf of Mexico - GOM9D Gulf of Mexico (SPAdes) (version 2) | ecosystem: Environmental > Aquatic > Marine > Cold seeps... | reverse complement strand
CTCAGCGATTAGCCGCGCAAAGCGCTGAAATAAACGATTCAACCACCGACGACCTATTCAACTAAGCTCTAAGCTTTCCAAAATTTTAGCTCATAGCTCATAGCTCATAGCTCATAGCTCATAGCTTACAACCTAAATCTCAGACACAAAAAAGCCCAGTACACTGGGCTTTTTTATGCTGCTATTTCCTAGCAATCATCTAGCGATGTTAACGGATAGTTAGCAGGCATCGGCAAACGCGCAACCCCAGTATCTATCGCCGCTTGCGCGACTGCTAGTGATAAACGCCCTAGTAGACGAGCATCTGTAGGCTTTGGAATAATGTACTGTGCACCAAATTCCAACGAATCCAAGTTGTATGCCGCTAGCACATCCGCAGGCACTTCTTCTTTAGCCAATGCAGCCAGCGCTTTAACAGCGGCAGCTTTCATATCTTCATTGATCACTGTAGCGCGCACATCAAGTGCGCCACGAAAGATGAATGGGAAGCCCAATACGTTGTTTACCTGATTTGGATAATCTGAACGTCCTGTAGCCATGATCACATCATCACGTGTTGCATGAGCAAGCTCAGGTTTTATTTCAGGATCAGGGTTGGCACAGGCAAAAATTACCGGGTTAGCGGCCATTTTAGCCAATTGCTCAGGTGCAAATAAATTTGGACCTGACAGCCCAACAAAAACATCCGCACCTTCAATTGCATCATCCAAAGTACGTTTATCAGTAGGCGTTGCAAAAATCGCTTTTTCAGTCGTTAGATCTTCACGACCAGAGTGAATCACACCCTTGCGATCTAACATATAGATATTTTCTACTTTAGCACCCATGTTGATCAGCAATTTCATGCATGCTACCGCGGCAGCGCCTGCGCCAAGAGTCACTATTTTCGCTGTCTCTAACGTTTTACCAGCAACTTCCAAGGCATTGATCATGCCAGCGGCTGTTACGATAGCTGTACCGTGCTGATCATCGTGAAAAACGGGAATATTACAGCGCTCTATTAATGCGCGCTCTATCTCAAAGCACTCTGGTGCTTTGATATCTTCTAAGTTGATACCACCAAAAGTGTCGGCAATACGGGCGACAGTATCGATAAACGCCTGCGGGCTCTCTGAGTCCACTTCTAAATCTATTGAGTTTATTCCTGCAAAGCGCTTAAAGAGTAGAGACTTACCTTCCATAACGGGCTTAGAAGCTAATGGGCCGATATTACCTAATCCTAAAACAGCAGTACCATCACTAATAACCGCGACTAAATTCCCCTTACCGGTATAGCGGTACGCATTTTCTGGGTCTTTAGCAATTTCACGACATGGTTCTGCAACACCCGGACTATATGCCAAGGATAGATCTCGCGCCGTCTCTGCGGGCGTAGTTAGCTCCATACTCACTTTACCTGGGCGAGGGAATTCATGGTAATCAAGGGCTGCTTTATTTAGATCTTCAGACATAAGTGTTGTTCCATATTTAAATTAGCACGAGTAGGCGATTCTATAGAAAAGCCATACAGCTAACAACCGTATAACTTATAAGATTATAGAATAGATAAAAAAAATAAATACTAGTAAATTTACTACACAATCAACCTGAGTACAGTAGACTTCTCGGTAGAATCAAAAACCACCGAAAATTCTCCTTTATACAGCGACGGCAAACAGCAATGCACAAACCTTAAAACAGCCTATACAAATCACTGATTAGAGGCAAACTCAGCCGTATTAAATCAATTTCATATTGCAAGATACCGCGTATTGCCTCTCCTTTAATTAGGTGAGCAATTTATTGGTAATTGAAGGAGATAAACAATAAACGAGCACTACCAGCAACGAGATGGCTCTTGGATGATTTAGGCGCTCTTTTTTGACATTTAGCAAAACCGACAGGCATAAAAAAAGCGCTTAACCGCGAACAGTTAAAAGCGCTTTTTTCAAACTCTCGACAATTACTTGCGAGCGGGTACTGACGCGAAACGCTTGTTGAAGCGATCAATACGACCACCAGATGTAGCATCTTTCTGCTTACCGGTGTAGAACGGGTGGCACTGGCTGCATACATCTACGTGCAAATCTTTGCAAAGAGTAGAGCGAGTACTCATCTCATTACCGCAAGAACAGCTAACAGAGATTGCTTGGTACTTAGGATGGATATCATTTTTCATGGGAGAAACCTTTTAGGTTTTGCGCCGCCACTTGATCTATTGCCAAGTACCGCACTATATTAACGTACAATTAGCCACCTCTAGTTGAGGCAGGCCGGCATTATACGGATCATTGACGATACAGGCAAGCATTTAAACTATATCAGCCAAGATCTGAAATAATTTAGAATGTGCTTACTCTATCCCTATTTAAACAATTACAACCTTAGATGATTTAGGCTGCGCCTTAATCATCTATAGTGAAGCGATCAGACACGTAAACTTCGACGCTATACTGCAGCGCTAACATCAAATTGAACTGTATTGCCCGCTGAAAAAAACATAGAATAGATAAACACTTACTATTTGTTTTGGTTGCCAATGATTTTTTTACGTGTCGCTATCCCCTCCCCGCTGCGCAAACTATTCGACTACTTACCTCCAGCGGCACTACAAGAGCACGAATACCTACCTGGCATGCGTTTACTGGTCCCTTTTGGCCATCGCAAACTCATCGCTATTTTAGTAGAAGTTGTCGATCAGCCCCAAATAGCCAGCAACAAGCTCAAGGCAGTGATAGAAGTCCTCGACACTATACCACCACAGCCAAAATTCATTCTAGATCTAGCGCTGTGGTCAGCTCAATACTATCAACACCCTATTGGCGATGCTCTGTTGCAATCGATGCCCATCCACCTTCGCAAAGGCAACAGCTGCGAGAGACTGCACGAGTATTTACTGCACGCCATTGACCAGCCCGAACAACCCCTAAGCGACAGAGCAAAAAAGCAGCAGGAGGCCCTATCACTGATCAAACAACACAGTGAAGGTATTAGTATTGACGCCCTCAAAGCGGAACTTGGCTCTAGCACTGCTCTCAAACCGTTACTAGAAAAAGGCTTGATTGAAAAAAGGCATCGCCCACATATCGTAAAAACATCTATGGAGCCATTGCGAGAATCCGCTAAAACCTTAAATCCAGAACAACAGCTGGCGGTTGATACTATCAACCGCCAACAAGGCTACCAAAGCTTTCTTTTAGATGGCATTACCGGCTCTGGGAAAACGGAGGTTTATCTACAGGCAATAGAGAAAGTATTAAGAGACGGTAAACAGGCGCTGGTGCTAGTGCCTGAAATAGGCCTCACACCACAGACGGTGTTCCGTTTTAAAGCCAGATTTAACGTCAATGTTGTTTACATGCACTCCAACATGAGTGATAAAGCGCGCTTCCAAACTTGGTTGCAAGCTCGCGACGGTGATGCCCAGATAATCATTGGCACCCGCTCTGCGATTTTCACACCCTTGCGACACCCTGGTATTATCATTATTGACGAAGAACACGACCAATCATTTAAACAGCAAGAGGGCTATAGATACAGTGCCAGAGATCTATCTATCGTTCGCGCTCACGGCGAAGATATACCAGTTGTACTCGGTAGCGCCACCCCTTCTCTGGAATCTTTAAACAATGTTGCTAGCAACCGCTATCAATACCTAGCGCTTAACCGCCGAGCGGGCAATGCCAAGCCCCCGGAAGTTGAATTGCTCGACATTAAAGCGTGTAACTTAAGCGCAGGCATGTCAGATACTTTAATAACGCAAATCAAACGCCATTTAGCCAACAACCATCAAGTATTAGTCTTTTTAAACCGCAGGGGCTTTGCCCCCAGTTTAAGCTGTCACAATTGCGGCTGGATTGCCCCCTGCAAACGCTGTGATGCACGCCTTACATTGCACCAAAGCCCACCACACTTGCATTGCCATCATTGCGGCAGTCAAAAACCCATACCCAGAAAATGCCATGATTGCGGTTCTGATGAGCTTTCAGCACAAGGCACAGGTACAGAACGCGCAGAACAAACACTTAAAGAGCTGTTCCCCGACCACCCTATTTGGCGCATAGACAGAGACAGTACCAGTCGTAAAAATGCCATGCAGGAAATCATTGACGAAATAAACAAAGAACAGCCTGGCATTCTATTGGGTACGCAAATGCTCGCTAAAGGCCACCATTTTGCCAAAGTGTCGCTGGTTGCTATTTTAGAGGCGGATTCAGGGCTATTCAGCACTGACTTTCGCGGCATGGAGCGCACCGCACAACTGATCACTCAAGTATCGGGCCGTGCAGGACGCGAGAATATCTTAGGTCAAGTCATCATCCAAACCCACCACCCCGAACACCCTTTATTACAGCGCCTAGTGCATTCAGGCTATCGCGATTTTGCCACGCACGAGCTACAGAACCGCGCCAGCTCGGGCCTACCGCCCTATAGTCATATCGCCATCATACGTGCAGAAGCTAGCAATTCAGGGAGAGCTGAAGCATTTTTGCAACTCGCCAGGGAAACACCGACGTTAAATTCTGTGACCAGTTTCGGCCCCTTCCCCGCCCCTATGGAGAAAAAAGCAGGAGTCTATCGCTCCCACTTAATTCTGCAAAGCAACAGCCGGCCGCTACTGCAACAATTCCTCAGTCAATTCTGCCTGCAGCTGGAACACCACCCACTGACCAATAAAGTGAGATGGTCTATTGATGTTGACCCCTATGATATGTTTTAGGCGGTCGGTTGCGGGTTTCGAGCTAAACCTTTCCTGCCCGCCACTTTCTCTGCCCGCTACCCTTCTCTTAAACCTTTCCAGCGACTCTTTGCATTTACTTCGCCCTGACAAAAGGCGATAATAGCGCGCTAATTGTGACAGCATCCACCTACTTATATTTTGGTAACCATTTCAGATGAAACAACAGATCACGGGACTCATTCAAGCCGCGCTTGATACACTGGTCCAAAACGGCTCGCTTCCTGCAGACATTTCTCCTCGTATTATGATCGAGAACACACGTGACAAAGCTCACGGAGACCTAGCTTCTAACGTCGCTATGACATTAGCTAAAGCTGCACGACGCAATCCGCGTGATATTGCAACGATGATTACCCAGGCCTTGCCTGAGTCCGAGATTATTACTAAAACTGAAATAGCCGGCCCTGGTTTTATCAACTTTTTTATCACTAGTGCCTCTGCGACCAAAGTCGTCGAAGACATTCTCAGTCAAGGGCAAGATTTTGGCCGCACTACCGTTGATAATCCTGAAAAAGTACAAGTAGAATTTGTATCCGCCAACCCAACCGGCCCGCTACACGTAGGCCATGGTCGCGGTGCTTCTTACGGCGCTACAGTAGCTGATATTATGGCGGCAACCGGCGCTGATGTCTCTCGCGAATACTATGTCAATGACGCTGGCCGTCAAATGAACATCTTAGCGGTCAGTGTATGGCTGCGTTACTTAGAGCACTGTGGTGCTAGCTTTGACTTCCCAGCCAACGGCTACAAAGGCCAGTACGTTTTTGATATTGCCGCACAAGTAAAAGAGCAATACGCGGACACCCTGAGTTATAGTGTCGAAACTGTCTTTGCCAATCTTCCTTTAGACGAGCCACAAGGGGGTGATAAAGAGAAGTACATCGATGCTTTAATTGAGCGTTGCAATGAATTATTAGGCACAGAAAATTTTGATGGTTTATTCCAAATTGGCCTAGTGGCCATTCGCGATGACATCTGTGATGACCTTGCAGGTTTTGGCATCAACTATCAAGAGTGGTTTTCAGAGCGCTCATTGACCGGCACTGGCGATGTAGATCAAGCGCTAGAGCGCTTGCAGGATAACGGCCACCTCTATGAAAAAGAGGGCAATATCTGGTTTAAATCCACCGAGTTTGGCGACGACAAAGACCGTGTAGTTAAACGCGCTAACGGCGCCACGACTTACTTTGCCTCCGATATCGCTTACCATATGAACAAATTCGATCGTGGCTTTGATAAAGTGGTTAACATTTGGGGTGCTGATCATCACGGTTACATCACACGCGTAAAAGCAGCCATTGCCGCACTGGGTTACGACCCTGAGCGCTTAGTCGTGAAATTAGTACAGTTTGCCATTTTATACCGTGGCACTGAGCGCGTACAAATGTCTACACGCTCAGGCTCGTTTGTTACCTTGCGTGATCTTCGTCAAGAAGTCGGCAAAGATGCCTGCCGCTTCTTCTACGTGACACGCAAAGCTGACAACCATATGGACTTTGACTTAGAACTGGCTAAATCCCAATCTAAGGACAATCCTGTCTATTACATCCAATATGCGCACGCAAGAATATGCAGCGTACTGGAAAAACTTGAGAGCAGTGAATGGCAGCTAGATACCGCTGTTGGACTGGCCACTTTAAGCAGCTCAGATGACGATGCTGAAAAGTCTATTTTAAATCAGCTTTCAAAATACCCTGAAACGCTCAATAATGCCGCCAACAATTACGAACCGCATTTAGTGGCTAACTACTTAAAAGAATTAGCCGGTGATTTTCACACTTATTACAACTCCAATAAAATGTTGATTGAAGATGTGGATTTAAGAAACGCGCGCCTGACATTAAGCAGCGCTGTCAAGCAAGTACTTGCTAACGGCCTATCGTTGCTTGGCGTTGATGCGCCACAGCGCATGTAACAAAAAATGGCTTCCAGAAAGGACTTTGCTTCAAAAAAACGCAGCTCTAAGCCCACTACTCGCAAAGCGAGTTCAGCTAAAGCTGCCCAGAGCAAATCGGTTCCAAAAGACACCTCAAGCGCTCTTGAAGCTAGTGTCAGCAAAAAACCCTGGAAGCTAATTATTGCCAGCCTGATCGCTATCGGTGTGATCGGGCTACTGCTACAGCAACTGATTAACATAGACCCTCGCGAGATTCGCGAATCAGGCATAGCAGCGCTGATCGAGCAACAAACAGATAACGAGCCAGCAATAATTTCTCAACCTGTAGCAGCAAAGAGCAACACAGTAACGACTGCACCAAAAGCCGCTATTACCACAGCGCCTACCGCTCAAATAAGCTCAGACAAAAAAACTAACACCGACGCTACCAACCAAGTGCCTATCGCCGATAAGTCCACCCAGGCCATACAAAAAGAGCCCTATCAATTTTACAAAATACTGGCCGAAAACTCGGTAGAAACCGAAACCATTGAAGCCTACAAATCAACCCCAAAGACCGCTAAGTTACAAAATAAAACGCTGTTACAAACCGGATCTTTTCGCTTGCAGAAAGACGCTGAGCGCATGAAAGCCAGATTAATCATCAACAACTTCCCCTCAGTAAAAGTGACTAAAACCAGCTCCGACAGAGGTACTTGGTACCGTGTTCGTACTGGCCCCTTTATCACCTTTAACACCCTTAAATCAGCTTTGATTAAATTAAACAAACTGAATATCACGCCTATGCAAGTCCCTTTAGGCTAAGGCCTTAGCTATGCACAATAGTGTTTATCAGGGATAAGCGCTCATCTTTCGCTATCAGTTGGACTGCATCTCTTGAATTTATCTTTTTTGTAACCATATTCTAATTATCAAAGGTCACTGCATAAAGACAGTTCGATGTTTAGGCTATTTTTAACCCCTAATCATCAAGCGCAGCAGTTTGTCGGGCTTGGCCGATCGCCATAGCCTGACAGACGCTGAGTTTATTATGTAGCGTCCTCTATCACCAACATTAGGATAACCAGCAGTTATGACCACTATAGTTTCGGTACGTCGAGGCGACTGTGTTGCAGTCGGCGGCGACGGCCAAGTATCTCTTGGCAATACAGTCATGAAAGGAAGCGCCAAAAAAGTTAATGTACTGGCTAAACATCAAGTCATTACCGGCTTTGCAGGATCAACAGCAGATGCCATTACTCTGCGAGACCTGTTTGAACAGCAGCTAGAAAAACATCAAGGCAATATTGTTAACGCCGTTATCCATCTTGCCCGCGAGTGGCGCAGCGATAAAGTGCTGCGCCGCCTAGAAGCACTGATGCTGGTTGCCAACAAAGAAAAGACTTACCTGCTTTCAGGCACTGGCGACGTGATTGAACCTGAGCACGGGGTCATTGCGATCGGCTCCGGTGGTAACTTTGCCCATGCTGCGGCAATAGCGCTGACTACAAACACTGAATTAGGCGCACGTGACATCGTTGAAAAAAGCCTGCATATCGCCGCAGATATCTGCGTATTTACCAATCACAACCAAGTGATAGAGACACTATCCACTGTTGAGTCAGCTTAGGAGCCCATCATGTCTAATATGACACCCCGCGAGATAGTCCACGAGTTAGACCGTCATATCATCGGTCAAGATTCTGCCAAGCGCGCCGTTGCTATTGCACTGCGCAACCGCTGGCGTCGCATGCAGCTCGGCGAAGAGCTGCGCACTGAAGTATCCCCTAAAAACATTCTCATGATAGGCCCTACCGGTGTCGGTAAAACGGAGATCGCCAGACGTTTGGCTAAGCTGGCTAACGCACCTTTCATTAAAATTGAAGCGACTAAGTTTACCGAAGTGGGTTACGTTGGCCGTGATGTAGAAACCATTGTGCGCGACTTAGTTGATATGTCGATTAAAATGATTCGCGAGCAAGAAACCAAAAAAGTCCGTGCTCGCGCTGAAGACATCGCAGAAGAGCGCTTGCTGGATGCGCTGCTAACACCTGCCCGCGATTCTGGCAATGACGTGCAAGCAGATAAAACCAGCAGTGCTACACGACAAATTTTCCGTAAAAAATTGCGCGAGGGAGACCTCGATGAGAAAGAGATTGAAATTGAATTAGCCCAGGCACCGATGGGCGTGGAAATCATGTCGCCTCCAGGCATGGAAGAAATGACTAGCCAGTTGCAAAACATGTTCTCTAGCATGGGCAATACCAAGCAGACCACGCAGCGCCTTAAAGTCAAAGATGCTTACAAAGCACTGATTGATGATGAAGCGGCTAAACTGGTCAAAGAAGATGATATCAAACAAAAAGCAATCTATGCCGTTGAGCAAAACGGCATCGTCTTTCTCGATGAAATCGACAAAGTCTGTAAGCGCGCTGACGCGGGCGGTTCTGGCGGCGATGTTTCACGCGAAGGTGTACAGCGTGATTTACTGCCATTAATTGAAGGCTGCACCTTAAGCACTAAATACGGCATGATCAAAACCGATCACATCTTATTTATCGCATCTGGCGCTTTTCATTTAGCTAAGCCCTCTGATCTTATTCCAGAGCTGCAGGGCCGATTGCCTATCCGGGTAGAGCTAAACGCACTCACCAGCGATGACTTCCGCCGCATTTTGGTCGAGCCTAAAGCTTCTCTTACCGAACAGTACCATGCTTTATTGGCCACTGAAGAAGTCTCGATCAGTTTTAGCGATGAGGGCATCGCACGTATTGCTCAGCTCGCTTTCCAAGTCAATGAGCAAACAGAAAACATCGGCGCCAGACGTCTGCATACGATGATGGAGCGTTTATTGGAAGAGCTATCATTTACTGCATCTGACAATCCGGGCAGTGCAGTGCTGATCGATACTGACTATGTTAACCAGCACTTAGCGCAACTCAGTCAAGATGAAGATTTAAGCCACTACATCCTCTAGGAGCCTCTAACAGACTCTATTACTAGAATAGGGTCTGTTATTTTTTAATCATGACAACACCTACCGATATAAAACTGCACAAAAAATCTAAGAGTCTAGAGCTGACTTACCGCAATGCCAGTTATGAATTGCGTGCTGAATACTTAAGGGTACACTCCCCTTCGGCCGAAGTACGAGGTCACGGCGTCGGCCAGGAAACACTACAAGTAAAAAAGAAATTTGTCGCTATATCCAACATAGAACTAGTGGGTAATTACGCGTTGAAAATAAGCTTTGATGACGGCCACGACAGCGGACTTTTCACTTGGGATTATCTCTATGATTTATCCGTCAATCACGATAGCTACTGGGATAAATATCTAGAGAAATTAAACGCAGCCGGTGAAAGCAGAGACTCAGGTTTGATTGGTTTAGGTTAATCTCTAAGTTATCAACAACTAATCAAAAGCTACGCTGAAAACAGATTCCTATCTTTTACGTTGCGCGCTACAATTGACGCAATTCATTCTAAGCGATACCCACTATGTCAGATAAAAACACTACAGATTTTGGTTATAAAGAAGTACCCAGAGATGAAAAAGTAAAACACGTCGCCGACGTCTTTCACTCGGTTGCCGCTAAATACGATGTAATGAATGATTTAATGTCTGGCGGCGTGCACCGACTCTGGAAAAAACTGACCATCGAACAATCTGGTGCCAGAGCGGGCATGAAAATATTGGATATCGCCGGCGGTACTGGCGACCTCACCTTACGTTTCTCGCGTATTGTGGGCAAAGAAGGCCAAGTAACCCTCGCGGACATTAACGACTCCATGCTAAAAGTGGGCCGTGACAAGCTCACCGATAAAGGCGCGGTTGCCAACATTGATTTTGTGCAAGCCAACGCAGAGTGCCTACCCTTTCCCGACAACTACTTTGACATTATCACTATCGCCTTTGGTTTGCGCAATGTCACTGACAAAGATGCCGCGCTGCGCTCTATGCAACGGGTTTTAAAGCCCGGCGGCAAGCTGATGGTATTAGAGTTCTCTAAAACCGACAACCCAGTGCTCTCCAGCGTGTACGATTTTTACTCGTTTAACATTTTGCCAAAATTGGGACAAGTGATCGCAGGTGACGGCGACAGCTACCAGTATTTAGCAGAGTCTATCCGCATGCATCCCGATCAAGAGACACTTAAAGCGATGATGCAAAATGCTGATCTGGTCAATTGTAAATACCAAAACATGACCGGTGGGGTGGTTGCCTTACACACAGGCATCAAACCATAATATGGCCAATATGCTTAGCACTACCGCTATACTATTACTTGAGAGCAGCCTTAACCAGCTGCTTGCAACGGACTCTGTCACATTACAATCCCTCGCTAAGCTCTCAGGTAAAGTGGTGGAGTTCAAAGTCACAGACGCACCGCTACACGCCTTTGTGATCCCTCACGCTCAAGGGGTGGAACTGCAGCAGCAGTATCAGGGAGAAGCAGATGCGCAACTGCTCGGCACACTTAAGCACTTCAGTCAGCTTGCTACCTCAGACAATAGCAGCGAACACTTTTTTGGCAATGGCATTGCCATCACTGGCGACACTCAGTTAGCGGCAAAACTGCAGCGCATTATCGGCAACGCAAAAATAGATTGGCAGGGCATTGTAGCCAAGCTCAGTGGTGATTTAGCCGCCGCCGAGCTGGCCAAGCTATTTAACAGCACCAAAGCCCAGCTGAGCACCACCAAAAACAGTCTTGAACTCAATATCGCGGAGTATTTACAAGAAGAGGCGCGCACCTTACCTAGCCCGGTAGAAGTTGAGATATTTATAGCAGATATCGACGATACAAGGTCGGCAGTCGACAGGCTTGAAGCAAGGCTCAATTTATTGCTTGAAAGACAGTAATAAAGCACCCTCCATTTATTGCTTACCACCACCTTAGTGCTTTTTATTGCGAAGAACATACTCTCGAAAGAGGATAGATTCTTGCAGCCAATTGAGCACAAAAGCAAAAAACAACAAAGTCACTATATCAGGCTCAACCCCCCAATCCATTAGCTCGTAGAACCCCAAAATACCCAGCAAAAAAAAGATAAAATACAGATGTACTACAACAACCATAATGACACGTAGTCTTTTGCAAAATTCCAAATCGGCCCTAGCCTTATCTAAATTGTCGATGCGCTGCATCGATCGCGAATCGCTCCAATCAATAAATATTTTTATTGGATTCTTCATAAGACTAATCACTCCCTTCAGCCAGCTACTGCTGACACCTGTAATACTTGAAACGACAACTAAATGCGGCTCTTTCAAACACCTTTCTCAGCAACGTAAAAATTGATCGGCAGAGCATAGTTTCCATACTCAGTGTTGACACAACAGCAGCCTTGTTCACCAAGAATCACAAGAACAACAACGCAACTTAGTAGAACAAAAAATAGTCTATTCCCCAAAAATGACATTTTTTGAAGTTTCTAAACAACACAAACCTTAACACAAAATAAATATATTAGTCTTTTTTCTCATAGGTAACTTATCTAATCTCACTTAGACTTCCGTTCACCTAACCGTGTCGAGATTTGAAAATGTTATCTAAACATATAAGTTTAATATTATTACTACTCATTATTAGCGGCTGTAAATCAGACTTAATTTCAGCTCAGCGGCCGCTAACCCAAGACCCAAAAATCATCAGCAAAACACTGGCTAACGGTTTTAAATACATTTTATTACCGGGTGATGCGGATGACCTCACCTTGCTATTACAAGTCAATACGGGGTCACTGGCTGAGCGCGATGACCAACAGGGGCTTGCTCACCTCATCGAGCACATGGCATTTCAAGGCACTGAGCATTTTAGCGCCCAACAAATTCAACAGCTCTACAGTGAGGCAAACATGCAATTAGGCCCTGACATCAATGCCTATACCCTCTTTTCTAATACCCGGTACTTGGTTGAACTCAACAAGGACAACGCGCAAATTGATACAGCCACCCCATTTCTTGGCTGGCTGGCGAATATCAGCACTGGACAGTTTAAAATCAGACCAGAAAAACTGAACATTGAAAAAAAGGTAGTGCTCGCTGAGAGCGTGCTACACCAAGATAACCGCAAGCCCGATTATATCAAAAAGCTCAACGATCATTTATTAGCGGGCACTGCGCAGTCTAAAAGGATGCCGATTGGTAAAGCACAAGTCATCCAACAGGCCAATAGCGCCCAACTGCAAGCATTTATTAAACATCACTATCAACCGGCTAATAGTACTTTAGTCATCACCGGTAAAGATGCCGATCAATATCAGGCAGTGGTTGAGCAGCTGTTTAAAGTTGGGCACAACATTTCAGCACCCAGAAAATCATCTATGCCAGCAGTGGCGCTTAATACTGACAACTTTTATTTTTCACAAGATGATGCCGATGCTTCCAGCCAGCTAATACTGCACCATAGTAACATCGATGCATCGCTAACGGCTTCTGTACAGGCTGAGCTATTCGCAAACCTCTACGCTGACATTCTTTACAACCGCATTAGGCGAGCTAGTGTTGACACAGCGACTCATTTTTCAGGAATAAGTGTCGATAACACGACCATTTACAACCAGCCAGTAAGCAGTATTGATATCAGGCACAACAGCGATCAGCACCACCAAGCCATCGCTGTACTCAGCAATGAACTGCAGCGCTTAGCCCGCTTTGGCATTCTCGAATCTGAATTTGCGCAGCTAAAGAGCAATAGGCTTGATCAACTGCAATCAGCCAAAGCCGGCAGCCCCACCAAACAAGCTTTTATTATCGGCAAAAAAACTCAGCAGGATGTTCCATATATTGGCCATAAAACAAAAATTGACATCTCTCGCAACACCTTGCAAAAACTGAACTTGCAGCAATTTAATCGTCAATTAACACCATGGCTTGCCTCACTGACTCAACAGTGGGTATTTTCGGGGGCTGAGCTTGATGCTGTGCAACTGAGTACACAGATAAGCGCGGCGCAATCTCAATTTGTACTGCCGCCAACTGAACACAACCTGCCCGTCTTGCCCATTATCCAACAGACATCAGGCACTATCGCCTCACAGCAAAGTCACCTAACTGAAGGTATTAGCCAGTGGACCTTGTCCAACGGTATAAAAGTCATAATGCAACCGCGCAGCAGTGATACTGTCTCTATGTTATTGATCGCTAATGGTGGTCTCAACGCCACGCCTACTGCCCATTACCCTGCCGCTTTGCTGGCGGCTCCGATTTACTCCAGAAGCGGTCAGAATTGGATTGATGACACCGACTTAGAAAAATTATTAATCGATAATAAAATCAACTTGCAAGCCGTGATGCTAGCCGGTGTACATGGTTTGGAGTTAAAGGCCTCGCCTGAAAAACTCAACTTGGCCTTTTCACTGCTCAACTCCACGATGAAAAATGCAGTGATTGAGCAATCGACCTTCGATAGCATCAAACAAAACTATATTGAAGAGCAGCGCAAAGCAGACTTGCGTGAGGATAATCGCTATATACGCAAACTATCGCGTGCCAGAGTAGGCAGCACTCAGGATTATTTGATACCCAGCGCTAAGGATTATCAAGGGATAGAAATACCCCAGTTAGAGGCTATTTATAACAAACTCTACAAAAATGCCGCAGGCTACGTACTGGCGATCAGTGGTAACTTTGACTCCCATAGCTTAAAACCTTTAATACTAAAGCACATTGCGACACTGGCGACACACAAAACCACAAGGGCATCTTATAATACTAAGCTGTATGTAACACCGACTGATCGGCTCATCAGCAATAACAAGAAAAACGCCAAAAAAGCGCATCTTAACTATGCCTTTTTATCTCCTGCCGACAAGCTCACTTTAAGAGAGCGCTTTAAGCTTACGCTGCTGGGGATTACCTTAAGAGAGCTACTGTTTAAAAAGCTGCGCGAAGAACAAGGTTTAGTTTACGATGTGAGCGTGCCCAATCAATACAGTGACAAAACCACCCCCTATCATTTGCTCCATATCATGGCTGTCAGCGATCCCTCAAAAGTGCAGCAGGTAAAAAACAGTGTGACGGGGACAATCGCTAAGTTGCGTAATACCGGGGTCAGTCGAGGACAGCTTGAAGAGGCCAAACAAATATTCATTAAGCTTTATAACAACAGCTTTGAAGACGATACCAATATGACCTATATTTTGGCGACTAACGACTTAGTGGGGTTCGACTACTTAGGCGTGCTTAACTTTGAAGAGACTTTATCGGGGATAGGCATTGCGGATATGAGCACCGCCGTTAAGCAATATCTCAATCCCAAAGGCCGGCAGATTGGTATTTTTTATCAATAGCAAGCTCGATAATAAACATGCGCAGCTTCGGGCCTGCGCAGGTTTAGCAATAGTATTTAGAAAGGCTTAACCACTACTAAAATCAAAATCGGGATAAACAGTAGCAGCGGCAATTCGTTGTACAGGCGATAGTAGTGGCTGGATTTGCCAAGCTCCCCTGCCTGCATCTGCTTGACCATGACACCGCACTTGAGATGATAGCCAATCAACAATGCTACAAATAGCAGTTTGGCATGCAACCAACCTCCAGCAAAGCCATAACCCAACCACAGCCACAGCCCTAGCCCCAAAGTAAACAGCATCATGATACTGCTAAAGGCAAACAGTTTACGGCCCATGATTTGCAGACGACTAACATCCTGATCAAGGGCATTGCCCTCGACAAAATGCACAAAAATGCGCGGTAGATAAAAAACCCCCGCCATCCAACTGGTCATTGCTAAAATATGAAAAACTTTTATCCAGAGCATAGTCAATTTGACCCTTAATTTTTAGTATCGCTATTTTAGCCCAGCCACATTGACAGGTCTAATATCTGTGTGGCTTAACTCTTGATCATTGCCTTAAAAGCAAGCACACTAAGCGCTACTTTAATCATCACCGAGAGACACAATGAGTCTATTTTCATCTCTAAAAGCTATGTTCAGTAGCGATAGCACTCCAGCAACGCCTAAAGCGATGGAGAGCGAAGAACATAAAGGATTTACCATAACACCGGCACCCATTAAAGAAGGTAGTCAATTTCGCGTCAATGGCACTATTTCCAAAGGCGAGCAGACACATCAGTTCATACGAGCAGACGTACTGGGGTCACAAGAAGAATGTGCCCGGGAAATGCTGCGTAAGTCAAAACTGATGATTGATCAGGTGGGCGACGGTATTTTTTAAGGTTATCCAGGTTATTGCTGCGACTTTAGCGAAAGCGCAGCAATATTCGAACTTAAATTTGCATCAAGCGCGTGATTCCAACATCGCCACAGCCGGAAGCACTTTCCCTTCGACAAACTCTAAAAAGGCACCACCGCCGGTTGAGATATAAGAGACTTGCTCGCTAATGCCGTACTTATCAACCGCTGCTAATGTATCGCCGCCACCTGCAATTGAGAAACCTTTATTGCCGGCAATCGCCAGTGAAATCGCTTGAGTGCCATTGGCAAACTGCGGGATCTCAAAAACACCGACAGGTCCATTCCAAATAATGGTTTGCGCATCTTCAAGCACTGCAGCGAGTGCTTTAGCCGATTGCGGGCCTATATCCAAAATCATGTCATCATCGCTAACATCAGCGACCGCTTTTACCGTAGCCACTGCGCTTTCGGAAAACTCTTTTGCTACTACAACATCGGTAGGCATAGGAATATCTGTTTTTGCCATTAGCTCTTTAGCCAATGGGATTAAATCGTGCTCGCAAAGCGATTTACCGACCGGAAAACCGGCAGCTGCAAGGAAAGTATTGGCAATCCCACCGCCGACAATTAAGCGATCAACTTTAGTGCTTAGAGAGGTTAATACTTCAAGTTTAGTGGATACCTTTGAGCCACCGACAATGGCGACCATTGGCGATGCAGGCTTATCTAGCGCTTTACCTAAGGCCGATAATTCACCGGCTAATAGTGGGCCTGCGCAAGCGAGCGGGGCAAATTTTGCCACACCGTGAGTCGATGCCTGCGCGCGGTGCGCAGTTCCAAATGCGTCCATCACATAAACATCGCACAGCGCTGCCATCTGTTTAGCCAGAGCTTCATCATCGCTTTTCTCACCGGGATTAAAGCGCACATTTTCAAGCAGTACCACTTCGCCTGGTGCCACTTCAAAGCCGCCATCTAACCAATTTTTAACCAGTGGTACGTCGCGCTTTAATAAACCCGCTAAATGCTCAGCGACAGGTGCCAATGAGTATTGCTCGTCATACTCACCTTCTGTAGGGCGACCTAAGTGAGACATTAACATCACTTTAGCACCGGCGTTTAGCGCCAGTTCAATCGTTGGCAAACAAGCTCTTATGCGCGCATCGGAAGTGACTTTACCTGCTTTAACAGGGACATTTAAATCTTCTCTGATCAATACTCTTTTGCCAGCTAAAGCTAGCTCTGACATTTTCAAAACGCTCATAAATATACCTTTTAAATTAATTTTTTTGATTCATCCTAGAATCAGTCGTTAAACACCTTTTTAGACGCCGAGACATCTCGCTGTAGCAAGGCACGAATTGTAATAAATGGTTATTCCCTTTATAAAATTCGTAACGGGGCTACAGTGAGATTTATCAAGTGAGACCTCAGCATAACTACTGCATTTGATAATACGGCGTTAAAAACAAGCTCAAAATGCTCATTTATAAACATAAACTGTGCTATTTCACTTGTTTTTATTAAAACCCTTCGGGCCAGCTAAAGCTGTTGTCTACGCTTCGCTCCGGCTGCCTTGTCTTATCTGCATTCGCTACGTTATGCAGAGGTCTCCAAGTGTAAAATGGTGTAGCGCTTCACTCATTAGTGAATACAGATCTGGCATTATTTTATAAATGTTGTTAATACTCATCCTTAGCGGTTGACTGCTGATTCTAGGCTTAGCCAGTACTGGCTGACATCTATCATTCTGTTGGCAAAACCCCACTCGTTATCAAACCAGCACACTAACTTGAGTAAGTGCCCACGACTGACTTTGGTCTGAGTACCGTCCACCACGGCCGAGCGTTGATCGTGGTTAAAATCAACGGAGGCATGTGGCTCGTTGGTAAAGCCAAACACTCCTTGATAACGGCTGTTAGCCGCGCTTTGTAACAGCTCATTCACTTGCCCGGCACTCACCGCCTTCGCCAGCGTTAAGCTCATATCCATCATCGAGACATTAATGGTGGGCACGCGAACGTGCAGACACTGGAACAGGTCCGCCAACTCGGGCATGATCCGATCAATACCTTTAGCCAGTGACGTATCTACCGGCACTATAGAGCTCATAGCGCCGCGGGTTAAGCGTAAATCACTCTGATGATAACTATCGACAATAGGCTGATCATTCATCGCCGAATGAATGGTGGTGGTCACACCGGCCACAATATCAAACTGAGCATGTAATATATCCAGAATCGGAATAATACAGTTGGTAGTACAAGAGGCTGCTGATGCAATGTCCATCTGTGCCGTTAACAGCTGATGGTTATAGCCAAAAACGGCTGTGGCATCGACATCGGCTAAGGCCGGATGGGAAAATAGTAATTTTTTTGCCCCTGCATTAATATGCTGCTGGGCAATAGCGCGCTGATTAAAGGACCCAGTACACTCCAGTACTAAATCCACGCCCAACTCACGCCAAGGCAACTTGGTCGGATCTGCTTCATTGAGCACTTTAATTTTATCGCCGTTGATAATTAACGCATCGTCACACTGCTCAACCGGCAGCGGAAAGCGCCCGTGAATTGTGTCGTAACGGGTTAAATAAGTGACGGTATCTAAATCGGAAAGCTCGTTGATAGCCACGATTTGCAAGCCATTAGCGCGCTCGCCATCTGTTTGCAATGCCGCTCTTTCATAGATGGCACGCAGCACACACTGACCAATACGGCCATAACCATTAATTGCAACGCGATAACTCATGAAACGGCTCTCAAGAGGGATATTCTTATAAGACTCCCCCTATAAATCAGGGGGAGCGTTCAGCTTTAATAGCGCTGAATCTGGACTATCTTTTTATAGCAGTTCAGAGGCTTTAGCAACGACGTTTTCAACCGTGAAACCAAAGTGCTCAAACAACTCTTCAGCCGGTGCAGATTCGCCGAAGCTTGTCATGCCAACAATCGCGCCATTAAGACCGACGTACTTGTACCAGTAATCGGCGATCAGCGCTTCAACAGCAACACGCGCAGTGACTGCACTAGGTAGTACAGACTCGCGGTAAGCGGCATCTTGCGCATCAAAAACATCAGTACAAGGCATGGAAACAACCCGCACGTTTTTACCTGTCGCGCGGATTTGTGTCGCCGCTTGCATGACTAGTTCAACTTCAGAGCCTGTCGCGATGAAGATAAGATCAGGAGTGCCGGCGCTGTCAGAAAGTACGTAACCGCCTTTCGCCACATCGCCAAGCTGTGCTGTTGTACGCACTTGGTGCGCGAGGTTTTGGCGCGAGAAGACCATAGACGTCGGGCCATCTTTGCGCTCAATCGCCATTTTCCAAGCCACCGCAGATTCAACTGCATCACAGGGGCGCCATGTACTCATGTTTGGCGTGTGACGCAAGTTAGCCACTTGTTCGATTGGCTGGTGCGTTGGGCCGTCTTCACCTAGACCGATAGAGTCGTGGGTGTAAACATGAATCGCTTGAATTTTCATCAGTGCAGCCATGCGCAACGCGTTACGCGCGTATTCCATAAACACTAAGAAAGTCGCACCGTAAGGGATGAAGCCACCGTGTAGCGCCATACCGTTCATGATGCCGGACATACCAAACTCACGTACCCCGTAGTTGATGTAATTGCCTGAGAAATCAGCACCATCAATCACTTTAGCACCCGACCATTTAGTCAAATTAGAACCGGCTAAATCGGCAGAACCCCCTAAGAATTCAGGCAGCATCGGACCGTAGCTGTTGAGCGCATTTTGTGACGCTTTACGTGAGGCAATAGTCTCGCCTTTCTCAGAGAGTTCAGCGATCCAAGCATCTGCATTGGCAGAGAAATCAGCCGGTAATTCACCCGCTAGACGACGCAGTAATTCAGCCGCTAGCTCAGGGTACACTTCGCTGTAATCTGCCAAGTGCTGATTCCAGTCATTTTCTGCCACTGAACCGGCCGCTTGTGCATTCCAGTCAGCATAGATATCTTCAGGTACTTCAAATGGCGCGTGTGACCAGCCGAGCTTTTCACGGGTCAAGGCAATTTCATCATCACCAAGTGCCGCTCCGTGACAACCTGCTGTCCCCTCTTTGTTTGGAGAGCCAAAACCAATGATAGTTTTACAGCAAATCAGTGTCGGCTGAGTCGTATTTTCCTGAGCCGCTTCTATCGCCGCTCGAATCTCTTCTGGGTTATGGCCGTCAACACCGCCAATCACTTGCCATCCGTAAGCTTCAAAGCGCTTTACGGTGTCATCGGTGAACCAGCCTTCTACTTGCCCATCGATAGAGATGCCGTTGTCATCCCAAAATGCGATCAGCTTGCCAAGACCTAAAGTACCCGCCAGTGAACACACTTCGTGTGAGATACCTTCCATTAAGCAACCATCGCCCATGAAAGTATAAGTGTAGTGATTGACGATATCGAAACCTTCACGGTTAAACTGCGCCGCTAAGGTTTTTTCAGCAACGGCAAATCCAACCGCGTTAGAAAGACCTTGACCTAGTGGGCCGGTGGTCGTTTCAACACCTGGGCAATAGCTGTATTCAGGATGACCCGCTGTTTTAGCGCCCATCTGACGGAAATCTTTAAGATCATCGATAGAGACATCATATCCCGATAAATGCAGCAAGCTATAAATCAGCATAGAACCGTGGCCGTTAGACAGTACAAAACGATCTCGGTCATACCAAGAAGGGTTGCTAGGATTGTGCTTTAAAAAATCATTCCATAGTACTTCAGCGATATCAGCCATTCCCATAGGTGCGCCTGGGTGACCTGATTTTGCTTTTTGTACTGCATCCATACTGAGTGCGCGAATTGCATTTGCCAGTTCTCTGCGAGCAGACATTGATTAACTCCTGGGGTATTGCCCCATTGTGATTTGATGATGCTAAATTTTCGAAGAGCAATTTTGGCGCAGTTTGCACTAAGCTTCAATCGCAAAACGAAAATAAAGTTCAAAGTGAGTGAAATTCACTTTTTAATACAGAAAATTTCATATAAAAGCAGCAGATTTCCCTGCAAAAAATCCTCGATAGTTATAAAATACGTTTTTTTAATATACACATTACAGCTTGCACAACATCGTCACTTTTTTAGGTGGATCATCTTTGTGTAAATAATGTCACTTAAAGGCCCCATGCATGAGCGAATACAACTTATTTACTTCAGAGTCCGTCTCTGAAGGCCACCCGGATAAAATTGCCGATCAGATTTCTGATGCAGTACTCGATGCAATCATCGCCAAAGATAAATACGCCCGTGTCGCCTGCGAAACGATGGTAAAAACCGGTGTTGCTATCGTCTCGGGTGAAATCACCACTAACGCTTGGGTAGATCTTGAAGATTTAGTGCGCGGCGTGATTAACGATATCGGTTACACTTCCTCTGATGTCGGCTTTGACGGCGATACTTGCGGTATCATCAACATTATCGGCAAGCAGTCGGTTGAAATCGCCCAAGGGGTTGATCGCGCAGCTTCAGAAGATCAAGGCGCTGGCGATCAGGGTTTGATGTTTGGTTACGCCTCCAATGAAACCGACGTGCTCATGCCCGCGCCTATCACTTACGCGCACCGCTTGATGGAGCGCCAGGCTGAAGCGCGCAAATCAGGATTGCTACCTTGGTTGCGCCCTGATGCAAAATCACAAGTGACTTTCCGCTATCAAGATGGCAAGCCATGTGCGGTTGACGCTGTGGTACTATCCACTCAGCACGATCCCGATATCTCGCACAGCGACTTGCAAGAAGCGGTGATGGAGCTGATCATCAAGCAAGTATTACCTGAGCAGTGGCTGACCAAAGATACCCAATACCACATCAACCCAACGGGCAAGTTTGTCATCGGTGGTCCCGTCGGTGACTGCGGTTTAACAGGTCGTAAAATTATTGTTGATACTTACGGCGGCATGGCCCGTCACGGCGGTGGCGCATTCTCCGGTAAGGACCCTTCAAAAGTTGACCGTTCAGCCGCGTACGCGGGCCGTTATGTGGCTAAAAACATTGTTGCAGCAGGCCTTGCTGATCGCTGTGAAATCCAAGTGTCCTACGCGATTGGTGTGGCAGAACCCACCTCTGTCTCGATCAATACCTTTGGCACAGGTACTATCAGCGATGAAAAAATCATTGCCCTAGTTAAAGCACACTTTGATCTGCGCCCCAATGCGATTACCCGTATGTTGGATTTACTGCACCCTATGTATCGTGCAACTGCCGCTTACGGACACTTTGGCCGTGAGAGCAAGCAAATGAGTGTCGGTGATGATACGTTCACTTCATTCACTTGGGAGCGGGCAGATAAAGTAGCCGCACTTCGTGCCGACGCTGGTCTGTAATATTTAGCGATTAACGACAAAGGGGCTTTTTAGCTCCTTTTGTGTTTTTGGCACTAGTGAAACACTCCCAACAACCTCATTAGAACAAGCGCTTTATTGCTCCCAATGGGGCCAGCTTAATAGGATATACCGATGCGAATCCCACGTTTTTATCAAGACACTGCCTTCGCTGTTAATAGCACCATCTCCTTAGATGAAAGTGCAGTGCAACACATCGCACGCGTATTACGCATGAAACCGAGCGAGCAAATTTGCCTGTTTAACGGCGATGGCAATGAATATACCGGGCGTTTAATTGACGTCGAAAAGCGCTGTGTTAACGTTTTGATTGAATCAGCAAGTGCTCCTGCTCGAACCAGCTCACTGAAAGTAGAAATCGGCCAATCTATCTCCAAAGGAGACCGTATGGATTACGCGGTTCAAAAGTCGACCGAGCTAGGTATGCACAGCTTCAGTCCACTGTTGAGCGAGCGCAGCGAAGTACGCTTAAAAGCTGATAGACTACTCAAGAAACAACAGCAGTGGCAACAGCTGGCGATTAGTGCCTGTGAGCAGTCACTGCGTACCGATATCCCTAAAATAAATGCAACACAACCACTAACACAGTGGGTTGAAGACTGTGATGCGCAGCTCAAACTGGTGCTCCATCACCACAGTGTGACCCCTTTAACTGAACTATCGCCGCCAAGCTCAGTCGCACTATTAATAGGCCCCGAGGGTGGTTTATCTGAAGCGGAAGTAGCGATGGCAATCAACGCCGGCTTTAAAGCGGTCGCTTTTGGCCCAAGAGTACTGCGCACCGAAACAGCCCCGATAGCGGCACAGGCAATCCTGCAATATATGTGGGGCGATTTAAACTGATTCGACGATTCGCCTTGTTTCAGCTGCCATCAACCCCATTATTAAAGAATTGCCTTAAATTCAACCGAACCACCCAACTCATGAGGACAAAATATGACGCTTAAAATCGGTATAGTCATGGATCCAATTCAAGATATCAGTTACAAAAAAGACAGTTCACTGGCCATGCTCTGGGCTGCACAAGATAAAGGTTGGGACATATGGTATATGGAGCAACAGCACTTATATGTTGAAAATGGCGTAGCTATGGCGCAAATGGCGCCTTTAAGCGTCGCTCGGGACCCGCAAAACTGGTATCAATTGAGTGATGTACAGAACCTAGAACTTGCCAGCTTAGACATTATTTTAATGCGTAAAGACCCACCGTTTGACAATGAATTTATGTACAGCACCCATATTCTAGAAATGGCAGAGCGTTTAGGTACGCTGGTGGTAAACCCTGCGCAGAAGTTGCGAGACTGTAACGAAAAACTGTTTGCTACACAATTTCCACAGTGCTGCCCTGAAGTACTGGTCAGTCGTGATAGCACACAGCTCAAAGCTTTCCATGCCAAGCACAAAGACGTCATTTTCAAACCCTTGGATGGTATGGGCGGCACCTCAATTTTCAGAGTACAAGAGGACGGGGTCAACTTAGGTGTTATCTTAGAGACTGTCACTAAGTACAATACTGAAATGATTATGGCGCAGAAATTCATCCCAGAGATAAGCGATGGCGACAAGCGCATTTTAATGATAGATGGCGAACCTGTCCCCTACGCATTAGCCCGCATTCCGACCAACGGCGAGACACGCGGTAACTTAGCGGTAGGTGGCCGCGCTGAAGGACGTGAACTGAGCGATAGAGATCGCTGGATCTGTGCCCAAATAGGTCCTAAACTAAAAGAGCAGGGATTACTTTTTGTCGGCCTTGACGTCATCGGTGACTATTTAACCGAAATAAACGTTACCAGCCCAACCTGTATCCGAGAGCTGAACGATCAATTCGGCTTAGATATTGGCGCTGATTTAATGGATGCGGTTGAAAAAAAATGGCGAGAAAGCCATCAACAGGCGATTTAAACCGCCGCCCGACAGCCCGACTTGCATCCCAGAACTAAACGATCAGTTCGGTTTAGCTATTGCTGCTGATTTAATGG
>Ga0209395_1002475_pt1 | contig 24077 bp, 25 predicted proteins | sample GOMGulsemesocosm_3_FD_184635 | JGI IMG/M metagenome (GOLD analysis project Ga0209395, IMG submission 184635) | Methane-oxidizing microbial communities from mesocosms in the Gulf of Mexico - GOM9D Gulf of Mexico (SPAdes) (version 2) | ecosystem: Environmental > Aquatic > Marine > Cold seeps... | reverse complement strand
TTTACCGTTCACTTAAAGTACTTGATGGCGGTATCGGTGTTTTCTGTGGTTCTGGTGGTGTTGAACCGCAATCAGAAACTAACTGGCGTTATGCGAATGACTCAGAAGTTGCTCGTATCATCTTCGTTAACAAATTAGACCGTATGGGTGCTGATTTTTACCGTGTTGTTAAGCAAACTCAAGACGTACTAGATGCTAACCCACTAGTAATGGTTCTACCAATCGGTATCGAAGACGATTTCGTTGGTGTTGTTGACCTTCTTACACGTAAAGCATACGTATGGGATGAAACTGGTCTTCCAGAAAACTACGAAATCACAGATGTTCCTGCGGACATGGCTGACAAAGTAGAAGAATACCGTGAGATGCTAGTTGAAACTGCTGTAGAGCAAGACGATGATCTATTAGAAGCTTATATGGAAGGTACTGAACCTTCTATTGAAGAAATCAAACGTTGTATCCGTAAAGGTACACGTACAATGGACTTCTTCCCAACTTACTGTGGTTCAGCATTCAAGAACAAAGGTATGCAACTAATTCTTGATGCTGTTGTTGATTACCTACCTAGCCCAACAGATGTAGATCCTCAACCGCTTACTGATGAAGAAGGCGAACCAACAGGTAAATTTGCACTTGTTTCAAGTGATGAAACTTTTAAAGCGTTAGCATTTAAAATTTCAGATGACCGTTTTGGTGCACTTACTTTCGTTCGTATCTACTCAGGTACATTGAAGAAAGGTGATACGATCCTTAACGCTGCAACAGGTAAAACTGAGCGTGTTGGTCGTATGTGTGAAATGCAAGCTGACGATCGTAACGAATTAACTAGCGCTCAAGCTGGTGACATCATTGCAATCGTAGGTATGAAAGGTAACGTTCAAACTGGTCACACTTTATGTGATCCGAAAGATCCTATCATTCTAGAAGCAATGGTATTCCCTGAACCAGTAATCTCTATCTCTGTAACACCTAAAGATAAAGGTTCTACTGAGAAAATGGGTATTGCGATCGGTAAAATGGTTGCTGAAGATCCAACATTCAAAGTTGAAACTGACCAAGATTCAGGTGAAACAATCCTTTCAGGTATGGGTGAACTTCACCTAGACATTAAGGTTGATATCCTTAAGCGTACATACGGCGTTGATCTAGTTGTTGGTGCTCCGCAGGTTGCTTACCGTGAAACTATTACGCAAGAAATTGAAGATAGCTACACGCATAAGAAACAATCTGGTGGTAGTGGTCAATTCGGTAAAATCGATTACCGTATCAAGCCAGGTGAACCTGGTTCAGGTTTCGTTTTCACAGCATCAGTTGTTGGTGGTAACGTTCCTAAAGAATTCTTCCCAGCTGTTGAGAAAGGCTTCAAGAGCTTGATGGACACTGGTGTTCTAGCTGGCTTCCCAGTACTAGACGTTGAAATCGAACTATTCGATGGTGGCTTCCACGCAGTGGATTCATCAGCAGTAGCATTCGAACTTGCTGCACGTGGTGCATTCCGTCAGTCTATCCCTAAAGCGGGTGCTCAACTGATTGAACCTATCATGAAAGTTGACGTATTCACGCCAGACGATCATGTTGGTGACGTAATTGGTGACCTTAACCGTCGTCGTGGTATGATCGCAGGTCAAGAAGCTGGTAATACTGGTGTTCGTATTAAAGCTGACGTACCTCTTTCAGAAATGTTTGGTTACATCGGTTCACTACGTACTATGACATCTGGTCGTGGTCAGTTCTCTATGGAGTTCTCACACTACAACCCTTGTCCAGCTAACGTAGCTGAAGGCGTTATCGCTAAAGTTAAAGAAGAGAACGCTAAAAAATAAGTAATTATTTTTAGTTAATCTTCCTAACCCCAGTTATGCAAATAGCTGGGGTTATTTTTTTCCTGAAAAACAGTGAACGCCCTCCTACCCGATTTCAGCTTAGCCGATAATGTTTAACCTCTTTTCTTACCCTCTACTCTACTAGCTTTACTATTACTGCCAAATTACAGACAAAAAAAAGCACCAAGACCATCAAGCCTTAGTGCTACTGATTGTGCTTATTGACTCAGCTAACAGCGTATTACCGTTATTCGAAGTGCCAGTAACCTAAATTAACCCATTCAATCAACAGTTGACCAAATACTTTATCTTCCATTAATACTTCAAGTTCTTTTGCTGACTGCTCAGTGGTGTTGCATAACGTCTGTACACTTGCAGCAATGCTTGCGTCAAAGTCATAACGCTCACCATCAATAAAGCAACTCGTTGGCATTTCAGGGAAGTATAATGTCTTCAATCCATTCACTTTACGTAAGTAAGACTCCATGCCAATTTCATCTACTACAATCGCGTAATCTGCAATGTAACCACCTTCAGGAGCCACTAAATCTAATTCGTGCGCAGATTCACTGTAATGACGGCCAAGAAAATCATGCATAACGCTTTTATCAGCCATTAACGATGTCATGATATCTGTTAAACCTTGAACTTCACTAGGTTCGATAGAACCATGCTGTGCACGTGGTTGTAACTTAGGATCGCTATAACGAACAAACTCTTTGTCCTGTTGTAATAGGTAATCACCAAAGTCATTTAACAGTTCTTTCTGGTCTTGCGCACGGAAACCAACAGAGTAGTTAATCGCTTCGCCAACAGCATAACCTTCATGCGGTGCATAAGGCGGAATATATAAAATATCACCAGGTTCTAATACTGTATCAATAACGGCATCAAACGCTTCACAATGCTTCAGCGCGCCGTTTGCAGCAAACTCTTGAGGATTCATATCCTGAGCGCCAACACGCCAGTGACGCTTGCCTAGACCCTGAATGATGAATACACAGTAACGATCGATATGCGGACCTACACCACCTGTATCTGTGCTGTAAGATACCATCAGATCATCAAAGCGCCAGCTAGGAATAAAATTAAACGTATTTGCTAATTCAGCGGAAGGATCATGCCAGTGATTAATCGCTTGCACTAAGATAGCGGCGCCCGGTGCTTCCATACGCTCAAAGTCAGTAAACGGACCGCATTTAGCTTCCCACTTACCATCTTCACGTGAAACCATACGTGACGTAATCTCTTCTTCCATCGCTAAACCAGCAATTTCATCCGGGCTGATTGGATCGATAAAGTCCTTGAATCCCGCTTTAATTAACAGTGGTTTTTTCTGCCAATAATTTTCCATGAAATCAGCAATATCAAGATTTAATTTATACATAGTCAACCCGTATTCAATAATCGAAGTAATAGAGCGCGTATCATAGGTATTTTCGCGATAATAGCAAGTCCCTGTTCACCTAGAGTCGCCATTTAAATTTTATTACTGGCTTATTTGAGGCGCGAGTTTTACAACAAGATCCTGATCGCTTAACACTAAAAGCATATGAGCCCAGCATTATCATTTAGCAAAGCATAGCCTTACTTTTACTTACACACCCATTTCTTGTTAAATTTAATTATATGGTATATTACATACATCTCCGTCACACGAGATAACATTGAATAATCAAAAATATCAGAAGGATATATGTCAGGAAATAAATTCTACAATAGCTTAAACAATTACTCATCAAAGCTATCTAAGTCACAACAGCGCCACACTATTGACAAATTAGACATTACAGATACAAACGGATTTTGTTCCGACTTAGCCATCATTTGGTTGAAGGAGCAATTAACTCATCGTTTTTATCAAAGAACGCAATTTCCCCGGCTAGCGCATAAAAATGTAGTGGATAGTAAAAGGGCAAAGAAAGTTACAGGCATCGCTAATATAATGCAGAAACAAGCACGGCAAGTACCGGGCTATAGTGGCTCGCAGCAAATTGCAATACTTGCTCGAACACTGGAGCTACAGTCTAAACCCCTCATTAACTGGAAGGGCGCTGAATTTTCAACACTAGCTGGTTATTTAAAGCGTTCATCAAGTCTGGGAAAAAGACAATACGGTGCTCTTATCTCTTTCTCAGTCGATGATTCACTCCACTGCATCGCCTTTTATTATAATCAAGGAGTATTAACATTCTTTGATGCGAACGCAGGTTCCTACTTAATAAATGGCAAGCTAAATGAAACAAACAACGTCTCAGATTTCATTGCAAATTATAAGTCGGTATGTCTGCCTAAAAAGTGGCCGAGTGCAAAAATTGGCGATAGACTAACCACAACCTTAATACATACCTAACAGGTTATATTTTAATAACAGCGTTATAACCTCTATCGCGCGTTGATCCAAAGCCTGAACCACCAACTTTGTGTATCTGAGTTCACATTCATTCTAATCTCCGTTAATAAGTCAGGATTTACCGGTCTCACTTTCAAACTGAATAATCTCCTGCTGACCAGAAGAGTTACTGGTCACACTCCAATTCAGAACTTATTATCTACGTTCACAAATTATCGGTAGCTAACCTTGTCCTTTTTTAGATATATAATGTCTCTAACTCGAAAGTCACATAAGAAAACATTCTGTAGTATTAGCTTATTGAAGGTCATTTATTGTGGCTGAAATAGCATAACGCCCTCGATGTAATTACTTATCTAAACAAATAATTCGTGTATTGTCGCGTATTTTTACGAGCCTTGAACAGGATGACTTTAGGAGTTTAAATGCCAGGTAAGCACCACTACTATTCAGCTATTCATTCCCAAGAAAACCGAGATTACAGAATTAATAAATCCAATTCCATTGCGCTTGTTGTCGAAGGTGGCGGTCAAAAAGGTATTTTCACTGCGGGGGTGCTAGATGCTTTTCTTAAAGAAAAATTTAATCCGTTTTCATTATTAATTGGTACATCGGCAGGCGCATTAAATCTTGCCTCCTATATTTGTGGACAATATCGACACGCCTATCGTGTGATTACAGAAGCCACAATGCATAAAAATTTCTTTAACATGCGCTCTTTTTTATTCGATAATAAAGGTATGGATCTTGATTGGTTGATTGAACAAACAAAAACAAAAATACCACTTGATTGGAACCGTGGTGATGAAAACATGAAAAACCGTGAAGTGTTAGTAACGGCGACTCAAGCTGATAATAACCAGGTGGATTATTTTGACTTATTTGGGGCTGGTTGGGAGCTGGCATTAAAAGCGAGTTGCTCTATTCCAGGCATTTATAATACACCAGCCACACTCGATAAATATCATTGGTTAGATGGTGGTGTGCAGGCGCCAATACCTTTAGAAGAAGTACATAGACGAGGCTATAAGCATATTGTTGTGATTAGAACGGCTCCGCCAGAGGTCAAAAGTGAACATAAATTTTTAGCTAAGCTAACACCGTATATTAAAAATTTAAAAACCAAAGAGATAGTGAATAACTTAATCGATCATGAAGAGTCGTATATCAGAGCTCAGATGTTTTTAGAGAGTCCACCAGAAGATGTTTCCATATACGAACTGCATCCAACTCAATTATTAAAATCAAAATTGATTGGTAGCAAAAAGACATCGCTTGATTATGATTATCAACAAGGACTTGATTGTGGTCGCCAATTTTTACAATCTTACCAAGGGATTGATATGTACTAATGATATAGAAGGCCTAGACCCAACATTTGTGTGGCGACCTCTTATTAACTTAATCGTATTAAGTTTATTGCCATAACAAGCCAGTGGCATCTCTGGCTTGTTACCCACATTCAAAAAAGAATTGATAAACTTACTGAGTAATAGTAGTACTGTTCGCGACTTCAAGTCGATCTAAATGTGTCTTGGTACATGATCATACTTTTATTATATTTAATCTTTATTAGTAACTGCTTTATTTTTGAGTTCTTCTATTTCCGCTTTTAATTTTTTTATCTCTTTCCTATCTAGATACATCATCAAACATACAAACAATAAAAATATTGCCATTATATGTTCGCCCGCTACAGAAAAAAAGCCTAGCGTAAACGCTACGCCAACAATACCAGCGATGATTAATAGTAATTTATCTTTTACAAATTCTAAATTCATTATGCGACCCTAATACGTATAGCATACAACTTTCTATTAACATTTATAACTTCATCGTATATTTCAGGATATTCTTCTAAAACATTGTCTAACCACGAAGAGTAAATGTTATTATCTTTTGAAAATGCAATTACATCCGTTTTTTTAAAACGATTATTTCTTCCCATTTGCCCACTAACCGGAGGCCTTTTTATACCCTGACAGTTATTGGATAAGACTGTAGCTGTAAACGCACTTCCTATCGAAGCACCTATATATGCAGAAGCAAGTGTTGCGCCAGCAAGGCTAACGAGGTCAACAGCCCCAACACTCGTCGCAAGAGACCCTGTTGTAGTAATTTCAGCTACCGTAGCCGTAGGCCCAAATCGTTCAACAGCTCTTAGTAACGTTCCTGTAGTGCCAAGAAAGGTACCTGCAGATAAATACAAACCTTGAGGAGCAGGAAGTCCCATCGAATTCATATTTTCTTTAAATAGTTCGCCCCAACTTTTACCCATTCGAGAAGTATTGCAGCTATATGCATTACCCATTTCAGTCTCCTATTTATGTACTTCATTTCAGAGTAACACTTTGAATTTAAAATTTAAATATGAAAAAAAGAGCATACTAAAGACTTATAAATAATACTAGATACTATTTATAAGTCTTTATCTGTTAGGTTATACCGAGCGGGAAGCTGGCAGTAAACGATCTAATTTCGAAGAAGGCTGAGGGCTAAATACAGCGAAGCGAACGGCTCGGTATACCCAAGCAACTTCAAGATGCTTGGGTATATATTTAAGTCCTACAGGATTGGCTTAGTACTCGGATACATAGACATCGGGAAAATAGACAGCCCTGACCAACTGAGATTTAATTTCATCATTCAACAATACATGGAGCTCATATATTATATTGATAATACCACCTCGCAAGTCATTCACTTTTTCAGCAAGTTCTACACATGATAAATCTTGAGCTGAACATTTAGGATTGATAGCATCCTCATTATACTGAGCCAATTGTACTTGAAACAGATCCCAAGATTTCTTATTACTATCTAATTCTTTGCCGCCAGATAATATTGGAACCCACAATTTTATTTTGTCTTCTAAAGAAGCAGGGCTTCCTTGAGCGTCTTCTAACTTGTCTTCATTTTCAGCATTGTAGCATTCAGCTTTAAGGTATAAATATGATGCTAAAGATGCGAACAGTTTGGCAATACATGCGTGGTAGGCTGCAATATCAGCGTTGTTAATCGCTGAATTACGGTATTCCAGTGCTGACTCAAATTCACTTTGATAATCACTTACATTGATAATGCCTGCACCGCTGATGTAGACCTTGCTATCCATCGTATTTTCGACAAATGGCACCGTATATCCCCAATCTCGCGTATCTGAAATTAAACGTTTAAAAGGATATTTATTCTGCTCGAACCAATGCTCAATTGTTTTATTTTTCAGTCCATCAGTCAAACTTCGATTTGAGTGGTCACTATACTTCACCAGATCAAAAATTAGCTTTTTCGCTTGTTTCTCTGAAATTTTAATTCTTACGTTTAGCACTAACAGCTCCTTCGATGCTGCTTAACGCCTTATCAACTGGCGTGCAGCGTAATATTTTTTGGAATTTCATCATAAACTTTTTGTCAGTGTTTAATTTAAAAACCAGATAACAGATACCAAAAAGCCCTGCGGATATTATATAAATAATTTCCGCAGGGCTGATTAACAAGCGCTAATAAGACGTTACAACATCAGTAACATCTTATTTAATTAACGACTAAAATTAAGCGTCACTGAACGTGAATCGCCTTCATTAACAATCACAATATTACTATTGATGTCATCATCTTTCGTCATCACATTCTCATCTTGAGAAAGCTTCGCGCTCACTTTAATCGATGGGAATTGTGACATCTTCATTTGCGCCATCATCGCATCACTATCTGATAATGAGATAGTTAATGGGAATGTTGGGTTCGTGATACGTTTAACAGCCAGTGGCGCTTTAGGACCCGCTGCCGCTTGCACGTAAATATACAAGTAACCTTTAAGCTTCGCTTGGTCAGAAGTGATACTGATCGTCACTTGCTCATTACCCGCCGCGGCTTCATTTGCGGCTGCTGCAGGTCGGCTATCGGTTGCAGTATCAGCAATAGCTGGAGCTGTACCACCTTTCGCTTCAATCTGTTTTCTTGCGTATTCAATACTACCTTTAATCATCTCGATACGATCTGGTTGACCAGCAAGTAACGGTAACATACGTTGCCATTGCTCGATTGCGCCAAGGTAATCTTGGTTTTCTAACGCCATGAACGCAGACGTAGATAATACTTCGATATCACCAGGCTTTTCTTTTTTCAGACCCATCAATATTTTACGTGCTAAGTTATTTTTATCTGGATCATCACTCAGCATTAATGCTTGCGCATAACCTGTCACAATAGATGTGTTCATCGGTGCGAGTTTATACGCACGATCCATCGCAATGAATGCCGCGTTTGGATCACCTAAGGCAACGTTTAAGCGACCCAATAATAACCAACCAAATTCATTGTCCGGCTCTTCTATCATCTTAGTAGTCAATGCTAGCTTAAAGTCTGAGATCTCTTGATCAGTAACTATATCACCTTCATTCATTACGCGATTTGTTAGCTCAGGTAAACGTGAATATACATCTTCCCAGTTAGCTACCTTGTCACGTGCACCTAATGTCAGATACATAGACACAGAGAAAACAACTAAAAACACTACACCAGCAAGCCAGATAAATGGTGAGTGAGCTGTATTAACTTTAGCAACTTTCTCATCAAGAACGTCGTCCAATAGACCACGTTGCATTTCATCAATAAACTCTTCGCTTTTGTCTAACAAACCTTGATCTTCATCGTCAACCAATTCACTAATTCGACTTTTATAAAGGTCTTTGTTTAATTGGTCTCGTGTCGCGCCAGTTAATTTGCTCTTACCCGTAACAGGGATAACAAATGCCAGCGCAGCAACGATCACCATTACAATACTTACTATCCAAAATAACAACATGCTATTTCTCGCTATCCTTTAAAATTTTGGCCAAACGGTCTTTCTCCGCACTCGATAACTCTTCGTCGCGATCGTCCGTTTCAACACTGACTTTACGACGGCTGTTACGAACAATAATCAGACCACCAAATAGTATAAACAAACCTGGACCAACCCATAAAATGGCTGTACCTAAAGTTACTGGCGGCTTGTAGAGAACAAAGTTGCCAAATCGGTCAATCCAATAAGTAACAATCTCATCTTCTTCCTTACCATCAACAACCATGTTGTAAGTTTTTTGACGCATGTCTTTAGCAATCGAGGCATTCGAGTCCGCAAGGTTATTATTTTGACATTTAGGACAGCGTAACTCTGCCGTTAATGTTCTAAACAAGGCTTCTTGCTCTTCAGTCTCAAAGTCATAGACATCAATAACCGCAGCAACACTGAAACTGAGCATTAAAGTCATTAATACGAATATTTTTTTCATCTTAAGTCCTTATTTCAATTGCTCATAAACAGCTTTCAATTCACCATTCCAATTACGCGGGTTAATGTCACCTACGTGCTTGTATTGGATAATACCTTTACTGTCGATGAAAAAGGTTTCAGGCGCGCCGTAAACACCCAGATCAAGACCAAGCATACCATCAGGATCATAAAGACTGATCTTGTATGGATTATCTAACTCGTCTAACCATTTCAACGCTTTTTTACGTTCGTCTTTGTAATTCATACCAACAATATAAACACCGTCTTCAGCCAGTTCATTTAAGTACTTATGCTCGGAATAACACGTTGGACACCACGTTGCCCATACGTTTAACAGCATAGGTTTACCTGACAGCACACTTTTATCATGCTGCAACTCGGGTTCAACTAAATCGTTTAATGCAAACTCAGGAACAGGTCGACCAATAAAGGTCGACTCTAAAACGGTAGCGTCACGAAATAAGCCAATGTAAAGGAATATAGACACACATAAAAATACAATTAAGGGTATTAGTCGTGTCATTAACTGTTTCTTTTTTTTCACATCATTAGTCATTATACTTGTCCTAATTATTGCGCTTTCGCTACACGTTTATTCACAAAACGATAACGGCGATCAGATACAGCTAATAAACCACCGATAGCCATGACTAAGCCACCCCACCAGATGAAACGAATGAAGGGTTCGTAGTAGATACGAATTGCCCATGAGTCATCTTTTAACTGTTCACCCAATGCGATATAAAGGTCACGAGTGATACCCCAATCAATCGCAGCTTCAGTCATTGGCATGCCACGTTGAGCTAAGTAGTTACGTTTCTCTGCGCGTAATACCGTCTCAAACTTACCGTTTTTACTGACCTTAAATACCGCTTCATAGCCTTCGTAGTTCGCACCATTTGATTCAGCAATACGCTCGAACTCGAATAAGTAATCCGCAAAGACAACTTCATCGCCCGGTAGCATACGTAAGTCTTTTTCGATTTTGTAATTCTGAGTTGCAGAAATACCAATCAGCATCATCGCTAGACCAACGTGACCAAGTACCATCGCCCAATGGCTACGACCTAGTTTAATCACACCAGACGCAAAACTATGGCGATGCGTTGCACGGATATACACTTCTAGCGCACTGGTGATAATCACCCAAAAAGCTAATGCAAAACCAATAACAGCAACAATCTTAATTTTGTCCGCAAAGATTGCCGGTAACGCAACGGCTAACACGATACTCGCGACGGCAATTACCGCTAACTGTTTAAACAGTGGACGTAAATCTGCTTCTTGCTTCTTCCAACGTAATAACGGAGCAACACCCAAGGCAATTGCAAACGGAATTATCATGTAGAAGAAAATATTATTAAAGAATGGTACACCGATTGAAATCGAGCCCATACCCAGCTCTTTATGTACCAGTGGTAATAAAGTACCAATCAGTACAACTAATAGCGCTGCAATTAATAATACGTTATTCACCAACAAGAAAGTTTCACGAGAAAACAGACCGTATTTACCACGACTCTTAATCTCTGAACCTTTTACTGCGAAAAGCAGTAATGAACCACCAACAACCGCAATTAAGAAGGCTAAAATAAACAAACCACGCGCAGGATCTGACGCAAAAGCATGCACAGATACCAATACACCAGAACGAACTAAGAAGGTACCTAATAGACTCAAACTAAAGGCCGCAATCGATAATAGTACAGTCCATGATTTAAACACACCACGCTTTTCACTTACAGCAAGTGAGTGAATCAACGCAGTACCTGCAAGCCAAGGCATAAATGATGAATTCTCTACAGGATCCCAGAACCACCAACCACCCCAGCCGAGTTCATAATAAGCCCACCAACTACCCAATGCGATACCAGCAGTTAGAAATACCCAAGCAACTAATGTCCAAGGACGAGACCAACGCGCCCATGCCGAATCAAGACGACCAGCCATCAAGGCCGCAATCGCAAAAGAAAAAGCAACAGAAAAACCAACATACCCCATGTATAACATCGGTGGATGGAAAATCAGGCCAACATCTTGGAGTAATGGATTTAAGTCATTACCATCGAGCGGTAAGTAAGGCAAAGTACGATCAAATGGATTTGACGTTAACAAAATAAACAAGTTAAAACCAATCGCTATCATACCCATCACAGAAAGCACGCGAGCGAGTGCAACCTTCGGAATACCACGGCTAAACACCGCCACAGCAGCAGTCCAAATAGCTAACGTTAAAGACCAAAGTAATAATGACCCTTCATGACCGCCCCACACAGCAGATATTTTATACTGTATCGGTAATAATGAATTTGAGTTAGTTGCAACATAACCGACTGAAAAATCATCAGTCGCGAATGAGTAAGCTAAAACAGCAAATGAAAGACTCATTAGCAAAAATTGCATAATAGCTAATGGTTTAGCACTATTAATCATACCAGGATGATTAATCTTTGCGCCTATAAGTGGATAAATTGCCAGCAAGAACGACAACGCCGTCGCTACAATTAAACTAAAATGTCCTATCTCAGGAATCATTACAAACTACCTTATTTAGTTTCGTTACCGTATTCAGGTTTCATATGCTTAATGCCTTTAATTGCTTCAGCAACTTCGGGTGGCATATATTCTTCGTCATGTTTAGCAAGTACTTCAGACGCGGTAATCACATTCGCGGACTTTAGTACACCTTGTGCAACAATCCCTTGCCCTTCACGGAATAAATCGGGCAAAATACCTTCGTATTCCAGTGTAACCAAGCCACCTCTATCATCACTTAAGACAAAGCTAACTTTAAGATCTTCCATATTACGTTTAACAGTGCCAGGCATTACTAAGCCACCAATACGTAAACGCTGACCGATTTCAGGCTTGACCTTATCTTCACCTAAGCCTTCAACAAGTTGAGTCGGCGTGTAAAATAAATCAATGTTCTGTTTTAATGCGTATAGAACAAGGCCTGTCATACTACCTAAACCAATGATAATCACCAGAGCAATAGATAAGCGTTTTTTACGTCTTGGATTCATAGAGTATTCTCCATTTTTTCAGCAGCGCGCATTCGCTGAATACGTTGATGCTTATTTTTAATTTCGTTAATAATTTGGCGACGTTTGACAATAGTACTTACCGTTAATGCGCCTAAGGTCAATACGCTAAAAGCGACCGCTAGCCAGACATAAAAGCCATAACCACCCATCGCTAAAAAAGCAGAAAAGCTATCAAATTGCATGTTACTTGTCCTCGATAAATAATTTTTTCACCCAAGGTCTGTGCGACTCACGGGTAATTAACTCATTTCTAAAGCGCATCAAGGTCAAGGTTCCAAACAGTAAACCAAAGCCTAATAAGTTAATAAGTAATGGCCACAACATATCAGTATCCATCGACGGTTTATCGAATTTACTAATAGTGGCTTTTTGATGTAGGGTGTTCCACCATTCAACAGAGTAATGAATGATAGGTAAGTTAATCACGCCAACTAAGGCAAGGATACCCGCAGCACGACCAGCTAATAATTTGTCGCTAAATGCACCATAAATTGCAATAACGCCAAGGTATAAGAATAATAGAATAAGTTCAGATGTTAAACGCGCATCCCATACCCACCAAGCACCCCACATAGGTTTCCCCCATACAGCGCCAGTGAATAATGCTATAGCTGTAAATACCGCACCAATCGGTGCTATCGCAGCAACAGCCATATCTGCCATTTTTAATTGCCATACCAAGCCAATAAAAGCAGCAATGGCCATACTTAAGTATGCACCCATTGATAATGAGGCAGCTGGTACATGCAGATAAATAATACGGAAACTATCGCCTTGTTGATAATCAGCGGGCGCGAATGCAAAACCCCAAATCATTCCAATTGTCAGTGATATAGCACTAAATAGTGCAAACCAAGGCAACATTTTACCAGCTAAGTTATAACTTTTTTCTGGTTTCGCATAAGGATGGAGCCATTTCCACATATTAAACTCTCTACATTAATGACGGCCCAATTATATGAACCTATACAGTGATTGAAACTAACTTTACTTATCTTTAACTAACAATTTAACTCAAACTAACCCGTAATGACGCCGCTATTGCAAACGGTGATAAAGTAACTGATGCAACAAGCATCGCCCCTAAAATCGCCACAGGTCCAGAATAAGATACGCCAAAACTCGCCGCATCAATGGCACTGGTTGCAAAAATCAATACCGGAATAAATAACGGTAAAATAAGCAAACTCAGTAATACCCCACCTTTACGTAAACCGACCGTCAACGCCACGCCAATCGCACCAACAAAACTCAGCACTGGCGTACCGAGCAACAAGGTAATAAAAGTAGCCATGAAGGTATTCGCATCTAATGACAAAAACACTGCCAACAAAGGCGATACAAATAATATAGGTAAGCCAGTCAGTAACCAATGTGCAACCACTTTTGCCGACACAATGACACCTAACGGGGTCTCCGTTAGCATCAACTGCTCTAATGAACCATCGAGGAAGTCATCTCGAAATAAACGTTCCATCGACAATAGCGCCGATAATAATGCCGCGACCCAGATAACGCCAGGGGCAATACGCAATAATAAGTTTGGCTCAGGGCCTATTCCTAGCGGAAAAAGGGTAATCACAATAATAAAGAACCAGAGTGGATTTAAAATATCTGATTTACGACGAAAAGCCGTGATCAATTCACGCTTTATCACCTGTATAAAAACAGCAAACATATTAATACTCAGTTAAGTGGTGACGGGTTAAGGTGATCTTACGTAAACGTCCCGCAGAAAATTGTAAATCTTGGTGTGTTGTCAGAATAACGCAGCCACCTTTATCGGCATGAGCTAAAAATAAACGCTCTAATACTTTCACGCCATTTTTATCAATAGCAGTAAAAGGTTCATCAAGGATCCACAACTTTTTATCCGACAGCCATAGGCGCGCTAAAGCAATACGACGTTGCTGTCCTGCTGAAAGGTGACACGCTAATTGATCTTCATAACCAGCAAGGCCGACTTGTGCAAGCGCTTCCCAAATTTTATCTTTGGCGACAGTTTTATGCATGGCATGGTAAAAAAATAGATTTTCGAATGCGGTCAGTTCAGCTTTTACTCCGGGTAAATGACCAAGGTAGAGTAAGTCTTGATGATAGCTCTCACGATCTTCTAAGGTATTGCTTTTCTGCCAAAGAATATGGCCATCTGCTGGCGATGAAAGTCCGGCTAATAAACGCAGTAAACTGGTTTTACCTACGCCATTCGGGCCTTCTATTTGAATTATTTCACCACTAGAAGCGGTGAAACTAAGATCAGAAAACAACACATTATCTTCACGTATACAGCTTAACTTAACAACTTCCAACATACTTTTTTATTCTTTCAGCATCAATCTGAGCGAATATTAACATATTCCTGCTTTAAGCATAATTAAGCTATATCAATAACCGGTCAAATATAATCAATTAAAGCTACTTTTTATGGAAACTTAATAATAATTCGGCTTCTGCGCGTGGTAGTTCGCACTCACGCATGATTTCTTCAAGAGTCGCGCCAAGTTCAACAAGCTTCACTGCGCGCGTATAAAAACGGCTAGCAGGATCTTGCTGTTCGTGTGTAGTCATCTCTTCTTTCATTTCATCTTGCTGGTATTTAGTTTGCTGTAATTCCGAAGCCATGCCTTGAATTGCACCACCAAGATTAATATTTGAAGTACTTAACTCAATGATACGCTTTTGAAGAGAGTCTCTTGATTTAGATAAATCTTTAAGCAATAAATTATGCGTTGCCTGTAATTTGGTTAACTTACGAAGCAATAAAACGTAGCCAATAACCGCAGCAACAGCTGCTGTAAGCGCAACGCCTGACAAAATCAAAGCAAGCATATTGAGTCCTTCAATAAAATAGCAATTAAAAAAGCACTGTAACAATCATTACAGTGCTTTTCTAGATAGGAATAAGGAATTAAGCTTACATACCGCTTAATTCCTCCCATTCCTCATCACTTAAAAATTTATTCAAATCAACAAGGATGAGTAACTCACCGTCACGGTTCGATACACCTTGGATGAATTTAGCGCTTTCATCAGTACCTACATTAGGTGCCATATCGATTTCTGAAGAACGTAGATATACGACTTCAGCAACACCGTCAACGAGTATACCAATCACTTGTTTTTCAGCTTCGATGATGACAATACGTGAGTTTTCACTCACTTCTGATGGCATCAAACCAAAACGTACACGTGTATCAATCACAGTGACAACATTACCACGTAAATTAATAATACCAATCACATAGTTTGGTGCACCAGGCACTGGAGCAATTTCTGTATAGCGTAATACTTCTTGTACTTGCATTACGTTAATACCGTAGACTTCATTCTCTAACTTGAATGTAACCCATTGTAATACTTCATCTTCAGCTACATTTTCCACTAGGTTTCGAGACTGACTCATGTTTTATTTCCTTCTACTATTGCCCATGAATATTGATGCCATTATCCAGCAATTTAATCATTTCGGTTACGTGTAATAATACGCACATGCGGGATTTAACCATGCCAGCTAACCAAGGTCGACTACCAGGTGTACTTCGCCATTTAATATCATTACTGTTTAAAGTTTCAGTACCATGCAGGCTTTCGCAGCCTAGTACCCAATTCGACTGACTCAATTGGATCTGATATTTATAATCTATCTCGCCCATATTTTGCTCTGGCATAACCCATTGTGCAGTATCGACAACACTCAATTTCTGCTCTCGGTGCTGCATAAGACCTAAATACCAACCCGGTTTACCAAATAAGCTGTTTATTGTTTCGGTTTGATGAATACCACCAAGCTCGGTCAATGGCACCGCAAAAATAACACCTGCGACTTCAAAGAACAGCGCTTGAAAGTGCTCTTCTAACTCAATATTCTTCCATTGTTCAACAGGTTCAGATTCCTGTACTCGCTCAACGTCCGATCCTGACACACTTTCCGCATGATTATCTAGGATAGTATTACTTTCTGCAGGCTCAATGATTAGCGCTGTTTCACTAACGATAATATCTGTAGGTGTGATAGTTATCATAGTATCAGTGCTTTCAGTTTCAACATCAACATCAGGAACAGTCTGTATTACTGTCGCATCGACATTATCTAATACCGATAAATCAATATCCGCCAAGTCAATATCAATGACAGAGCCTAACAACTGATCTAAATCGCTTAATGACCCCGAACCATCTGGTTCAGGTATTTTAAAGTCACTTTTTATCGTTGGCTCAATTTCAGAAAATAAGGGTGCAAACACTTTCTGCGGATCTTTTGTTAACTCTTTTTTTAATGTGGGTTTGAGCACTACCGTTTGTTCTACAGCAGCCTTAGCATCCTGTGTTTTTTCAACAACAGGCTCAGATAGCATGGATGTAAAATAATCATCCAACGCAGAATGCTTTGCGTGCTTATCCATACATTCGGTCCTGTTCTGCCTCAATCAGTAAATCTTGTAGTAATGCGGCATAAGCTGCGACACCTCGGCTACTTCGAGTATACATAGATGGCGGCATATGTTTTAAGCTAGCATTTCTAAATTGTGTATCTACAGGGATCACAGCTCGCCAAACATTGCTGCTATAATTGTTCTGCAAGGTTTGTAACGATATCAACGATGCTTTAGTTCGCCGATCAAACATGGTGGGAATGACCGTATACTGAAATTTATTAGCACAACTACGCTGCATAATTTCAAAGGTTTTCACCATGCGGTCTAAGCCCTTTAATGCTAAGAACTCGGTCTGTACTGGCACTAAAATACGATCACAACTGGCGAGTGCATTCACCATCATCACGCCCAATACAGGCGGACAATCAATAAGTACAAAATCATAATCATCGGTAACTAAAGTAATAATATTCTTAAGAATAAGTCCCATACCATCACGATGCCCTAATGTTCTATCTAACGTGGCCAGTGACATTGTGGCAGGTAATAAATTAATGCCGCTATAAGGCGTTTCTATTATCGCATTATGAACCAGCTCTGCATCCAATTTGGCTGCGACAAAAAGGTCAAACAATCCGACAGTTAAATCATCACTATCATAATTTAGATAACTGGTTAATGATGCATGCGGATCCGTATCGATCAATAATACTCGCTGCCCCTGTTCTGCCAGTAAGCCTGCTAAAGAGATTGCAGTTGTCGTTTTACCAACACCACCTTTTTGATTAGCAACAGTCCAAACTTTCAACTTTACCCTACCTTGTCTGCATGTCGTTATCGACAGCCAACTTCAATATTAATACGCTCTGCAATTTGTTGCAGATTCACCTGTTCATCAGCTAAACCAGCGTTCACAATTGCTTGTGGCATACCATAAACAACACAAGACTGTGCATCTTGCGCCCATATCGTACTGCCTTTTTGTTTTAGTAATTTAGCACCATCACGTCCATCTGCGCCCATACCCGTGAGTACAATCGCTAATACTTTATCGTGATATGACTGAGCCGCAGAACCAAATGAAATATCAACACTCGGTTTATAATTAATCCCCGCAGGACTTTCCATTACTTTTAAAGTAAAACCACCCGCTTTGCTTTCAATCAGCACCTGCTTACCACCAGGCGCTAAATAGGCAACCCCAGGCTGTAAACGATCACCATGCTCAGCTTCTTTTACTTTAATTTGGCATAAGGTATTCAGTCGTGCAGCAAATGCAGCAGTAAAGGTAGCAGGCATATGTTGAATTAACAAAATAGGCAGAGGAAAATCACTGCGCAAAGGCGTTAATACATTTTGTAATGCCACAGGACCGCCGGTCGAAGCACCGATAGCCATTAAACTGTATTTTTTACCTGATGCACGTTTTCTTACACGGCCTGCAGTAACTGGCGTTCGAGCTTCAACTGCCGCGTTATCGACATGAGCAACATGCCTCACATTCACCGAATTCGCCGAATGTAATCGACTTGCATCAGCACTTTTACGCGGTAACGTTGCTGTATTAATACGATTATCAGCTGCGACTGTCGCGCTGCGAACTGCTGCCGGTGCTGTCGCTGGTGAAATACGCGGTGTTCTCAATAAACTTCTACGTTTACTAATTTCTTTAATGTTTTGTTGTAGTAATCGAACCGCTTCCGCTTTGTCTTTGGCTATATCTTCAAATTTTTTCGGTAAGAAGTTAGCCGCTCCCGCTTCTAATGCTGCAATCGTTGACTTAGCACCTTGATGTGTCAATGACGAAAACATTAAAATGGGTGTAGGTGTATCTTTCATGATCGCTTTAACAGCGGAAATACCATCAAGAACCGGCATTTCAATATCCATGGTGATCACGTCAGGACGTAAAGACTTCGCTTTAGTAATAGCCTCTTCACCATTTTTAGCAGTATCAATCACTTCCATTTCAGGATCTGCATTAATGATTTCACTTACTCTACGTCTGAAAAAACTGGAATCATCAACGACTAAAACTTTTATTTTCATCTAATCTATCTACTTCAATGTGTTTACTTCAATGTAAAAGCACACAGGGGTTTCCCCCTGCATCAACAAATTAGCGTTTTGCGTAATGATTTAAGAGACTTGGAATATCTAAAATCAGCGCAATACCACCATCACTGGTGATTGTGGCTCCCGCCATACCCGGCGTGCCTTGCAATAAGTTATCTAACGCTTTAATAACAACTTCTTCTTGCCCAATAAGGCTATCGACAACAAAGCCAACTTGCTTAATACCGAGCTGAACAATAACCACATGCCCTAATCCACGATTATTACGCGTAGTGGCTTGTGGGTCCATTTTAGTTAACCAATCCTGCAGATAAAATAATGGGATCGCTTTTTCTCTGACAATAATGGTCAATTGGTTATCGACTACATGGGTTTTATTTAAATCCAAGTGGAAGATTTCATTCACACTCGTCAATGGTAAAGCAAAGATTTGCTTACCCACCTCGACCATCAAGGTTGGTAAAATCGCCAGTGTTAACGGCACTTTAATTTCAATCGTTGTGCCAGTACCCAATTTTGAGTCGATCGAGATTGTACCATTAAGTTTACTGATACCCGTCTTAACCACATCCATACCAACACCACGACCAGAAATGTCTGATATCTGATCTTTGGTTGAGAAACCTGGAGCAAAAATAAGGTTGTATGCTTCGTTATCTGAGATCCTTGCTGCGGCATCAGCATCAAGTACACCACGGTTAACCGCAATATCTTTTAATCGTTCAGGGTCCATACCCGCACCATCATCTACAATTTTGAGACGAATATGATCGCCCTCTTGCGATGCTGATAAGGTAATCTTCCCTTGTCGCGGTTTGCCATTTTTTTCACGTACATCTGGCATTTCAACGCCATGATCCACCGAGTTTCTCACTAAGTGAACCAGTGGATCAGCAAGTGCTTCCACTAAGTTTTTATCTAAATCGGTTTCTTCACCAATCATTTCAAGATTAATGTCTTTTGATAAACTACGCGCTAAATCACGTACGACACGCGGGAAACGACCAAACACTTTTTTGATTGGCTGCATACGTGTTTTCATTACCGCACCTTGCAAGTCGGCAGTAACAACATCAAGATTAGACACAGCTTTCGTCATATCTTCATCATTACTTGAAATACCTAAACTCACCAAACGATTACGGACAAGGACTAACTCACCGACCATATTCATTATTTCATCGAGAGTCCGAGTATCTACACGCACTGTTGAATCAACTTGTGGCTTCGCTTTTTTCTCTGCTTTTACAGCCACGGTTTCAGTCGATATTGTTGCAGCTGGAGCCACTTTTTCTACTGGTGTAGCAACCGCAGTTGCAGTTTGTGCAACAGGCGTGGGCTTGATATCTGCCACAGAATCAGCAACATTAACTACATTCTTGATTGCTGCAGCTGCACTCGGTGCATTACCCTTACCGTATAATTCATCCAGTAAGTTTTCAAAATCATCGTCATTGAGTTCACCGCTACTAGCAGCCGGCGTAGCAACAACAGGCGCTGACGTTGCTTTTATATTCGTCGCGCTAGCATGCTGACCAACACCATGCAGATCATCAAGTAGTTTTTCAAATTCATCATCTGTAAAATCTGAATTGGAACTGGTCGCGACAGTTGCAGTCGTAGGCTTCGAATCAGCAGTATTTATTGCTGTAGGAGCTGTACCTTTACCGTGTAGTTCATCAAGCAATTGTTCAAATTCAAGTTCTGACATACCATCGATATCAGAACTATTTGCTGATACGGCAGGTACTGCGACCTTCGGAGCTTCAACCTTCGGGGCTTCAACAACAGTTTCTATCACTGCTGCTGGAGTCGCTTCAGGTTGGGTAAGCAAATGAAGTTGATGAATTAATTCCGCATCTGCAGCAATTAATGGTTCACGCTCTTGAATCGCTACAAACATCACATTGACACAATCCAAAGATTTAAGAATGACATCCATGAGCTCTGGTGTTACTGTTCTTAAGCCATTACGCAGGCTATCGAACACATTTTCTGCACCATGGCAAATATCAACCAATTCTGATAATGCTAAAAATCCTGCGCCACCTTTAACGGTATGAAAGCCCCTAAAAATTGCATTAAGTAACTCAGCGTCTTCTGGGCTTTTTTCTAAATCAACGAGTTGTTCAGAGAGTAGCTCCAGAATTTCAGATGCTTCAATCAGGAAGTCCTGTAGAATATCTTCATCAACATCAAAGCTCATCAATATCTCCCTTAAAATCCTAAACTTGATAATAAATCATCAACATCATTTTGGCCGTCTAGTACATCAACGCGTTCACTCGCATTCATGATTGGACCTTCCGCCTCAATGCCACTTATTTCACTTTTAACTGATTCTGTCATTACATTTAGTGGTTTTGAAGCCTCACCAAACATAGTCAACATTTCAACTAATTTAACTTCAACTTCTTGTACTAAATTAATCACGCGACGGATCATTTGACCAGTCAAATCTTGAAAATCTTGCGCCATGAGAATTTCAGTTAAATACTGTCTTAAACTATCGGCATCAGATACTGAAACTTGAAGAAAATCGTCTAATAATTTACAAAGTTCTTTAAATTGACCCAATTGTAAATCACGACTCATCAAGTTCTTCCAATTTGGCATCACTTGTTGAATGCGGTCGTTAAAACTATCAGCAATTGGTAAGCAGGATTCAACTGCATCCATCGTTCTGTTTGCCGCTTTATCCGTCATCTCAATAACATAATTCAAACGCTCTCGAGCATCAGGAAACTCATCGTTAGCTAAGCTTTCAATACGTGTATCTAACTGGAAATCTTCTAATGAATCATGTAATTGACGTGTTAACACACCCACTTTTTCAAATAGTGCATCTGAATTTGTATTCTGAATTTTAGTAATTATTTCATTTGCCATTTCTACCTGACCACACTCTAGCAGTGTCACCAGTTCTTTAGCGTCTTCTAATGAAATCAACGATTCTTGTTGTTCACTCATGCGCATCCTTGCTTATTGAATTCGTTCGAAGATCTTCTCTAATTTTTCTTTTAGTGTCGCCGCTGTAAATGGTTTAATAATGTAACCATTCACACCTGATTGAGCAGCTTCAATAATCTGTTCACGCTTCGCTTCAGCCGTAACCATTAGTACTGGGATATGACATAGCGCTTGGTCTTTACGGATCTCTTTAAGTAGATCAATACCTTGCATACCAGGCATATTCCAATCAGTGACAACAAAATCATAATCGCCATTTTTTAGCATAGGTAATGCCGTGTTGCCGTCGTCCGCCTCATAGGTATTGCTAAAACCAAGATCACGAAGTAAGTTTTTAATGATGCGTCTCATCGTAGAAAAATCATCGACAATAAGAATTTTAATTTGCTTTTTCAAGTTGTTCTCCAAAATAAGTAATTACAATATTCACAGTCCCTGATCCCATAAATATCTTACTTCAATATTCAAGTACTAGATAAATAGTACCAATTAAACTTAGTCATCTAACCAAGCATGCATACGCGCTTTCACTCGATGCATCGCTTGGCTGTGTATTTGACTCACACGAGACTCGCTGACACTGAGTACTTCCCCGATCTCTCTTAGATTTAACTCTTCATCGTAATAAAGCGATAAGACTAAGCTTTCTCTTTCGGGTAGTGTTTTAATGCAGTTTGCTAATGCTTGCTGAAAACGTAGCTCAGAAAAATCAGCACAAGGAGTGCTTGATTTTCCTTCGTAAATTGAATAGGCATCTTCATTACTCGCGGTCAAATCTTCGACCGCCAATATATGCCCACTATTAACATCCATCAACATACTATGGTAGTCAGTCAGGTTTACGCCTAATTCTTCAGCAACATCCGTATCTTTTGCATCCGTACCCGTTTGTTTTTCGATACGGTCAATGGCAGCAGCAATATCACGGCCATTTTTATGCACCGATCTTGGGACCCAATCCCCACGTCTCATTTCATCAATCATTGAGCCGCGGATACGAATACCAGCATAAGTTTCAAAGCTAGCGCCTTTAGAGCCATCAAAGTTGCGCGCAGCATCCAGTAATCCAATCATACCCGACTGGATTAAATCATCTAACTGAACACTCGGCGGCAAACGGAGAAGCAAGTGATGGGCAATTCGTTTTACTAAAAAACCGAATTGCTCAACAGCATGACTCTGTTGCGACTGGATGTTGCTGTAAGCGGATGCCTTATTCACTTCAATCTTCTACCCTAGCTTTGTTTTCAAACAGGTTCTCAATGAAGAACTCCAAATGACCGCCGACTTTATTCGGTACTGGCCAAGTTGCAGCTCGACTTGCTAACGCTCTAAACGCCAATGAAGCGGGCGCTTTTGGAAATGCTTCTACAACCACTTTCTGTTTACGAACGGCTTGACGAACACTGTTATCAAACGGAATACAAGCAACAAGCTCTAATGTTGCATCTAAAAATCGGTCCGTTACACGTGTCAATTTAGTAAATAATTCTTGGCCTTCACGTAAACTACGCACCATATTGGCCACAATTTTAAAACGATGAACACCGTGTTCTTTTGATAATAACTTAATTAACGCATAAGCATCCGTGATAGATGTCGGTTCATCGCAAACCACCATTAAAATGTCTTGTGACGCGCGACAAAAACTTAATACCATGTCCGAAATACCGGCGGCGGTATCAACCAGTAATACATCAATAGGTGTTTTCAATTCAGCAAAAGCACGAATTAGACCCGCGTGCTCTTGTACTGATAATTCAACCATCGAACGCGTACCAGATGTTGCCGGTGCGATTAAGATCCCATTCGGACCTTCAATCAAAATATCATCTAATGTACATTCACCCGAAATAACGTGAGAAATATTTTTATGTACGCGTAAACCGAGTAAAACATCGACATTTGCCAACCCAAGATCGGCATCTAAAACCATGACTCGCTTACCTTGGGCCGCGAGTGATACTGCCATGTTCAGTGTTACGTTAGTTTTACCTACGCCACCTTTACCACCTGAAACGGCAATGACTTTAACTTTTTTGTTATTACTCATTTGTCTTAGACCACTTGCTTGATCGAAAAAAATATTTTTATTCATTACTATTTATCATCGCCTAACCAAAAATGCGTATCGTTTTGTTCTTCTAGCGTATC
>Ga0209395_1002474_pt1 | contig 24090 bp, 21 predicted proteins | sample GOMGulsemesocosm_3_FD_184635 | JGI IMG/M metagenome (GOLD analysis project Ga0209395, IMG submission 184635) | Methane-oxidizing microbial communities from mesocosms in the Gulf of Mexico - GOM9D Gulf of Mexico (SPAdes) (version 2) | ecosystem: Environmental > Aquatic > Marine > Cold seeps... | reverse complement strand
TTTGCAATAGCCAAACCCTTTAATGAAGAGCCCGCAAGTAATGGCAACGGAACCATGATTGGCTTTAATGTTGGCTCTATTGAAGAAGTTAAAAGACTTCATAAAAAGGTCATTGAATTGGGTGGTACCTGTGAAGGTGAGCCAGGCCAACGGGGGCCGAAATTTTCTGCCTATGCGAGAGACTTAGATAACAACAAAATAGTTTTTTCCGTATAAGAGCCTAACAAGCGCAGGAATACCGACAAAAAATGCGCGCCTGCTGCGGCGCTGCTGAACTTCCGTTCCAGTCACACCATAACAGCACCTTTGGCAAAAACAAAAAAGCCCAGCTCTTTTTCAAGAGCTGGGCTTTTCACGAAAACACGATTTCCTAAAAAAGTAATCAGTCGCGACTATACAGCTGCTGGATGCTTGAGAAGTCCTTCGCACCCTTGTCCTCACCGCCGCTGTTCTTGTGCAGGTTAAACAGGTTGCGCGCCGCGCCGCCCATGGGGATGGACGACTTGGAGGCGTTGGCCGCCTCCTGCGCCAGACCCAAATCTTTCAACATCAGGTCAACCATAAAACCGCCCTGATAGTCGTTAGAAGACGGCACGCTTTCCATCACACCCGGTACCGGATTGTACTTTTCCAGCGACCAGTTAGCGCCAGAGCTCTTGAGCATAATCTCAGACAGGGCTTTAGGGTCCAGACCGTTATCTATGCCCAACTGCAGGGCTTCGGCAGTGCCGCTCATGTGAATGGCCAGCAGCATATTGTTACAGATCTTGGCCACCTGACCGGCGCCTATATCACCGGCACGGAAGATGTTAGCGCCCATGGCGTCTAGCACGGTTTTAGCCGTTTCAAAGTTGGCTTCAGTGCCGCCCACCATAAACGCCAAGGTGCCCGCCGCCGCCGCCGCAACACCGCCGGAAACCGGCGCATCGACAAAGTTTAAACCGCGCTTTTCAGCTTCAACACCGACACGACGGGAATTCGCCGGGGCAATGGTTGAACAATCCAAAATCAAAGCGGTCTTTGGAATCACATCAAGCAGTGCATCGCCATCAATATAGACACTTTCAACGATGGTGCCGTTGGGCAGCATGGAGACGATAAAGTCAGCGCCTTCGACGGCCTTCTTTGAGCAATCCATTGGCGTACAACCGGCATCGGCGGCGGCCTTTAGATTCGCTTCCATCAAGTCAAACGCGTTGACGTTAAAACCCGCTTTAACCAGATTGGCGGCCATGCCGCCACCCATATTTCCCAAACCAATAAAGGCTACGGTCTTGCTCATGCTGTGCTCCTAAAATTTCTTACGGCCGCCATCAAGCGGCCGCCATTAAACGTGTCGTTGGCAATCTCTGTTACAGATCCGCTAGCGGGTGTTGCGCCCAAGGGGCTACAAAAAAGGCTTCCACTTCAGCGCCACTGACCTCAGCAAAGGCCGCTGGCTGCCACTGGGGATTGCGATCCTTGTCGATCAGCAGGGCGCGCACACCTTCTTTAAAGTGGCCGCGCTTGGCGCCATTGACGGACATGGTGAGCTCCAGGCGGAAAACATCTTCCAGCGAGAGATCTTTACCGCGAGCCAGCTGCTCCCACACAAGGTAAGGCGTGATAGGTGCGCCGCGGGCCAAGGTTTTAGCGGCCTTCGAGCACCACTTATCGTCACCGTCGTAGGCGGTAATAGCCGACACAACCGTTGCGACATCAGCACCACTACAAGCTTGGTTAATCCACTCGGCGTGGGCCTCTACATTACCCGCTGGTTTCATCGGTGCCGCCAGGGCGCTGAAGTGCTGCATCACGCCATCAATGCCGTTGCCACACTTCACTTCGGTGAGCGCGGTCATCACATCTTCTTTTAACTCTTGGGTAATGAAGTAATCACCCAAGCCAATGTACTGGGCATCCGCCGCATTGATGTTGGCGCCGGTTAAACCGAGGAACAGTCCGGTTTTGCCCGGGGTGCGATTCAAGAACCAGGTGCCGCCCACGTCAGGGTACAAACCGATGGTGATTTCTGGCATGGCCATGCGTGTGGTTTCTGTCACCACGCGGTGAGAGGCGCCGCTGAGCAAACCCAAACCGCCGCCCATGACAAAACCCGTACCCCAGACAACAAATGGTTTGCCAAAGGTGTGAATCAGGTAATCTAGACGATATTCCAGCTCGAAGAATTCAGCGCAGCTGTTGTCCGGTAGTTCTTCACCGTAAGCAGCAGAACCCGCGTGCAATGCGACGACATCACCACCGGCGCAGAAAGCTTTTTCGCCCGCGCTGTGCAGGAACACGGCCATGATGTTTTCATCGGCCTGCCACTGCTGCAGCTTAGGGTAGAGCGCTTCAACCATTGCCAACGACAATGAGTTGAGGGATTTTTCGGCGTTGAGCATGGCCACGCCAATTTTTTTGCCGCCGGCCGCTACGCGTTCTTCAAAAATAACTAAGTCTGTCATCATTAATCCTAGATATTAAAAATGGGAGGCATGTCTCCCATTGCATCAACTCAGAAAAACTTAAGCGTTTTTCCACTCAGGCTTACGCTTTTCTACGAACGCGCCCACACCTTCTTTTTGATCCTGGGTGTCCCACAGCTTTACAAACTGCTCGCGCTCTTTGCTATAGGCACCGGCTATATGGCCGCTGCGCGCTGCCATGATCAGCTCTTTACAGAAGCGTACTGACGTTGGTGATTGCTTCTCAACTTTAGCGGTCAGCTCTAGCGCCTTTTCAAGCGCGGTACCGGTTGGCACAACCTCAGAAACCAAACCAATCTGCTCAGCTTTTGGTGCTTTGATGCGCTCACCCAACAAAATCATACGCTTGGCCCACTGTTCGCCAATCAACCAAGACAACTGCTGAGAACCCAGACCACAAGGCAACAAACCAACGGTGGCTTCTGGCAAGGCCATCTGCGACTGCTCTTCACAGATACGCACATCACAAGACAGCGCCACCTCCAAACCGCCGCCCATCGCGTAGCCGGTAATGGCCGCAATAGAAACACCCTGATAGTCGGCCAATGCCTCAAAGGCAGAGCCGAAAGCTACGGAGAACTCGAATGACAAGCCTTTGTCGTCGTGATTAAAGCGATTCAAATCAGCGCCGGCGCTGAAGAACTTCTCGCTGTCACTGGTAAGGATTAATGCGTAGTTTTCCTTATCAGCGTTCAACTCACCTACCAACTGCTTAAGGTAGTTAAGACTTTCCGGCGTCCAGGTGTGTGCAGGTGGATTGTTAAAAGTAATGATCGCGGTGTGGCCACGTTTTTCTAGCTTCAGTAGATCGCTCATGAGGGCTTCCTTTATTTTTTGCCACCTGCTCAGGTGGCTTTAAATTATTTAATGGCTCAGAAATTCTTAACGAATGGCGTCAGGTGCACCGTCCTCCAGCAAACGACGCGCGGTCAGCATGCGCATAATTTCGTTGGTGCCTTCGAGAATTTGATGCACACGCGAATCGCGCATAAAACGCTCGATCGGGTATTCTTTAATGTAACCATAACCACCGTGCAGCTGCATCGCATCGTTGCACACATTGAAACCCACATCGGTGGCAAAACGTTTTGCCATGGCGCAGTAGGTTGTCTTGTCCGCATGGTTCTCATCCACTTTGGACGCCGCCAAGTAGACCATTTGACGCGCGGCAACCAGCTCAGTAACCATGTCCGCCAGCTTAAACTGCAGCGCCTGGAAACTCGCAATAGGTTTGCCAAACTGTTTGCGCTCGCGCATGTATTCCTGTGCGTGTGTGACACACGCCTGAGCGGCGCCCAGCGAACAGGTGGCAATATTGATGCGACCGCCGTCGAGGCCTTTCATGGCGATCTTAAAACCTTCACCCTCACTGCCCAAAAGATTGGCCGCAGGGACACGCACATTTTCAAAGGCGATGGCGCGGGTTGGCTGTGAGTTCCAACCCATCTTGTCTTCATTCTTACCGTAACTGATGCCCGGCAGATCCGCTGGCACAGCAAAAGCGCTAATACCACGCGGGCCGTCTTCAAGGGTGCCGGTGCGTACCATCAACACCAGTACATCGGTTTCACCGCCACCGGAAATAAACATCTTGCTGCCGTTGATGACGTACTCATCACCGTCTTTTTTGGCCGTGGTGCGCAGAGAACCCGCATCGGAGCCGGCGCCCGGCTCGGTCAGGCAGTAGGAGGCCAACTTGGTGCCCATCACTAGGTCACCACACCAGGTATCCTTCACACCCTGAGTGCCCCAACTGGCAATCATCCAGGTCGCCATATTATGGATAGAGATAAACGCCGCAGTAGAGGTACAACCTGACGCCAACTCTTCAAGAATCACCGCCGTATCCAAGCGGCCAAGGTTCATTCCGCCCACCTCTTCCGGTGTGTACATGCCCATAAAGCCGAGCTCGCCAGCTTTAACAAAAGTTTCCTTCGGGAAGATCTTCTTCTCGTCCCACTCGGCGGCGTAGGGTGTCATTTCACCCTGAGCGAATGCACGGGCGGCTTCTTGGAAGGCCAATTGCTCTTCGTTTAAATTAAAATCCATAACCTGTCTCTTCAACCTGTGTCTTCTGGTGGCCAGTAAGTACAACTGCTGTGAACTATACGCCCATGCCTATATTACACAGCCCAATGCTTGGCAGTGTGTTTGTTGGGCTCTGCGTACAATGGTATGCAACCTGCGGAACTTAACCTCTGATTATAATCTGCTTCAACGGCCTAAAGGAATTGAGGATATTGTCAGCATGATGGACAATATTGCTCTACAATATCCACTACCAAATGGCGAGAAATAACTAATTATTCTTTATTAACAAGGGCTTACAATGGGTATCACCTCTAACTGGCCCCTGCCGCGTGAAGGAATTCGGTTTCTCACACCCCAGTCTCTGCTAGATGATATGGCTCAGACACCGCTGAGCCGTAATCTTTGGCCGATTGCCATGGGTTACTACCCCAATGCCCATCGCCACCGCATGCAGCGCAGCTCCCTCGACAGCACCCTGTTCATCTACTGTACCGCGGGGCGTGGCACCCTTAACCTCGACGGCAAGCAGTACGCAGTCAAGGCTGGAGACCTAGCCTTGCTGCCAGCACACAGCCCGCACAGCTATGAATCTAACGAAAGAGAGCCTTGGTCAATCTACTGGCTGCACTTCAACGGCGCCCTGGTCGATGAGTTTTGTCAGCACCTGGACATGCAATCGGCGGTTGAGAATATCGGCCTGCAGGCCTCGCTGATATCACAACTGGAATCACTGTTTACACTGCGCCACAGCGGCTATAGCCCCGCCGCGTTTATCCATGGCTGTCATCAGCTGCAGCAGCTCATCAGCTACATAGCGCTGGTCATCAAGCAGCAGCGCTCACAGAGCGGCAAGCAAATCGACCTGGACGCCGCTCGAGCCTTCATGAATGAGCACCTGCATGGCCAGTTAAACCTTGAGACACTCGCCGCTCACAGCCAGCTCTCGAAGTACTATTTTTCCAAGCGCTTCAAGGCGCTTACCGGCCACTCGCCCATTCAGTACTTCATCTACTTAAAAATGCAGCACGCCTGCGAACTGCTCGACACCAGCTCACAGGCGATCAAACAGATAGCCATGGCGGTCGGTTACGACGATGCCTACTATTTCTCCCGCCTGTTTAAAAAGGTCATAGGCCTGTCGCCCGACCAGTACCGCAAGAGCAAGCACCGCTAGCGTTAATAACAAAAACAGAATCGATTAAAATACACTCACTCACGGGAGTGGTTTTCCTGCTAGCTTTAAGAAAACGTCAAGGAAGCGCACCCGTGAATGCCAACTTTATAAACCCCTTTCTCAGCTCCGTCTCCAATGTACTGGCCACCATGGCCCAAACCGAAAGCCAAGCTGGACCGCTGTCACTGAAAAAAGACGCCACCGCCTACGGTGATGTCAGCGGCATCATTGGCATGTCCAGCCCCCAGGGCAAGGGCAGCTTTGCCATCTCGTTTTCTGAGGGGGTGGTACTGGCCATCACCCAGCGCATGCTCGGTGAAGAACACACGGAAATAGACAGCACCGTCACCGATCTGGTGGGCGAGGTCACTAATATGGCCATAGGCGGCGCCAAACAGCTGTTGGCCGATACCGGCTACGACTTCGGCCTCGCCTCGCCGGTGGTGGTGCGCGGCAAAGACCACAAGATTGATCATCAATCAAAAAAGGCCACCCTGCTGATCCCCTTTACCTCGGACGTCGGTGAGTTCTTTATTGAAGTGAATTTTGAGCCGAGCTAACGCTCTTGGAAAGCACTGACCCATAAACGAAAAAACCCGCAAGCGGCAACGCTTGCGGGTTTTTTAACAACTGCGAGTAAGCAAAACTTACTTCAGCTTACCAATTACGGCACCGAACAACTCTTCGTCAGAAGGTAGCACCTTAGGTGTCGCCAATGGCTTGGAGATCCAAGTGATGTTCACCAGGTGTGTCCAGTTGATGTTCTCATTGGTGGAGTTACCACCCCAGGTACCGCAACCCAGCGAGAAGGTCTGACGCATACCATTCCAGAGGTTACCGGAGTTAGACGGCGCCTGTGGCTGGTTCACCATAACGCGAGAAGTCTTAGTGCCCATACCCAACTTGAGAATGTTCTCGTCGCTGTTGGAGTAGATACCACAAGAGTGACCCATGCCCTGATAAGCCTGAATTTCGTTGGTCAGTGCAACAGCGGCGTCGATGTCCTTAACCTTGAAGAAGGCCATGATCACAGACATCTTCTCACCCGAGTATGGGTGTGAGGGGCCAGTGCCGGTTTCAGGCATGATGATGAACTTGCGGTCGGCGGGAATTTCAACACCGGCCAGCTCACACAATACCTGAGCAGACTTAACCACCGACTTGGGGTTCAGGTGACCATCTTCCCAAAGGACTGCCGCGATCTTGTCGTAGTCGCCTTCCTGAGCCAGGTAACCGCCCTCACTGATCAGCTTAGTCAGCAGCTCGTCGTAGACAGATTCAACGGCAATAACCGAGTTATCAGAAGAGCAAGATGCAGCCAAGTCCAAAGTCTTGGAGATGCGAATCTTCTCAGCCGCCTCATCCAGGTTAGCTGTTTCGTCAACGGTGATAACCGCGTTGCCCGCGCCAACACCCAGAGCAGGCTTACCAGATGAATAAGCCGCCTTAACCATGGCAGGACCGCCAGTGGCGAGCGTCATATCACACTGAGCCATCAACTCATCGGTCTTAGGAATAGACGGAATTTCGATGCCCTGAACCAGGTCAGCCGGTGCGCCCATCTTTTCCATCGCGGCGCGCATCTTGTTGATGATCAACGCGTTGGTGAGCTTGGCGCGTGGATGTGGCGCAACGATGATCGCATTGCGGCCTTTCACGGCGTTGATCGCCTTAATCACCGGGGTCGCTTCTGGGTTAGTGGAAGGCGACAAAGCGCCGATCACGCCCACAGGCTTGGCGATCTTGATGATGTTGCGCTCGAGGTCTTCCTCGATCACACCGACAGACTTGTCGCCGATGATGTCCATCAAGGCCGCACGGGTCTTAACCGAGATTTTCAGGAACTTGCCGTTGTAGTCACCCAGCTGAGTTTCCTCAACGGTGTGTGTGGCGATTTCTTCCGCAACACCTGGCTGACAGCAAGACCAAACCATAGCGGTGATCAACTCATCGATCTGTTCTTGCGTGTAGGTTTCCAAGATAGCTTGGGCTTTGCGAGCACGCTCGATCATAGCGGCGATTTCGCGACCGTCTTCGGTCAGTTCAACTGGTGCTGCTGTTGCCATTATCACTACCTTTGAGTTGATTGTTGTAAATATTGAGCACACCGTACAGAATATTGATCGACATGTCGAAACTATGGCTCATTTGGCGAGCATACTACCCACCTAGACAAGTCGTTTCAATCAACAATCTTGCTGTATTGATGGACTATATTGCGCCCTAATCTCGACTAACAATGCAATAGAATATGAAGCTAAAGCCCAAGAATCTATGGGCCTTAGCCGACTAAAATCGACGTTTATTAAGCGCTAATCAGCGTCCACTTTACGATGAAATAGCCACAGTTGATGAAAAAGCGCGCGCGCAGCACTACCACAGCAGTATGTCCTTCGCCGGCATGGGCTGGCTGAGCATAAAACCCTGTACCTCATCGCAGCCCAACTCCTGCACAAACTCTAACTGCAGGGGGGTTTCGATACCCTCGGCCACTGTCCGCAGATTCAGACTTTTCCCGAGGGCGATAATGGCCTGCACTATCTGTTTATCCTCTCGGGCCGGCAGGCCACTAATAAAACTGCGGTCTACCTTAATGGTATCAATCGGCAGGTGCTTGAGATGACTCAACGATGAATAACCCGCACCAAAATCGTCGATCGAGATGCTCACCCCCAAACGTTTGATCTCCTCCAGAGATTGTTGAACGAAGTGGTGATCGGCCATCAAGGCGCTCTCGGTCAGTTCAATTTCAATACTGGCTGGTTCCAACTGATGCTCTGCCATCACCTCGTGCAGGGTTTGCAGCAGGTGCCCTTCTTTAAACTGTTTAGCCGAAACATTAATCGCAACACGCTCTACCGCCACCCCTTGCTCCTGCCAGATTCGCAGTTGCGCACAGGCCTCACGCAGCACCCAGGTGCCCAGTGGTCGAATCAGACCGGAGTCCTCCGCCATAGTGATGAAGTCATTGGGCATGATCATGCCTCGACTCGGATGTTGCCAGCGAACTAACGCCTCAACCGCCACCGGCGCGCCCTCACTGGCACTCAAAATCGGTTGGTAGTGTAATTCCAGCTGCCCACTATCAATGGCTACTCGCAGCTCGGACTCCAACGCCAGCTGCTCCCGCGCGCGCTCATTAAGGCCAGCACTATAAAACTGGTAGTTATTCTTGCCCTGCGCCTTAGCGTGGTACATGGCCGTGTCTGCGTGCTGCAAGAGCGTACTCGGCTCGGCGCCGTCACTGGGGTAGAACGCAATGCCTATACTGGCGCCGGTCAACAGCCTCTTATCCTCTAACAAAAAGGCCTCGGCCAACACATGGCGGACCTTTTCGGCAATGTGTGCGGCGGCGGTCATGGCGGCCGCGCGATCACTCAGGTCGCCCAGTATCACAGCAAATTCGTCGCCGCCCAGCCGTGCAACCGTGTCATCGGTGCGCACGCAATCTCGCAAGCGCTGAGCCGCCTCGCGCAGCAGACGATCACCACAGGCATAACCCAGCGAGTCATTGATTGTCTTGAAACCATCGAGATCCAAGAACAGCAGTGCCACCATAGCGTTCTGGCGTTTGGCGCGACCAAGCGCCTGGGCAAAGCGATCGGCAAAAAGACTGCGATTGGGAAGATCCGTGAGTGGGTCTATATAAGCCAGGCGGTGAATTTTATGGTCGCTGTTTTTCTTTTCCGTGATATCGGAGAAGTGGCTGATGGTATTGATTATCGCACCCAGCTCATCGCGCAATACGGTTATTGAGACCCAGGCGGGGAAGACCTGCCCGCCCTTGCGACGGTGCTGTATTTCACCTTCCCAGCTGCCCTTGCGCTCAAGACTGTCACTAATGGATTTAAAATAGGCGGCGGCGTAACGCTCTACATCGAGACACTGTGGACTTTGCCCGAGCACCTCAGCCGCCGAGAACTCCGTCAAGCGACTAAACGCCCGATTAACCTGCACGATCTTGCCCGCGGCATCGGTGATATAGATACCGCTGAGACTGCTATCCAGCACCTTGGCCGCCAGCGCTTGCGACTCGTGCGCATGGCCAGCCGCCTGGGTTTTCTGCAGCAGGCAAAGCAAGCCCCCCGCGGGCTGCGCCACACACAGCAGTTCGCAGCTGACGTGAAAACCATCGCGGTGCTGAAGTTCCAATGCCTCGGTGGTATGACTGGACGCTTGGCCCTCGCTGATCTGGCGCTGCAGACGATCAATAGTCTCCTGCAGCAGCAATAGTCGCCTATCTTGATTTGCCCCCAGCAACTGATTGAACAACAGTATGAAACTGGCCGCAGGGTAGCCCAAGCACGACTCAATCGCGGAGTTCACATGCGCCAAGCGGCCGTCGGCTGCAATCGTTAACAGCGGTTCACTGACACTGTCCGCGAGCTTGTGCCAGCTGTGGTCGCTCAACCAAGCTTCTACGCTGTTATCCCCCACAGATGTCCCCTCAATCGCTGCACCGTATATTCATAGGTGAGTATAGAAAAGAGCGGGACATCGGCCGAGAAAATTACGGAGTTTGTAAACCCCACCGAGAGCGGGTACCAGCAGAGCCTTCGCCACACTTGGCTACTGGGTTAGATTGGGACTTTCTCTGGATGCGCTCCCATTATGGCGACGGCCAATACAGCTCAGGCTGACGGCGAGCGTCCCACGTGCGCCAGTGACGACGCAACTGGCACACGCGCCCAGCAACACTGGCGCGCGGCTCTAGCCTGCTTAGATCTCGGTGCCCTGTATAACCGAGCAATAGGCGCTAGTATCACAGGGTAGGAAAATGAAAAGGTATCCCCATGTTTGTAAATGTAGGTAGGCGCTGTCGGGTTCTCAGCATCCTTTGTGCAAGCCTATTTTGCGCCATCAATGTATCGGCCAGCAGCCGTGACGCCCCTGCCGAGCCACCGACACTACAACCAATACTACAGCCAATATTACTGGGTCTGCCGGAACAAGCCAAAGACCACATCCAAGACTACCCTCGCGGCCCCTATAAGTTCTTGAAGAACGCCCTGCACACTCTCGGCTACGAACTCAAGATTGGCTTCTACCCCTCAGTACGCAGTCTGTCCCTGGCCAGCCAAGGTGAGATCGATGGCGTCATGGCGCGCCCGACCAGCATCGAGGCGGATTTCAGTGATCTTGTCCGAGTGCCAACCCCCATTCTCCAGCTGACGCCGACCATCTACAGCCTGTCTCCCCTTAGCTGGCAAGAAGAGTCGATTCAAACACTGGGGGTCGCCCGCGTTTCCCGCGCCATCAATCAAGCTATGCCCGCCGAGCTGGCCTCTGCCAAGCGGGTGCACACAAATACCGTTAAACAGATGTTGCAGCTACTCAATACAGGTCGTGTCGATGCCATACTGATCACCCAGGAGCAGCTGCCGATGCACCGCAAATTACACCCGCAACTGACCCGTAAACTGATTTCGGCAAAGCCACCACTGACGCCCATGAACTTCCACACCTACCTGAACAAGAGTCACGCTCAACTGGTGCCCAAGCTCGACCGCCTCTTACAGAACAGCGGCCTTCAAAAACCTCTTACTGCAAATGGTGACGACTGACCCCACTCCCTGCGATAAAGCCCGAGAGCGGCGAAGCCTCGCGCGCTAAACTGAAAACTTTGACTACGCACATAGCCCTACTTAGCTTCCATTCTGCTCACCATTGCTTTCAGCCTCTCCGCTAAAGTCACTGGCGCAAACGCCTCGGAAGAACCGCCTCAGCTCAGGGCCACCACCCTGAGCACGCCGCTGATTGCCAAGCCTCTGCGCGAGCAGGGTCGAACAGCTCTACAACTCCTCCGCGGCCTTGGGCTATCGACTCGAAGTCGTTTTTAACCCCAGAAAGCTGCGCCCACCAACGCCGGCCTTAACCCCCCACCCCAATGTACGTCTATCTACACAAAGACCAGCGGCAGCTATTGCCAGAAATGACACGGCTGCGGCATAAATACTTCCCGCTCAATTGAATTAATCGCTAACTTTCGCGCACCTATTTTTGATATCCTCAGTGCTTATATCGCCTTTCTAGGTGACGCCCTGTGATCTACCCCGTTGCTAACCCCCACCTAACCCGAGGCCCTGAAGCCAATGGCGCAATTTGTATTTTCCATGAACCGTGTAGGCAAGGTTGTTCCGCCCAAGCGCGAGATCCTTAAAGACATTTCCCTGTCGTTTTTCCCCGGCGCCAAAATTGGCGTGCTCGGCCTGAATGGCTCAGGTAAATCCACCTTGCTGCGCATCATGGCCGGTGTCGATACCGACTATAACGGCGAGGCCCGCCCGATGCCGGACATCAAGGTCGGCTACCTGCCACAGGAACCACAACTGGACCCAGAGAAAGATGTACGCGGCAACGTTGAAGACGGTGTGCGTGAAGCATTGGACGCCATGGCTGGCCTCGATCAGGTCTACGCCGACTACGCTGAACCCGACGCAGACTTCGACGCCCTGGCTAAAAAGCAGGCGCGCTTTGAGGACGTTATACAGGCCTGGGATGCACACAACCTTGAACATAAGCTAGACGTTGCCGCCGATGCGTTGCGCCTACCGCCTTGGGATGCTGACGTCACCAAACTATCCGGTGGTGAGCGCCGTCGCGTGGCGCTGTGTCGCCTGCTGCTGTCGCGCCCCGATATGCTGCTGCTCGATGAGCCGACCAACCACCTGGACGCCGAGAGTGTCCACTGGCTAGAGCGCTTTCTGGTCGACTTCAACGGCACCGTGGTCGCCATTACCCACGACCGCTACTTCCTCGACAACGCCGCCGGCTGGATCTTGGAACTTGACCGCGGCCATGGCATTCCCTACGAGGGCAACTATTCTAGCTGGCTGGAACAGAAAGAAGCCCGGCTGGAGCAGGAACAGCGCACCGAGGCCTCACACAACAAGGCGGTCAAAGCCGAATTGGAGTGGGTACGCCAGAACCCCAAGGGTCGCCACGCCAAGAACAAAGCGCGACTATCACGCTTTGATGAACTGCAATCGCAGGAATTTCAGTCGCGCAACGAAACCAACGAAATTTACATACCCGCTGGCGAGCGCCTCGGCGATAAGGTCATCGAGTTTCATAACGTCTGTAAAGGTTATGGCGATCGAGCGCTGGTCACCGATCTCAACTTCACCGTGCCTAAGGGCGCTATTGTCGGCATAGTCGGCGGCAACGGTGCGGGTAAATCGACGCTGTTTCGCATGATCTCGGGCATGGAAAAACCCGACTCAGGCGAAATCGTTATGGGTGACACGGTAAAAGTAGCCTTCGTCGAACAGAGCCGTGAAAACCTAGACGATAACAAAACCGTGTGGGAAGAAATTTCCGAAGGCAACGATGTGCTTAAAATTGGCAACTACGAAGTGAGTTCACGCTCCTACGTCGGGCGCTTTAACTTTAAGGGTTCAGATCAGCAAAAGCGCGTCGGTGAATTGTCCGGTGGTGAGCGCGGCCGTCTGCACCTCGCGCATACGCTGAAGCAGGGCGCCAACGTGCTGCTGCTCGATGAGCCGTCAAACGATCTGGATATTGAAACCCTGCGCGCGCTCGAGGAAGCTCTGCTGACCTTCCCTGGTTGTGCGCTGGTGATCTCCCACGATCGCTGGTTCCTCGACCGTGTTGCCACTCACATCATGGCCTACGAAGATGACGGCAGTGTGGTGTTTTTTGAAGGGACTTATACGGAGTACCATGAGGATCTCATCAAACGCAAAGGCGACTCCCAGCCACAGCGCATGAAATACAAATCATTGAAGGTTTGAGTAAAAGCGCCGGGTTAACCACTCGGCCATAAATAAAAAAGGCCCGCGCAGTGTTCTGCCCGGGCCTTTTTTGTTTTGCTCGAAAGCGGTCGACTGCGCCTAACTAATAGGCTGACTAAGCCATGCTCAGATTGGCGATGCGCGAACACATTTCGCGCAAGATTAAACGCCTGGAAATCACACCAACCACCTTGTTAGCGTCATCAACCACCGGGTAGATCTTCGGCTTTTGTTGCTGCATCTGCGCCGCTAAATCCAGCACACTGTCCTGCGTTCGGGCGGTGAGAACATCCGCGCGCATAATATCGGCAACCGTGGCAACACGCTCCGAGTAGTAGATCACCTGCGTCACCACTGCCAAGCAGTCCTGCTCTGAAACCCAACCACACAGGCGCCCAGCGCTGTCCGTTACCGGCCCGCCCAGCAACTCATTTTTCACCAGTTCAGTGGAGGCCTCGACAACACTCATGTCGGTTGAAAAAGACACGAACTGGTGACTCATACAATCAGCAACCCTAATGGATTCCATAGGTATTCTCTTTTGTCAGGTTATTAGATCACGTCCTGTAATAGCGACCCATTTCATCATCGACACACTCGGCGAGCCCTTGAAGGGTTTCCTGCCTGCGTGCGGATAAAAAAATCACCGCCAACATGATCTCAGTAGTAACACCTCTTTTTTGCCACGATAGGCACGCCATAGCAACAACTGCGCCCATTTATGCCTTACCAGATTAGCCTATTGTACGCCCTCGTGAATAAATTTTTACTTTCTTCGCTCCCCCCTAAGCGTTCTGGTCTAGCCTATTAAGTATTCAAGTCCATCTAACACAGACAAGGGGATCTATGCTCGATTATAAGCTGTTACCGAGTGACGGAATATTAGAAGTACACCCGCGAACACCGCTGCTAGCCCGCGACTTCGCACAGCTTTCGGAGGCCGTGGATCGTCACCTAAGCCACCATGGCCAACTACAAGGCCTGCTAATCAGTGCCGACGAGACTCCCGGCTGGGAGGATTTCTCCGAGCTGGTGTCACACATCGAATTCATTAATGAATATCACAAGATGATCCCCAAGGTGGCGGCCGTGTCGAATGCCACCCTCATCAACTTTCTAGCGCCCATTTCACAACATTTTAGCCGCGCGGAGGTTAAGCAGTTCGACAGCCAACATGTGAATGAGGCCTTGGATTGGATCAACCACTGATAGCCAAACAGTTGCAGCCCCAAGCTAAGCATTTCATCAAGCTCTAGCTCTCTCCTCCCTAGCCCAGCTCTGCTGGGCATTTTTTTAGCCCAAACGTCCCCGATAAAGTCCAATTTGGCGCAGCGGTCAGCCTTGCCACTGGAGCTTTCGCTTCAAGCTGATTAAGCTGTCTGCCCACTTACACACAGATTTAACGAGGTACCTATGATTGCTGATTTAGGCAACCGCCGCCCACAGGTGGCTGATGACTGTTTCGTGGCCCCCAATGCCACCGTCGTCGGAGATGTCACAATGGAAGCTGGATCCAGCGTCTGGTTTGGTGCTGTGGTGCGTGGCGACGTGGAAAAGATACACATAGGCACAAACAGCAATGTGCAGGACTGCGCCGTGCTGCACGCCGATCTAGGCTTTCCGCTCATCATCGGCAAGGGTGTAACCGTAGGTCATCAGGCCACCGTACATGGCTGCACCATTGGTGATCACTCCCTTGTAGGCATCAACGCCGTGGTCCTCAACAACGTTAAGGTCGGTAAACACTGCCTAATCGGTGCCAACAGCCTAGTACCAGAGGGCATGGAAATACCGGACTACTCAATGGTTATGGGTTCACCGGCTCGCATTAAGCGCCAACTCAGTGAAGACGAAGCGACCATGTTGGCCGGCGGCGGTGAGCACTACACCGCAAACGCAACCCACTTCAAGAAACACATGGTCATCCGCGACTAATAGTCAAAAGCCAGCACTGTTGGCATTGTTATACCCATTTCTGCTCTCTGAGCATGGCAGCATGAGAAGTTGTGAATTCAATCACACTGATGGGTATTTCAATCGGCGAACAGACACGCTAATGTCATTATTGTTAGGCAACATGAAACACGTAGCATCAAGCCAGCGATCATCTCGCTTGAGCAAAACTGGGCTCCCTCCACAGAGTCACCATTAAAAGAGGTACCTATGTCCGCTGCCAATTGTATTGCAGAAAGCCAGGTTGGCAGTCGTGAAATACAGTTTCTCGACCGCCAGGAGTCCCGCTTCCCGCACTTGATGCGACTGTCCATGGACTTCAGCTTTCATGTGCTGGAGCGCCTTAAGGTTGACGAGGCTGGCGCCAGCTTCAAGCGCTATGCGCTGGTCACCAACGACTACCGACGCACGGATGAAGCCCCAATTACAGAAGACTTTGAGAGTTTGCAGTACCTCAACGAACATGTCGGCAACAATATGATCGAGATACTGCACGACTATCTGTTTGGTTTTGTCGAAGACGACATCCAAACCGCCTGAGTGTTGATGCCTACAAAATAGACACAAAAAAGCCGGACATTGTCCGGCTTTTTTGTGTCTTGCTCATCCGTAAACTTACTTTTTCGCCAACAGTGAAAAATAGGTCGCTTTAACCAGCGCTTTCACATTGCCGTCGCTATCTTTAATTTCGACCTCGCGCGGCAGCTTCATCTTTCCATGCTCACGGGTGGTTCTTTCTATCTCATCCCACTCCTCGTCAGACACATTCACCTCAACCGTTAAAGCCCCCATAGAAGGCGCCATGTAACGAATGGTCATCTCTCCAACCACTGGGTATATTTCATCGAGGCCAAAGCGGTTAAAAAATAGCAAACCAAAAGGAAATTCCGCCAGGGTCAACATAGCGCCAGCGTAGGTAGCTCCAACGTGGTTGTTATTGCCTTCCAGTGGCATCTCTACCTTCAAGCAATTTTTTGTATTGGTTAATACCTTTAATCCCATGTGGGATAAAGTCGGAATTTTATTCATGTGCTCTGCGGGTGTCGCCATTCTTGTAATCCTTATTTCTTCTTTGCCTGTGCAACATAACGCCATGTGCACTTAATGGTTTTTGCCCCACTATTTATGCTTGCGAGGCTCGATAAATTTTTACACTGCCTGATCTTGTCCGCTCTGCATGCAGGGTACCCAGCTAAAAGCCGCGCTGACTATTTATGCTTATGATACCGCCTAATTTGCCTCGGTGTCAGTCCCATTCGAGATTTGAAAAAACGTGAAAACGCCGAGGTTTCCGAGAAGTTTAAACGCTCTGATATCTCCGCCATCGACAGGGAGGAAGCGCGTAAATAGTGTATCGCCGAATCCAACCGCACCTTATCCAATAGCGCCTGATAGCTGGTGCCCTCTCGCTGCAACTGAACTTGCAGCGTGCGCACGGATAACGACAACTGCTGCGCCACCGCCGCAATAGAGCAAGCTGCCTCGCTGTTTATTTTTCTAATCGCACGATCGGTTTTAATCACCACAGAAACACTACCCTCTTGCATGGGGTGAGCCGTTTCAGCCAGCACACGGCCGGCGCGCCAGCGCTCGGTAAGCGGTGATTTGGCCTCCTCATGGGTTAAAAAAATGGCATTGCGGTCTTGATTAAAAGCTATGTGCTCACCAAAACATTTCTTCAAAGGCTGGACGAACTCTGGGCGCTGGTGCCGAAATTGAGCATAGGCCGGACGCCATGAATCGCCCAACAAACGACGAATCTCATTGCAGCAGACCGCCAGCCCCAACTCAATGGTCAGTACTTCACCCTGTTCTAACAACAAATCCCCAAGTAGATCCCAGCGCACCTCATAACACAGTGTGAGACCGCCCGGCTCTTCTTTGAGGTAACAGGCCAGCGCCGTGGTGTGCAGCTCAAGATACGTATTAATCATGTCCAGCGCGCCGCTAAGGCAGCGGGCCGAAGTAATACCCTGCCACGCCACACCCAAAATATCCCAGCCCTGCACCTGAGCGAGCCGTAGATTCAGGTAGCGGTCGTCGCATTCACTGGTCGCACCGTATAAAAACTTATTAAAAACCAGCGCATCAACCGGCACTATGTCAGTTCCGAGTGCCAACTCACTCAGCCCCACCTTGCGCGCCAAGCACAGGGCGTCAACACCGTAACTTTCAATCAGTGCCCGAGCTCCAAACAGGGATGAACTGGGCACTAACGCCTTCATAGAAAAGCCTCAAATCGAAAATCTGCGCAATATGTCAAATATAGTATCGGCTTAGCATTAGTATCTCCACCATCAAATGGAGTAACCGATATGCAACAACTCATGAATAAAACCGTACTAATCACCGGCGCTGGCGGCGGTATCGGTCGCGAATGTGCGATTGTATTTGCCCGCGCTGGAGCAGAAGTCATTCTCACGGATATCAGTGCAGACGCGGTTGCCGCCTTGGCCTCCGAACTGGCCGCACAGGGTTCTCGCTGCCACCACTTCGCTCTAGATGTGGCGAACGAAGATGCCTATACCCGCCTCAGTGGATCCATCCTTGAGAACATTGGCTGTCCAGACATCCTGATCAACAACGCCGGTATTGGTTTTATTGGCAACCTAGCCAATACACCCACCGACATATGGCGGCGCACGCTCGACATCAACCTTATGGGCGTCGTCAACGGCTGCAAGGCATTCGTTGAGCCCATGAAACGAGCGGCTAAAAAAGCCCACATAGTGAACGTTTCTTCCATGTCGACCAAGTCTGTGATGCCTAACTTGTCGGCGTATGTGGCCTCCAAGTATGCCGTTGAAGGCTTTTCTGAAGTATTGGCAATGGAGCTTCACGACAGCCAGATCACCGTAACTTGCGTACACCCAGCGGTAATTAACACCGCCATCGTGCACCACGAGAAGATGGTCGCAGAACACATATCCCAAGAGAAAATCGACCGCTTACAACACTATTACGAAACTAAAGGCTGCGCGCCTTCGGTCGTCGCCCAAGATATTTTGGCGGCTGTCGTCAAAGACACAGCCGTGGTTTACAGCGGACCAATGGCCAAGTTGACGGCGCTGCTCTACCGCCTGCTGCCTAAAACGATATTACGACGCCTAATGCTCAAGCTTGCCAAAGAAGTCGGCTACGCATAAACAAGCCCCCCGAGAGAGAACCCATGAATTTTCAAATACTACTCGGTACGGCCGCGCTCAGCTGCTTAAGCAGCGGCGCTTTTGCCGCCGAACTATACGGTAAGATTACCACCGCCAGTGGCCTGCCTATCGCCGGCGCGATGATTACCGAACAGCACAAGCAGAGCCAGAAAAAAACCACGGTCTATTCGAATCAACAGGGCCTCTACCGCCTCAGCACTGCATTTTCTGGCCAGCTGAGCATTCGTATCAGAGCGCCACACTACAGCGATCTAATCACTGAAATTGATGCCCAGCCGGACACGCCGATGAGCTACGATGTCGCCCTTGAGAACCGGCTCAGCCCCCAGGCGCTGTCTGACTCTCTGCCCGCATCGGCCCACTCGGCTATGCTCAACTGGAGCGATAATGAAGTCGCTCGCGAGGCGTTTGTCAGCCAATGTAACTACTGCCACCAGGTCGGTAACTCGCTGACCCGCGCGGTAAAAGACAAGGCGACATGGCTCAGCACCATTGCCCGCATGGAAGGTTACCTGTCCATGCTCAACGATGCCGAAGCCGACGTCATTGCAGAGGTATTGAGCGAAGGCTTTGACGGCAAGCCGATAACTTCCGTTAAAAGCTACGAATACCACAAGGGTTTGGACAACCTGGTGATTGAAGAGTGGCCACTGGGCAATGGTCTGTCGTTCATTCACGACGCTGACATTGCCAGCAACGGTTTTCTCTACGGCGCCGACGAAGGGCACGACATCCTTTGGGAGCTCAACCCGCTGACCAATGAAATCATCGAATACCCACTGCCCGATGTCGACATGCCCGTAGGTGGCTACTTCTCTGGCCTGGAAATGCCACTGGGTGTCTTCACCGGTAAACATGGCCCCCACAGCATGGCCGAGGATAGTGAGGGTAAGCTGTGGATAACCAATTCACTTTCGTCCTACCTTATCTCTTTTGATATCAATACAAAGGAGTATGAAAGCTATGATATAGGGGAGGATGCTCGCTACCTGCACACAGTGCGAATTGATGGCGAAGGCATCATCTGGTTCACCATTGCTGCATCAAATCAGGTGGGGCGTTTTGACCCAAAAACCAAAACCTCCACGCTACTCGACCTGCCCTCTAACGGCTGGCAGCGCTGGCTCACCGATGCCTTTCTGCCGACCATTCTGGATTTAGCCGCCGCCTTTCCCGACTCAGATGTCTACCCGGAAATGTCGCACCACAAGACCATGCAGCTGGGCCGTTCCGTATTGAATATGCCATACGGCATTGACGTCAATCCACTCAATGGCGACATTTGGTACGCCAAGCTAGACGCCCACAAACTGGGTAAAATTGACCCTAAAACACTGTCCATTACCGAGATAGACACGCCACTGAAAGGCCCACGCCGTCCACGCTTTGATGCCGAGGGCATACTGTGGATTCCAGCTTATGAAGAAAATGCCCTGCTGCGCTTTGACCCCAGCACAAGTGAGTTTAAAGAGTATCCACTGCCAACCCTTGACGACGGCCAGCGGGAAACACCCTACGCACTGAACATCCACCCAGAAACGGGCGACGTCTGGATGACGTCGAACGCCTCCGACCGCCTGTTCCGCTTCCAGCCCAAACTAGAAAAGTTTAGCGCCTACCCCAGCCCAACCCGCGTCACCTTTCTCCGCGATTTGGTATTCTCACGCGACGGGAAAATATGCTCTAGCCAATCCAACTTACCCGCCTATGCTATTGAGGGCGGGCGCCCATCGTTTATCTGTTTAGACCCCAACGGAGTACAAAATGCTAGCGAGTAAAACACTGAGGAGCGGTATTGCCGCTCTCGCTCTTGTCATCATCGCCGGTGTATATTCGGTCGGTTACATCAAACGTGTCGCCGACGCTTATATCTTTGGTTATCCGCTGGTGATAATGGACCTCACACGCCAGGTGATGGAAGACGAGTGGAGCGGCGAGCCCGCCCGTAAAAACAATTTCAATCACATTCAGAGCTTTCCTGACCACACCTTCAAAAACGTCGTCAGACCCAACAATGACACGCTTTATAGCATTGCTTGGCTCGACCTATCCGCTGGCCCATTGGTGCTGTCGGTGCCCGACACAGCTGATCGCCACTACGTCATTCCGTTGATGGATGCCTGGTCTAACGTTTTTGCCAGCGTCGGCAAACGCACCACTGGCACTCAGGCTGGCAACTACATGATTGCGGGGCCAGACTCGTCAGCGCCCGCGCCCAGTGGCATGACCAAAATATCCGCCCCCACCAACATGGTCTGGGTCATCGGCCGCATCCAAACTAATGGTAAGTCAGACATAAGCGCAGTAACCCAACTGCAACAAGGCTTCACCCTCACGGCCCTCAACGATTGGCACAGCGGCATTATCACTCGGGGTCTGGGCGAGGTTGTAGGTACACACAGTGGTAAGCAAGACCCTTATCAGCAGCTCGAGAATATGCCGCCAGCCGCCTTTTTTGGCCGCTTGTCTCAGCTAATGAACGCTCAACCCGCCAGCGATGAGGACAGATCGGCTGTCGACAATCTGGCCAGCATAGGTGTCAACACTGGGGAAACTTTTGAGGCGAGCCAACTGTCATTTATTGAGCGGTTGTTAGCCGAACAAGCCATCGCCCTCACCCACAAGAAAATCAAGCAAAGCCTCAACGACAAAAGCCGCTTGGAAAACGGTTGGGCGGTACAGCGAGACAGTATTGGCAACTACGGAATCGACTACACAACACGCGCCGTCGTGGCGATGATTGGTCTAGGCGCGCTGCCGCCGGCCGAGGCGAGCTACCCCAACACAGTCGTCGACAGCCGGCAGCGTGAACTCAGCGGTCAGCATCAATATCGCATTCACTTTCCTGCAAACGCCCTACCACCCATCGATGCATTCTGGTCACTTTCTATGTACGACGAAGATGGCTTTTTTATTGATAACTCCATCAACCGTTATGCCATCGGCGATCGCGACGCATTGCAATACAACAGCGATGGCTCACTCGAACTGCTTATCCAGAAAACGCCACCGGCAAGCGGCACCCACAATTGGTTGCCAGCGCCCGCCGACAAGTTTGCACTCACCATGCGCTTGTATTCACCCAAGGCAGGTTTCCTAAATGGCAGCTGGACGCTACCAAGCGTAGAGCGAATATAACGCCAATGTCGCCGTCTGAAGTCAGTGGCCGCACTCGGCGACCATGTTAGAATCGACTAAAGTTTGTTATGAACAGAGCCACAATGGCCCTGAATCATGAGCACAAGCTGGCAAAAGGTCATTTGGACACATGGACAACCACGCCTCAACACTGGCCACCTGGGCTGGGGCCATTGCCACAACACTGGAACTCCGGGGTTTTAATAGCCGCGAGATTTTCCAGCAAGCTGGTCTTGATATAGAGCAGACGCTCGATGCCAATGCCCGCTACCCTGTAACCGCCATGGCGGTTCTCTGGCGCACCTGCGCAAGCGTCACCCTAGACCCAGCATTTGGCCTCAGCGTCCCCGAGAACCGTGGTTCTACAACCTTTCACGGCACCGGACTCGCCATAGATGCCAGTGCCACACTGCGTGAAAAGTTACAGCGTTTGATCAAACTCAGCCGCCTAGTGAGCACGGTCGCCGAAGTACAATTGAATCAGCGTGAAGACGGCCACTGGCTGCTCAACTGGCATATAGAACCTCAGCACAGGAAGGTTGTCGCCGACGAAGCCATGGATGCGTTTTTAGCCTCAAATGTAGACAAGCTAAACCCCGAAGACCTGATTGAGGTTTTTTTGATTCGAGACGAACCCGCCGACCCACAACCTTGGCACGACAAGTTCTTTCATCGACCGGTGCATTTCGGCGCCGATTCAGACGCCGTTGTCTACGCGAAAGAGAGTCTTGATAAACCATTGAAAGGCAGTAATCCCGCACTCGCAAGGATGGGGGAATCTGTCGCCCTGGATCACCTACAGAAGATGGAGCGGCTTGACGTTGTTCTCAATGTATCCAACGAGATCAGAAAGGCCCTTGGCAACGGCGAACCAAAACAGCAAGACATCGCCAACCTATTAAATTTGAGCGTACGGCAACTGCAAAGAAAATTAACCGAGAAAGACACCAGCTTCTCCAAACTGGTTCAGAATGCACGCCATACCCAGGCCAAAGAGTACCTGCGAGACCCCACCCTACCGATCATCACCATCAGCCTTAATTTGGGTTTTAGCGATGCCAGTAATTTCTCATCGGCTTTTAAACGCTGGGAGGGCATTTCACCCAAAGTATTCCGCAATCAGTGCAAGGCCCCATCGGCTGGAACTGCGGATGAAAAAGAGTAGCTTTACAGCCCCCTCTGCCACTCTTCACGCAACGGTACTCGACCCGGCTGATGCATGGCCATCTCTACCTGCTGTAATAACCTAGCCTTATCTTTACCCAGCACACCCTTCATCACTAAATAATTAGAGGCGTGATCGCTGCGAAAAATCGTCTTCTCTAGCGCTAAAGCTTGCAACAGAGTTTTCATCTCGGCAAAGAGCTCCTGCTGCGTGAGCAGACGAAATTGTCCGGCAAAATTCTTTTGATAACGTTCATCACCCAGCGGAAAAGACACCACCAGCGTCGACAGGTAATCCGGCTGAGCGGCGTTCATTAGACGGGCTGAATTGAGTGCATGCTGCTGTGATAACTCCGGGCCGCCTAGGCCATTGAGAATCATCACTGAGCTTTTCATGCCCGCCTGTTTAATTTTTGTTAAGGCCTCTAGTGAGCTATCAAAGCTCTCGCCTTTTTCCACCAGTGATAACACTTCATCATCGCCACTCTCGCAGCCGATGTACATGAGGCTAAGCCCCAAGGCATTCAGTTCGGCCAGCTCTTCGACGCTTTTCTTCTTCAAGTTGCGCGGCAGACAGTAGCTCGAAACCCGTTGTACGTCAGGGTAGTAGGTCTTGATAAGCTGCAGTATTTCTTTCAGTCGGCGTGTCGACAAGGCCATGGCATCGCCATCGGCAAGAAATACGCGCCTAACGGGATAACCGGCCTGAGACAGACTCATCAGCTGCTGATCGATCATCTCAACCGGCTGCGGTTTAAAACGCTTTTGCTCGTCTGTGTACATCTCGCAAAAGGTGCATTTATTCCACGAACAACCGTTGGTGACCTGAAGAATAAGTGAGCGACCCTCTGAGGGCGGACGAAAAACAGGTTCTATGTAATCGAGTGGGTACACGGCGGTCACTTCATTTCGCTGTCGAATTCTTCCGCCAAATCCAGCGGTTCCATCTCTAGTCCCTCTAGCTCCTCAGTCCAGTTAACACCGATCAGCAGCAGGTCAGCGTGCATACCATCGACCCACTCATCTAAGAACTCGTCAATGGCGACTGGCACGGGTTTATAGATAGACCATTCATCCACGCAAACCGCCTGAGCAAATTCAGGCTGTGACCAGAACGGCATGACGTCAACTTCTTCGTTTTTTTCAGAAGGGCACAGAGCAAAACCGTCTGGACCTTCCAGCGCCCAGACACAACCCGTTTCTAAACCTTCGACAACAAAACGATCAAAGTTTTCTTCACT
>Ga0209395_1002472_pt1 | contig 24094 bp, 18 predicted proteins | sample GOMGulsemesocosm_3_FD_184635 | JGI IMG/M metagenome (GOLD analysis project Ga0209395, IMG submission 184635) | Methane-oxidizing microbial communities from mesocosms in the Gulf of Mexico - GOM9D Gulf of Mexico (SPAdes) (version 2) | ecosystem: Environmental > Aquatic > Marine > Cold seeps... | reverse complement strand
TGTTTTTCACCAAGAAACCAATCCAATTTCATCACGCGCTTTGATCCAAAAACACGGAGCACGTGAAGTTTGGCTGAACCCACCAGCAACACCGCTTGCAGAAGGTGAAATGGACGGTGTATTTGATTTGGCTTACGCACGAGTTCCGCACCCAAGTTATGGCAACAAAAAAATCCCAGCTTACGATATGATCAAAACCTCGATTAATATCATGCGCGGTTGTTTTGGTGGTTGCTCTTTCTGTTCTATTACCGAACATGAAGGCCGTGTTATTCAAAGCCGTTCACAAGATTCAATAGTGAAAGAGATGGAAGCAATTCGCGATAAAGTACCGGGGTTCACGGGTGTGATTTCCGATCTTGGTGGTCCCACTGCAAATATGTACAAACTCGGTTGCATGAGCCCGAAAGCAGAAGCAACTTGTCGCCGCTTATCTTGCATCTTCCCAACCATTTGTAAACATATGGATACCGACCATACGCCAACGATTGATCTGTACCGTCGAGCTCGAAAAGTCCCAGGCATCAAAAAAATCTTGATTGCTTCTGGTGTACGTTATGATTTGGCGATTGAAGATCCACGATATGTAAAAGAGTTAGTTGAACATCACGTCGGTGGTTATTTGAAAATTGCCCCTGAGCATACCGAGAAATCACCGCTCGATATCATGATGAAACCGGGTATGGGTACATACGATCGTTTCAAAGAAATGTTCGACCGTTTCTCGGCTGAAGCAGGCAAGAAACAGTATTTAATCCCTTACTTTATCTCAGCTCACCCAGGTACACGAGACGAAGATATGTTAACGCTCGCGCTATGGTTGAAAGAGAATAAGTTCAAGCTTGATCAAGTGCAAAACTTCTATCCTTCACCTCTGGCAAATGCAACGGCTGTTTATCACACCGAACGTAACTCGTTACATAAAGTGCGTGCTGATGATGAAAAAGTTGTCGTGCCAAAAGGCGCTCGCCAACGTCGTTTACATAAAGCTTTATTGCGTTACCATGATCCAGCTAACTGGCCTTTAATCCGCGAGTTCTTATTAAAATCAGGCCGCCGAAACTTGATTGGACGTGGTTTACAACACTTAGTACCACCGGAAACACTTGCTGAGAAACAAGCAAGTAAGGCTGGCGCTAAACCGAATCTAGGTAAAGGTGGCAATAACAGTAAGCACAAGCCTGCAATCAGCCATAAAGGTGCGAAACAACCACGCCAACAACCGAACAGCAAAGGTTTCACTAAAGCATTGACTAAGCACACGGGTTTGGCCCCTGCCGAAGGTGTTGGTCTTGATGACAAAGGTGGTAAGCCGAAACGCAAAAAGCCAGCGTTTCAAAATGCCAAGCCACAAGGTCAAGGTAAACCCCAAACTAAGGGTAAATCAAATTCAGCTAATAAGCCTGCTGGTGCTAAAAACGGGAAACCAGGCGGCTTTAAAAAACCAAGTCGTGGTTAATTAGCCATAAATTATCAAATCAATAAAAGGTCGCTAAATCTACTGGATTTAGCGACCTTTTTTGTTTTTTAATTATTAGCAATAGGCAAATAACTAAATAAAAACTAAAACGCTTAGATACAAAAACATTAAACCACTTACTCCGAGAATAATTCCGACTTTAGCCATATCTTTGCCTTCAATAAAACCCGTCGCGTAAGCTAAAATGTGTTCGATTAATTTCATAAACGAACTACAGCGATGTTTCTAAAATTTTACGGCTTACTTCAAGCGTAATATCTTTGTGCTCACCCAGTTTAGTCATACCATGCTCTTCAAGTTTATTGATTAGATTGTCAATATCACTTGCTGTAATGCCAGCTTCAGTTAAACGTGTTGGCACTTTCATTGTTTGGAAAAATGCTTCTGTTTTAGCAATGGCTAAATCAATTTTAGCATCATCATTGCCATCCATGATATTCCAAACACGTTCCGCGTATTGAATTAATTTGCTGCGTTTTGCATCACGACATACTTTCATGACAGCAGGTAATACGATTGATAAGCTACGCGCATGATCAACACCATGAGCACCCGTTAATTCATGACCAATCATATGAGACGCCCAATCGTTTGGTACACCCGCACCAATTAGACCGTTTAGCGCCATTGTTGCAGACCACATGATGTTCGCACGAACTTCTAAGTCTTCTTTTGTTTCAGCAGCTAAAGCTTTAGGGCCTTCTTCTATTAACGTAAGAAGTAAACCTTCAGAGAAACGATCTTGTACTTTCGCATTTACTGTATAAGTTAAATACTGTTCCATGATGTGAACAAACGCATCAACAACACCGTTACTCACTTGACGCTCAGACAGGCTCAAGCTTGTTGATGGATCTAATACAGCAAATGTAGGACGTACTAACGGGCTACCAAATGCCAGTTTGTTACCATCACGGGTAATTACAGCACCACCGTTAGACTCAGAGCCTGTTGCTGGTAGAGTAAGTACCGCGCCCATTGGCAGTGCTTGCTTAACTTCCGCACCTTTAGCAAGAATATCCCACGCATCACCACCTTCGAAAAGTGCTGCTGCAGCAATAAATTTAGTACCATCAACAACAGAACCACCGCCTACAGCCAATAGGTAATCAATATCTTTTGCTTTAATAATGTCTAAAGACTTGATTAATGTGTCGTAACTTGGGTTTGGCTCAATACCAGAAAATTCATGCCATTCATGTTCAGCTAGTGCAGTAACCACTTGATCGTATACGCCATTAGATTTGATTGAACCGCCACCATAAGTAACTAAAACTTTAGCATCCTTAGGGATTTCACTCGTGATAGTCGCAATTTGCTCTGTTCCGAATTGAATTCGTGTTGGATTTTGAAAGGTAAAATTTTGCATGATATTTCCTTGAATTACGAACACAGAAGTTAGTTGCTAACTCATGTGAGCGACAACTTTAATTAAGATGCTGAGAGTTTATATCTTTCAAGTCAATGATACAATAATGAATAAATTGACAACATTGTTTAGTTTATTGATACAATAATGGCAATTTAATTATCACCACAGAGAATCCAGCTTGAATTTATCCTTTGAACAACTAAAAAGCATGGTCGTCTACGCACAAATTGTAGAGCAAGGTAGTTTGTCTGCGGCTGCAAAGCAACTTTCGCTGTCTCGCGCGGTTGTCAGTTATCATCTAAAAAAGTTGGAAAATCAACTTGGCCTTAAACTGTTGAACCGCACCACGCGCAGCTTTACGTTAACCGAAGCAGGCGAAAAATATTATCACCACTGCCAAGGCATTGCTCAGCAAGCCGAAGCAGCCAATTTACAGATCCAAAACTTAAAACACGAGCCAGAGGGTTTGCTGAAAATTTCTTGCCCAGTTAACGTTGGTTTACAAATCATCGTGCCAGCACTAAATAAATTTAAACAACAATACCCCAAAATTGAACTGGAAATTATGCTAACGGATGACATCGTCAACATAATGCAAGAAGGTGTCGATTTAGCTATACGTGGCGCACCACTGGCGGACTCAGGATTACAAGCCACAAAATTTGTCTCTTTACATACTTGGCTTTGTGCCGCGCCAACCTATTTAGAACAACGTGGTATACCAACAGATCCCACCGCGCTAACCAGTCATGATTGGGTTATGTACAAATTAGCTTCAAACAATTTAACAATGAGTAAATCGGGTCGCTCATATAGCATCAAGATGTCAGGCAGTATTTCGACCAATAATGCTGCTGCGAGAACGGCATTTGTCGAAGGCGGCCACGGCATTGCAAGGATCCCTGCTTATGATGCCGCACCTAAGATAGAGAGTAATACTTTAGTAAGGCTTTTGCCTGATTACGAGTTCGCCAATATCAATTTATACGGTGTTTATCCTCCGGGCAGTACATCATCGAAAAAACACAGGTTAGTCATTGATTTTTTGAAAGAATACTTCATTAACAACAAAGATATGTGTTTTTAGATCTGTTTCATTTATTGATATGAATCAAGCTATATTCAGTTAAGCCAGTATCGGTCTTAATAACGACTTCGCATTACTCAAAAAGAACTATGCTCTAAATTAAACAATCAGTGGAGATAATTAAGATGCAAGAAGTAAAATTTGTGAATGAAAAAGCCGGACAACTTGTTAGTCTATTTAATCAGTTTTTATTGACTGGTGAAAACCATAACGCTCTTGTTGAGCTAACTTGGGATATTTTATTAGATTGGCAGCGCCTTGATACATCTGAAGAAAAAAACTTAACGACTAAAGAACGTGTGTTTTGGCATATCTTGTTTGAGCTGCAATATTGGGATAAAGACTTTCTACTTCACAGTAAAAAAATAAGAAGTGAGCTGTATAACTGCGCATTATATTTAGAAAGAGAGAAGCAAATTCCAGTTAACTGTGTCGGTATTCGTCCTGAAAAATCACCGATAGAAGCTGAAAATGAAAGTCACCTTGAAGCTGAAGTTGCTTAAATGTCACTTTGAAATCCATGTCTGCATTTAATGGCTGAATCATTGAGGTAAAGTGTGTTTACACCGGATTGTAATCAAAAAATAAAAGTAAAGGTAACAAATAACTGAACTAGTTGTTACCTTTTAGCTATGAATTGACTACTTTTAGCCTAATGAATCAGACTTATCTTTGATCGAGTGCAGCATAGCAACAATAATAAATCCAGCACCAATTAAACCTGTTATAACTTCCGGTACATGCATAAACGTTTTTAAGAACATTATGGCCGCTAAAGCGATGATGGCATAAAATGCACCATGCTCTAGATAACGATATTCAGCAAGTGTGCCTTTCTCTACCAGCATAATAGTTAACGAGCGCACGAACATAGCACCAACACCTAAACCTATGGCGATAATGAACAAATCTGTCGTGATCGCAAATGCACCAATCACACCATCAAAACTAAATGATGCATCCAGTACTTCAAGATACATAAACATCACCAAGCCACTCTTCGCGACATTAGCGACGACATCTGCGCTATTAGGTTTGTTATCAGTACTTTTTTGAACTTCAATATTGTCTTGAACTTCACTAGCTTCATGTTCAGCGGCATCGGAACTTTCAATCCAATTGCTCAGTTTATTAATAGCCGTAAATGTTAATAAACCCGCTAAACCTGAATAGATAAATGTCATTTCATCGGCATCAGCAAGCTTGCTCAATGCTATGCCCATAATAGCTAACAAGGTAATGACTTCTGCAGCAAATTTTACCTTACCTAGATGCACAATAGGTTGCTCAATAAACGGGATCCAATGATCTTTTTCATCATCAAAAAAGAAGTCTAGCGCGACCATCATCAAAAATGCACCACCAAAGCCCATGATGGCAATGTGTGAAGATTCCATATGCTGTTGATATAAATCAGGCTCATTGACTGCGATATTGATTGCTGCAAGTGGAGACACGCCAGCGATGACGCTCACGATAACAACAGGGAAAATAATACGCATGCCAAATACTGCGATCAAAATACCCCAAGTTAAAAAACGTTTGCGCCATATGGCGTCCATATCTTTAAGTATTTTGGCATTCACCACTGCATTATCAAATGATAACGAGACTTCTAAAATCATTAATACTGAAACAATGAATACAGCAGATAAGCCGCCAATAAAATAAGCCGCTATCATACCGGCTAAGGTAACCAGGAAACTACCGCGAAAGTATATAAAGTTATTCATGAGTATTATTGTTATTCCATTTCGATTTACGAGAAAATTAATTTTTAGCCTAATTCAGTTAGATCCAACCATGATCAACACGGTTATACCCTAGTTACAGCCGAGATGGAATATCTTCAGAGCAGAATGCTCATATTGCCGCCAGTGTTATTTAGCATTGCTAAATTTTAGTTACAGCCAACGTTTAACACTTTGCATAAAATCACGATACTCTTGACCAAAAATCCCAGAGAGCGCTTTCTCTTCGGGCTTTATTTGGTATTTAGTCATGTACACGACAAACCCTGCCACAACAGCCAGTGTAAATAAATTGTTTAAGAAACAAGCCCAAGCAAATAACCAAAATACAAAACCCACATACATAGGGTTACGCGTGCGTTGATAGATACCCGAAGTCACTAGCGCCGAACTCGCTTCCGGCGTAGTCGGATTTACCGTAGTGCTAGCTTTTTTAAAACTAATGACACCTGACAGTGCAAAAAAACCACCGAATAAAATCGAAGCAATAATAAGGACAACACGTAAAACTCCGAAGATGGTAATGCTTGGAATAATGATTGCCATTAACCACATTAACAATGCTGCGATGATGGCAACGAATACCGGCGGGATCTTTAACTCAAGTGACATGCGATTTCCTTTTAATAGCAAATGCCACTAACAAGTGTCACTGGCATTTATTCATTATTTTAATTCACTTTATCAAGCGCTTGTTCAACATCCGCAATAATATCGTCGATATGCTCAATACCAACAGAGATGCGCACAAGATCTGCAGATACACCCGCTTGTGCCAATTCTTCATCATTAAGTTGGCGATGAGTCGTAGACGCAGGATGGCAAGCTAACGACTTCGCATCACCAATATTAACCAAGCGTAAGATCATATCTAGGCTATCAATGAAGCTAGAGCCGGCTTCGATACCTGATAATTTATCAGATTTGATACCAAAACTAATAATACCCGACGCTAGGCCACTGGTGATCTTATTGCAATTATCATGGAAAGGGCTGCCTTTCAGTGCTGCGTAATTAACCCAGCTAACTTTCGGATGCTGAGATAAATACTCAGCCAGCGCGAGGGCGTTACTGCAATGACGCTCCATTCTTAATGCCAACGTTTCTAGACCTTGTAATAACAAGAAGGCACTTTGCGGAGCCAATGCCGCACCAGTATTACGCAATGGTACAACTCGACAGCGACCAATAAAAGCTGCGGGGCCAAATGCTTCAGTATAAACAACATCATGATATGACGGATCGGGATCATTTAATAACGCAAAGCGTTTTTTATCTGCGGTCCAGTCAAATTTACCAGAATCGATAATCACGCCGCCAATCGTGGTACCATGACCGCCAATGTATTTAGTTAAAGAATGAATAATAATATCGGCGCCGTGCTCAAACGCTCGGCATAACACTGGCGTAGCAACTGTATTATCAACAATTAGAGGCACACCATTGCGATGGGCGATTTCAGCGAGCGCTTGCAAATCAACGATATTACCAGCAGGGTTACCAATCGATTCACAAAATACTGCTTTGGTTTTACTATCAATTAACGCTTCTAAGCCAGCAAAGTCATCATAAGCCCCCATACGCACATCAACACCTTGACGCGGTAAAGTGTGCGCGAATAAATTATAAGTGCCGCCATACAGCTGACTTGTACTGACAATATTGTCGCCCACTTCAGTCAGTGCTTGAATGGCATAAGTGATCGCAGCCATACCAGAAGCCACAGCTAGCGCACCAATACCACCTTCGATAGCAGCCATGCGCTCTTCAAGAACAGCCGTTGTCGGATTCATAATGCGCGTGTAAATATTACCCGCAACTTTAAGATCGAATAGATCTGCGCCATGCTGAGTATCATCGAATGTATAAGATGTAGTTTGATAAATAGGCACCGCGGCAGCTTTGGTTGTCGCTTCTGACTTATAACCGTGGTGTAAGGCCAATGATTCTAGTTTCATTTGTTTAACTCCCGTTCTCTTTGAGTGAATAACCAACATAACAATTAGCCATCTAAATGTCTAAACATTATAAGCAACATTTTACTCTCACATTCATTTCTTCATTAATGTCTAAATTCGGCCTGACAAAAATCAGGGCAAACGAAAGCTGGACCACCTTGCTGAGTAAGCTCTTCAGCACGCTTAATAAAGGCTTCAACGCCAGTATATTTAATAAATTGCAATACGCCGCCAGTCCAACTTGGAAAACCAAGCCCCATAATCGAACCAATATTAGCATCGCGATAACCCACCACTACACCGCTATCATAAGCCCGCAATGCTTCTAAAATCTGCACATACAATAATCGTTCTTGGATATCTTTATCAGTAACTTGCAGCGAGTTCTCAGTAACGAATGCGCTCGACTTATCTGTTAAATGCGTGGAAATTAAATCCGATAACCCCCAGCCATAGATGCTTAGGTGCACGATTGTCGGCAGCAGGATAACTATAAAAACCGCAACCGACAGATTTCCCCAAACGCTTCGCATTAATCATCGCATCAATGACAAAATCAGCTTGAATAGCGGCATTTTCAATACGTGCAGGCGCAATGCCTTGCGCTAATAAGCGCATACCTTCATAAACATAACTGGTGAACACCCGTGAAGTGAAAAAGCCCCTGCTATCATTGACTACAATCGGTGTCTTACCAATCTGCAAAGTCAAATCATACACCGCAGCTAAGGTTTCATCGTCAGTTTCCACACCACGAATTATTTCAACCAAGGGCATTTTATCGACTGGAGAGAAGAAGTGCATACCAATAAATTTATTTGCTGACACACTCGCTTGCGCCAAATCTGTAATTGGCAAGGTTGAAGTATTGGAAGCAAACAATACCTGTTTACCCACGGCAGCCTGTGCTTCTTTGGTTACACTGGCTTTTAATTCTCGATCTTCAAATACGGCTTCAATAATTAATTCACAACCAACAAAATCACTTGAATCTTTGCTTGGTTGAATACGATTTATAATGGCGCTTTTGGCTTGGTCACTTAAGTTACTATTACCTAAAATTGTCGCTGTATAGGACTTGGCGAATACAGCTTTTTCTAAGCTAACATCTTTTAGTATGACATCAATGCCATGACTCGCTAAGGTATAAGCAATGCCCGCGCCCATCATTCCAGCGCCTAAACACACCAACTTTCGAGAATGTAGTTTTAGCGATACCTTGTGGTCTTGATGCGCCATATTTAATTTCGTTCAATTGGTGCCAATAAAGATTCAGTTTATTTTTAGCTATTGGATTGGTTAACACACTAACAAAATAGCGACTTTCAATGCGTAACGCCGTTTCCATGTCTACTTTCAAACCTTCGACCATCACGGCTAAAATAGCTTCAGGCGCTGGCAGCAAGCCTTGAGTTTTCTGGATCAATAATGCAGGCATGGTCATTTTAAAATTCAAGCGGCTGGCTACATCAACACTATCAAACTGGACAAAATCACGGCGGTCAAACAATTGCTGCACTGGAAGTTTTTGTTTATTTATCCAATGCACTGCTTGTTCTAACAATTGCGCTTTATCATCGACAATTAAATCAACTAAACCAACATTCAAACCCTCTTGCGGTGTGAATACTTTGCCTTTAAGCAGGTAATTACAGACAAGCTGCAGCCCTAACATTCGAGTCATGCGGATAACGCCGCCTGCGCTGGGCATCAAACCATAACTGACTTCGGGTAAACCTAACGTGCAGTGCTTAGCTAAAGCGATACGGTGGTGGCTTGCTAATGCAATTTCCCAACCAGTGCCGAGAGCGGCACCTTGCAAACAAGTAACGACAGGTTTCGCGCAAGTTTCTAACCAACGCATGGCATTTTTAAAATCACTTAACTGTTGATATATATAGTCAGCATTTTCAGCTTCCATCAGGGCTAGTGCATCCAGATCACCACCGACAAAGAAATGTTGCTTTGCAGACGTTAATATTACACCTGTAAACTCTACGCTTTGTAGGCACTTTATTGCGGCAACATAATCCTCAATAAATTGATCATCGAGTAGATTATTACTTTTATCCTGACGGTCAAAACTGAAATGAATAATACCTTGTTCGTTTTGTGACAAGATAATAGAAGGCGAACTAAAACAGATATTTAAACTTGAAGTCATAAACCATCCTTAGAAAATAACTGAGACATTTTTTAATAGAAATAGAAATAATCAAATACGTTCTATGATAGTAGCAATGCCCATGCCGCCACCGACACATAATGTCACCATACCGCGCTGCAAATTTCGCGCTTCTAATTCATCTAACAATGTGCCCATTAACATAGCGCCAGTCGCGCCCAGTGGATGTCCCATTGCTATCGCACCACCATTCACGTTGACTTTTTCTAATGGAATGTTTAATGCCGAAATGAACCGTAACACGACCGCTGAAAATGCTTCATTGACTTCAAACAAGTCAATGTCATCACAACTTAATCCTGCTATTTATAGCGCTTTTTCAGCAGCAGGCGCTGGACCAGTAAGCATGATAGTTGGATCCGTGCCAACAACTGCAGTAGCAATAACCTTGGCTCTTGGCGTTAGCTGATATTTATCAGCCATAACCTTATTACCCAACAATACCAAAGCTGCCCCATCAACAATACCGGAAGCATTACCTGCAGTATGCTGGTGCTTTACTCGCTCAATGTGTGGATAACGTTGACATAAAATCCGGTCAAAGCCGCGCTTACCTAGGTTCGAAAATTTCGTGTTTCTAAAGCTTGCAATAATCCAACAACAAGGCCGATCGGTTTGATTTCATGCAACGCACCTGTTGGCTTACCTTTACCTCTAGGTGTACGGATAGCATCAAAAATATAAGCATCAGGTATCATTCAATATCCTTATTTGAATTCAAGCACTAAATGTATAGTATTATTCATCCTAATCTTTTCAGCGTTGTTATGCCTAGATCAAACTGACAAAAATCATAATAATAGCGCTAGACTTTTTATAAATAACTGCTGATAATTCAGCTTATTCAACTCATTGCAGAAAGCTGCTCCAGCGATTCCATAAATTATGCCACTTCGAGATTATCAACAAGCTGCCGTTGACGCCGCATTACAACATTTCCGCAGTTCTAATAAAGCTGCCGTGACCGTCTTGCCGACTGGCAGTGGTAAAAGTCATATTGTTGCCGAATTAGCACGTTTAGCAAAACATCCTGTACTGATTCTGGCACACGTAAAAGAGCTGGTGGAACAGAATCACAGCAAATTCGAAATTGATGGCTTTAAAGCAGGAATATTCTCCGCAGGCTTGGGAAAAAAACAAGACGATTTCAAAGCTACATTTGCCAGCGTGCAATCGCTAAGCCGTAATCTTGATAAGTTTGATGGCTTTTATTCGCTACTTATTATCGATGAATGTCACCGCGTCAGTTTAGATAAAGACAGTCAGTATCAAAAGATCATCGAACACCTGAAAAAAACCAACATAAACCTGAAAGTTTTAGGACTTACAGCCACACCTTACCGCCTGGATAAAGGCTGGATTTATCAGCAGCACTACCAAGGCTTCGTCCGTAGCGAAGAAGACACACCATTTTTCAAATGTATCTATGAATTGCCGCTACGCTATTTAGTCCAGAAAGGCTTCTTGACTCCGCCTGTGGTTATCGACGCGCCTGTTGCTCGTTATCAATTTGATGATTTACCGCAAGAATATAATGAAGCGCAATTGGATCAATTTTTAGCTAAAACACCTCGTGTGACTCAAGCAATTTGCAAACAACTATTAGTGCTCGCTGAAAATCGTAAAGGCTTAATGATTTTTGCCGCCAGTATTAAGCACGCGTTAGAAATAGCTAAGCAATTACCTGAACAACAAACAGCCATTATTACCGGCAAAACCTCTCAGAAAGAACGCGATTCATTAATCAATCAATTTAAAGCTCAACAGTTAAAATTCTTAGTTAACGTATCGGTTTTAACCACTGGTTTTGATGCACCACACGTTGATGTCATCGCCATTTTACGGCGAACAGACTCGGTGAGTTTGTATCAACAAATAGCAGGACGAGGGTTACGTTTGGACGAAGGAAAAACCGATTGTCTGATCATTGATTATGCAGGTAATGGTTTTGATCTCTACCAACCCGAAATTGGCAGTGTAAAACCCAACAGCAATAGCGAATTAGTACAAGTGGCCTGCCCAAGTTGTGATTTTGCGAACCTATTTTGGGGAATAACTGATGCCGATGGCGATATCATCGAACATTTTGGTCGCCGCTGCCAAGGACTTATTGAAACCTCTACACTAGATAAAGGATCATCGACTTCAGAGCAGTGCAATTATCGCTTTAAGTATAAACAGTGCCCGCAATGTAATAGTGAAAATGATATCGCAGCACGTACTTGTCAGCAGTGTCATGTTGATTTGATAGACCCTGATAATCAATTAAAGAAAGCCTTACAGTTAAAAGACCGTAAGGTATTACGATGTTCGGGCATGGCAGCGCAAGCCGAGGGCGATAAAATTAAAGTCTGTTATCACGATGAAGACGGTGAACAAATTAAAGAAACTTTTTACTTTAGTAACCCAAAACAGCAACAACGTTTTTATAGTATTTTCAGCCGTACCGTTACCGGAGAGAAAATAAAGGCAGATAGTGCGATAAAACTCAGCGAACAAATCAGTCAGTTTATCGCGCCTGATTTTGTGATTGCTAAAAAGGAAAAGTATTTTTGGAAGATTGAGCACCGTATATTTGACTATAAAGGCAATTATCGTAAGGCAAATCAGCTATAAGCTCACTAAAGCAGCAATTTTTCAGTAAAGCCCAACTTAGTCATACCAGTTATGCGTAACTGTATGTAATTAAGTCTACTTGTTATGGGAACTTTCATATAAAATCAGTAACTAACGTAATGCTATCCATTCCAGCTATAAAATGCCGCTGCGCATTTTATGAAGTGGATGAATACCGGTAAACAAGTGACTATACTTGAACACCATGCTTAACGGATAAAATGTTGCTCATATCACAGTATAAGCTTTTTGCTTTTATCTAAACTCAATATCATCTTGATGTATTAACTAGCGGAGTCTAACACCTCATGAAAAAATGGACCGTAATTATGTTGCTGGTCGCTGTAGTCCTATTTGGTTCAGTGATTGGTTTCAATTTGTTCAAACAACAAAAAATTGCTGAATTTATGGCTAACATGCCAGAATCAGAATTCCCAGTAACGGTTGTTAAAACTAAATCCCAAGAATGGTCACCAACCATCAGTGCTATTGGTTTCATCGAACCAAATCAAGGTGTGACAGTTGCAAACGAAATTTCCGGTAAAGTATCACATATATCGTTTGAATCAGGTGACATGGTTAAAGCTGGTCAGTTATTAGTTGAATTAAACTCTGAAGTTGAAATCGCTAATTTAAAAAGTGCTAAAGCTAAACTGAAAGCAGCGAAGTCAAAGTATCACCGTTATGAGTCTCTTTATAAGAAAAATGCAGTTTCTAAAGAAGATTTAGACGAGTCTGAAGCAAATTATTTATCGCTACTTGCTGATATCGAAAGCCAAAAAGCAGCTATCGACCGTCGCCAAATTAAAGCACCATTTGATGGTGAGGTCGGTCTACGTAATGTTTATCTTGGTCAGTACTTATCCGCTGGTACCGAGATCGTACGTCTTGAAGATTCAAGCGTGATGCGTTTACGCTTTACCATTCCACAAACAGATATTTCTCGTGTAACAGAAGGTCAAACGGTACAAATTCACGTTGATTCGTATCCAGACGCTGCATTTAGTGGTCGTATCACGGCAATTGAACCTGCGGTTAACTATCAAAGTGGTTTAATTCAAGTTCAAGCTGATGTTCCAAACAGCGATTCATTATTGCGTTCAGGTATGTTTGCTCGCGCTGAGATCCTGCTTGAAACTATTAAAGATCAATATACGCTACCACAAACAGCTATCACCTATACGCTCTACGGCGACAATGTTTACGTCGTAGCGAAAGATGATGAGGGTGTTTTACGCGTTAAACAAACAGTGGTTAAAATTGGCGAACGTCTAGCAGATTCTGCTCACATCCTATCTGGTATTAAAACTGGTGATGTTGTAGTGACATCTGGACAAGTACGCCTAAGTAATAATGCGAAAGTGCGAGTTGTAGAAAGCTCTGCATTACAATCGCCTGCTGAAACCCCAATGTTGTAACTCGGAGGATTAATGCGTTTTACAGATATTTTTATTAAAAGACCTGTTTTAGCGGTATCCATTAGTTTCTTGATCGCATTGCTTGGTATGCAAGCAATTTTCAAGATGCAAGTGCGTGAATACCCAGATATGACCAATACGGTTGTTACAGTGTCAACGGGTTACTACGGTGCGAGTGCCGAACTTATTCAAGGCTTTATTACTCAGCCATTGGAACAAGCGGTTGCTCAGGCCGATAATATCGATTTCATGACTTCATCAAGTGTACTTGGTAGGTCTACAATTGAAATTAATATGAAGCTAAATACCGATCCTAATAGTGCCCTTTCTGATATTTTGGCAAAAACTAACTCGGTACGTTCTCAGCTCCCTAAAGAAGCTGAAGATCCATCGGTAAGCATGTCGACTGGTTCAACGACAGCGGTTATGTATATCTCTTTCAATAGTGAAGAGCTATCTTCAAGCCAGGTAACGGATTACCTAGATCGGGTAATTAACCCACAGTTATTTACCATTAACGGTGTATCAAAAGTTGATATTTATGGTGGTGTGAAATACGCGCTACGTGTTTGGTTAGATCCATTGAAAATGGCTGCATATGACTTAACAGCAACCGAAATTATGGGCGTACTGGGCAGCAATAACTATCAATCTGCAACGGGTCAAGCCGTCGGCGAATTCGTTCTTTATAACGGTAACGCCAACACACAAGTATCGAGCACTGAAGATCTTGAGCGCTTAGTTGTTAAAACCAATGAAGGTCAAGTGATTCGTCTTAGCGACGTAGCTAAAGTGACGTTAGAAAAAAGCCACGATGTAGTACGAGCTTCTGCAAATGGTAAAGAAGCGATTGTTGCAGCTGTAAATGCCGCGCCAACTGCGAACCCAATTGTTATTGCCGCAGCGGTTTTAGAGCTATTACCGGAACTTGAACGTAACCTGCCAAGCAACATTAATATGGATGTGGTTTATGATTCAACAGTAGCAATTAACGAATCAATTAATGAAGTTATCAAGACTATTCTTGAAGCTGCATTAATCGTGATCGTAGTTATTACCTTGTTCCTTGGTTCACTGCGCGCAGTTATTATTCCAATTGTAACAATCCCATTATCACTCATTGGCGTAGCTATGGTGATGCAAGCGTTTGGTTTCTCATGGAACTTAATGACGCTGCTCGCTATGGTTCTTGCTATTGGTCTCGTGGTAGATGACGCGATCGTAGTATTGGAAAATATTGACCGCCATATTAAAGATGGTAAACCGCCCTTTAGAGCTGCAATCATTGGTACGCGTGAAATTGCAGTGCCTGTTATAGCCATGACAGTAACATTGGGCGCGGTATACGCTCCTATCGCCTTGATGGGTGGTGTTACTGGTGCGTTATTTAAAGAGTTTGCGTTAACACTTGCCGGTGCAGTATTTATCTCGGGCATTTTAGCTCTGACATTATCGCCGATGATGTGTTCTAAAATCTTATTAGCTAATGCTAAGCCAAGTAAATTTGAACAAGTTGTTCATAAATTCTTGGATCGCATGACTAATGGCTACGAGAATATGCTTAAAGCGGTAATGCAAAAACGTCCTGTGTTTATTGTATTTGCCCTTATTGTATTCGCATCGTTGCCTATGCTGTTTAAATTCATTCCAAGTGAGTTAGCACCAGCAGAAGATAAAGGTGTAATGATGATGATTGGTACAGCGCCATCAAACGCTAACCTTGATTTCATTCAAAACAGTATGAATGCGGTAAATAAAAAGCTTGCTGAGCAACCAGAAATTGCTTATGCGCAAGTATTCTCTGGTACACCTGATTCAAACCAAGCATTTGGTATTGCTTCATTAGTACCTTGGAGTGAGCGTGAAGCGAGTCAAGATGAGGTTGTTGCACGTGTTACCGGTTTAGTTCAAGACGTTCCTGAAATGGCAGTAACCGCTTTTCAAATGCCTGAATTACCGGGTGCTGGTTCTGGTTTACCAATTCAATTCGTTATTACAACGCCGAACAACTTTGAAAGTCTGTTCCAAGTTGCAACGGATATGTTGACGGAAGTGAAAGGCAATTCATTATTCGTATATTCATCTCTGGATCTTAACTATGATTCTGCGACTATGCGCATCAACATTGATAAAGACAAAGCTGCTGCTTACGGTATTACTATGCAAGACATAGGTATTACATTAAGTACTATGATGTCTGATGGTTACGTAAACCGTATTGATTTGAGTGGCCGTTCATACGAGGTTATCCCTCAAGTTGAACGTAAATACCGCTTGAACCCTGAATCGATGAACAGTTATTACGTTCGTGCTGCGGACGGAAGATCTGTTCCGCTAGGTAGCTTGATTGATATTAATGTCGTTGCAGAGCCTCGCTCTCTTCCGCATTTTAATCAGTTAAACTCGGCATCAGTGGGCGCAGTTCCAGGTCCGGGTGTAGCGATGGGTGATGCAATTGCATGGTTTGAAAGTACTGCTGAAACGCAACTTCCTAAAGGCTATCGTTATGACTTTATGGGCGCTGCTCGTCAATATGTGACCGAAGGTAGTGCGCTATACACTACTTTTGCTTTAGCATTGGCCATCATCTATCTTGTGTTAGCAATCCAATTTGAATCAATTCGCGACCCATTAGTGATCATGGTATCAGTTCCATTAGCAATATCAGGTGCTTTAATTTCATTATCATGGGGCCTAGCGACGATGAACATCTATTCGCAAGTTGGTCTGATCACCCTCGTTGGTTTAATCACCAAACACGGTATTTTGATTTGTGAAGTTGCTAAAGAAGAGCAATTAGAGCATCTTAAAAGCCGTACTGATGCGGTTATTGAAGCAGCTAAAGTTCGCTTACGTCCAATCTTAATGACGACAGCAGCAATGATTGCGGGCTTAATTCCGTTAATGTATGCAACGGGGGCAGGTGCGGCGCAACGCTTTAGTATTGGTATTGTTATCGTATCTGGTTTAGCTATTGGTACTGTATTTACATTATTTGTACTACCAGTTATCTACACGTTCCTTGCAAGTGAACATAAACCATTACCAGAGTTTATTGAAGAAGATGATTTAGCGTTAGACGATAAGACATCATAATTACTAAGTTATCAACAATACTCTGATATTATTGTATATAATATTGTTTATAAAGGTCGCACTAGCGACCTTTCTTTTTATCTAAATAAAGAGATGACTATGCATTCACTTGATTCTTTCCCTTTGCCTCTACTTGGTTTTGCCGCCTTTAGTGGTACAGGAAAAACAACTTTATTAACTCAACTATTACCCATACTTACAGCACATGGTTTACGCATCGGGATGGTAAAACACAGCCATCACGATATAGAAATGGATAATCCAATAAAGGACAGCTATAGACTGCGAAAAGCGGGTGCTGTCCAGATGGTTTTAGCATCTCCAAACCGCAGTATTATTTTTTCAGAGCAAACTGAGAAAAAAGAACCCAGTTTAATAGAACAACTTCATTGGTTGGATACTCAACAACTGGATTTGGTGTTGGTGGAAGGCTTTCGTCATGAACAATTTGAAAAAATCGAGTTGCACCGCCCTAGCCTAAATAAACCACTATTGTGCAAGCAAGATCCATCTATCATTGCCTTTGCTAGTGACGAGATACTTGCTGAAGAACTCGCTATACCAAAATTAGACCTAAATAGCATAGATGTAATAGCTGATTTTATTCTTGCTCATGTAGCTCAGAAAACTGCTTAACATAATCAATATAGCTGCTTTCAATATCTAAATCACAAGCAGCTAAATCATCTAACGCCGCATTTTCTATCATTTCTAATTCTTTAATGTTTTCCTGCAATGCTAACTGCTGTTCTCTAAGTACCAGTAAACGACTGCGGCTTTCATGCAACATATACATCATACGTTCAGCACTTTCCGGTTTATCATCATAGATTGCTAAATAACGCTTTGCTGATGCTAAGCTAATGCCCAAACGCTTACTACGTAGAATGATAATCAAACGTGCTCGCTGACGGTAATCAAAATACAAAAAACGACCACGACGCTCTGATTGCAACAATCCTTTTGTTTCATAAAAACGAATCGTTCGACGCGTAATAGCAAACTCTTCCGCGAGCTCAGCCGCCGTATAATATTGACTCATTGATTTTTACTATCCATTACTTTTTATACAACTTATTGAATATGGCAATCATTTCATTGCAAACAATATAACATCGAGTAGGGTGAGGCTTTTGCCTCATCCCTCTCACAGAACCGTACGTACGGACCTCGTATACGGCTCCTGTAATTTACTATTTCTTAGTAAAAAGAAGCAAGAACACCTGTTTTCACTTCGTCTATTGAATATAAACCTATAGTTTTAAACCACTGATTAGGCATAGCATAGCTCGCTAACGGACTCGCACTATTTCGCCATGAGTTCATCTTTATGAACTTAAATGGCGGTTTATACTTTAATTGCTTGAGACGCCTATGCAATTTGCTCGACTTCTTCCACAACCTCAGCTGTACGGCTCGCAGTCTCCGCCTGATCCAAGGTGCAAGTCTTTTCAGTATGGTCGTTATGTTGGCTATTTTGAAGTAATTTACAAACCCTCTAAGCACTGGATTTAGTCGCTTTAGCACTGTGGCTAAATTCACGCCTCCATTGCGTTTAGTGAGTTGCTTCACTTTCACTTTTAATGCTTTAAGCTTCTTTTCTTGGATTTTTGTATAATTTGTAAAAATTTCTACACCCAAGAATTTTATACCTGTATTGCTATGTGCTATATGGGTTTTTCGCTCATTCACCTTGAGTTTCAGTGTCACTTCTAAAATATGGTTTGATACTTTTAATGCGTTCTCTGCTCCCTTCCTTGAGGTGCAAAATATCAAAATATCATCCGCATATCGCACTATTCGATGCTTACGCTTCATCATTTCTTGATCAAACTCATCCAAGTATATATTGGCAAGCAACGGGCTAATAACCCCGCCTTGTGGACTACCTAGTACACTTTCCTGCCAACAACCCCCAACCATTATTCCGCTTTTTAGAAATTGTTTTATCAAACTTAAGATACTGCCGTCTACTATACGTTTTCGCACGAACTTGATGATCAAGTCGTGATCAAGCATGTCGAAACATTTAGACAGATCCATATCAACGACGTGTTGCTTGTTATATTTGCGTATAAACAGCGTTGCCTTGCTAATAGCTTGATGACAACTTCGCCCAACACGGTATCCATAACTTGATGGATGAAAGTGTGGATCAAAAATTGGTGTCATGATATTCGATAAACATTGTTGAACAATTCGGTCTCGAACCGTTGGAATACCCAGTAACCTAATGCCGCCATCGTCTTTCGCGATCTCAACACGTTTTACCGGATGCGCTTGATAGCGCTTTTCTTGCAGTTCAAGTAATAATTTCCTGAGCTCTACTTCCAAATTTTGTGTGAAATCACTTATGCTCTGCCCATCAATACCAGCAGCGCCTCCGTTCTTCCTCACTTGTTTGTATCCCACGTAAAGCGCTTGCAGTGATAACATGCGCCCATAAAGGCTATAGTGTACTCTCAAACTATTATCTCACATCACCTGCCACTGACTTTGCTTATATTGGTTAGGTTTATTTCGTTGTCGCGTTAAGTTTTCTAGCAAGGGTGATCCCTTTTATTCGCAATATGCTTAGACGCCTTTTATGTCTCTAATGAAGAGAAACAGTTACTCCCCGTGTCCGGTTCTATTTACAGCCTTAGTGTCACCTTTAGCCATTGATAGATACCTTACCTTATCCGGTAATTTCTGAACCCACTATAAATTCCATCAATTTTAAGTGATTTATAAATCACTTTCCCCCTTCGCAACTCACCATGCTTTTGGCTATGGTTCGCTCCTTTACACACGCTGGCAAAGGTCGGCTTGGTTTTATCCTCCACACCATTACTGGCTTTCACAGGCCTAGCCTTACTCACTACTACGGGTTCATCTGCCACCTCACATCGACATTAAATCTTGAGTTTCCTCTTGAATCTAAGTCACTTACTACCATTAAGCTTAGATGCCAGGCTTCCCCAGTTATTGCACTGACCCCCTGTTAGATATCCCACCCTCAAGCACACAATTGGTCTGACTAAGTATTGGGCTTCGCGCTATTTTGGACGCTTACCCACCAATTCTGCCGAAACAGGTTACGGTTAGTTGTGTACATCTAACTTCCTATGGCTTCCTTCAGACCCCACCGTTAGCCAGTGACGCCCTTGCCATTCGGATTATCTTCCCCTTAGTCAGGGTGACTTCACTTTCTTTCAAGTGAACGGGTTTGCCAGCTTTGCTGGGCAAACAAAAAAAGGTAATAACAAGATGTTATTACCTTTTTATTCGGTTTAGTTTTTACGTTTAATTAGGTACGAGAAACTAACATTTTTTTAATTTATCTAATGCTTTTAATAATGCCTGATCTAATGGTGCTTCTACTTCCTGCTCCATTTCCGTACCAGGATTATAGAATTTTAATTTAGCCGCATGTAAAAACAGTCTGCGTAGACCTAATCCATTCATATGGTGTGTGAAGTCTTTATCACCGTATTTGTCATCACAAGCAATTGGATGCCCTGCATGTAAAGCATGCACACGAATTTGGTGAGTACGACCAGTAATTGGGCTAGCCTGAATTAAAGTACCATGCTCGTAGCGTTGGATGATTTTAAAACGCGTTTGCGATTGTTTGCCTTCTTCATCTACACGTACAATACGTTCGCCTGAACTTACAGTGTTCTTCTGTAATGGTGCATTAACGACTTTGGTACTGCGAGGCCATGCGCCGGCTACAAGTGCTTGATAATCTTTCTGCATTGTTTTTAATCGAAGCTGCTCGTGCAGATTTTTCAATGTGCTACGTTTTTTCGCAACTAACAAACAACCAGAAGTGTCGCGATCAAGACGATGAACAAGTTCTAAATATTTACTGTCTGGACGAATTGAGCGCAAACCTTCAATAAGACCAAAACTTAAACCGCTACCACCGTGTACAGCCATGCCTGATGGCTTGTTAATCACGATCAGGTAATTGTCTTCATAGATAATTTGCGATTCTAATGCTTTCACTGAATCAAGGTTTGCTGAAGGCGAAATAGCTTCGGTTTCAGAAACTCGCACAGGCGGCACGCGAACAATATCGTTAGGTTGTAATTTATATTCAGGTTTAATGCGCTTTTTATTAACTCTCACTTCACCTTTACGAATGATCCGATAAATCATACTTTTTGGAACACCTTTCAATCGAGTGCGCAAAAAGTTATCAATGCGTTGTCCCTGATAATCTTCTGAGATAGTAACCAGCTGTACTTTCGGTGTGGGTGTCGTCGTAGTTGTTGTATCGTTCATAATGCTCTTATCGTAAACTCGAAACAGTTCGAGAACCAATTTACAGATAATGTGAAATTGGATAGAAAGTTAACTTGCTATATTTGGGCAGGCAATGGGATAATACCCAGCGTACTACTAAAAATACAGCCAAACGTAATAATGGCTCTAGTATATCTGCTATTACGGCTAATATTCATTTATTTCTCGTAAATTATTCAGAATAATAAAACGATTATTATTTAGGCAGTGAATTTTTAGTATACGTTTTGTATGTAAGGTGAACGTTGATAAGGACAGTCGATTATCCAACCGGAGATTTAGCGTCCTGCTATTGCGTCTTAATTATACCTTTTACTAATGCAATTATACTCGCTAGTTATTGATGGAATCTAAAAAGTGCAGAACAATCGTAAGACACTTAAAACCAATTTAGAGCATCTTTGAGCGCCTTATTTAAACAACCGCGAGGTTGATTATCTTACAGACACAAGGCCAGATGTACGTCTAACTAATTTATCGAAGCAAAATATAAAATAATAAGTATATAAAATGAAAAGAATGTTAATTAATGCGACTCAAAAAGAAGAGTTGCGCGTTGCCCTCGTTGATGGCCAACGTCTGTATGATTTAGATATTGAAAGCCCTGGTCACGAACAAAAGAAAGCTAACATCTATAAGGGTAAAATTACTCGCGTAGAGCCAAGTTTAGAAGCCGCTTTTGTTGATTATGGTGCAGACCGTCATGGTTTCCTTCCTCTTAAAGAAATTTCACGCACTTATTTCAAGCCGGGTACTGGCAAACAACGTGGACGTCCAAGTATTAAAGACGTTGTTGCAGAAGGTACTGAAGTTATCGTTCAAATTGAAAAAGAAGAACGTGGTAATAAAGGTGCGGCACTAACAACATTTATCAGCTTAGCTGGTAGTTACCTTGTTCTTATGCCAAACAATCCTCGTGCTGGCGGTATTTCACGTCGTATCGAAGGTGACGAACGTACTGAACTAAAAGCAGCATTAGGTACACTCGCTTTACCTGAAGGTATGGGCTTGATCGTGCGTACTGCAGGTGTTGGGAAATCAGCTGAAGAACTTGAGTGGGATCTAAGTGTATTACTTAATCACTGGCAAGCAATTCAAGATAGCGCTAAAGATCGTCAAGGTACCTTCCTAATTCATCAAGAAAGTAATGTAATTGCTCGCGCAATTCGTGATTACTTACGTCGTGACATTGGTGAAATCCTTATCGATCACCCTAAAGCCTTCGAAGATGCTAAAAACCGCATAAAACTAATACGACCTGATTTCATCAATCGTATAAAGTTATATCAAGGCGATGTGCCACTATTTAACCACTATCAAATTGAAACGCAAATCGAATCAGCGTTTCAACGTGAAGTGCGTTTACCTTCAGGTGGTTCCATCGTTATTGACCCAACTGAAGCACTAACTTCAATTGATATTAACTCCGCACGAGCTACACGTGGTGGTGATATTGAGGAAACAGCATTAAATACTAACTTAGAAGCGGCAGATGAGGTTGCTCGTCAACTACGTCTACGTGATTTAGGTGGCCTGGTTGTTATCGACTTCATCGATATGGGTCCAGTTAAGAATCAACGTGAAGTAGAAAATTGCTTACGTGATGCAGTCCGTCAAGATCGCGCTCGTATTCAACTTGGTCGTATTTCACGCTTTGGCTTAATGGAAATGTCACGCCAACGTATTCGCCCTTCTCTAGGTGAATCAAGTACACATGTGTGCCCTCGTTGTAGTGGTCAAGGCACGATCCGTGATAATGAATCTTTAGCTCTTTCGATTCTTCGTCTTATTGAAGAAGAATCGCTTAAAGAAAACACTAATCACATCGTTGCTCAAGTGCCAGTTCCAGTTGCTGCATATCTGCTTAATGAAAAACGTAATTCAATTCTACGCCTTGAAAAACGTTATAAAGTTAAGAGCTTCATTATTCCAAATGAGAATTTAGAAACGCCACATTTTGAGGTATCTCGAGTTAAGAGTGATGACGAAGTAGAATTAACAAGTTCATCATTGAATGAACCAAAAGCATACACTCGTTACGAACCTAAAGTTAATAACGAAACTGTTGCACCTTTGGTTAAACCAATGGAAACTGTTGCAGTCGAACAACCAAGAGCAGTTGTAGCTGAAAAAGCGAAGCCTGTGCTTAAACCTGCCCCAGCAAAAAAAGTGCAAGCTAACAAGCCATCACTTTTCGAACGTATCAGCAAAGCTGTCAGTGGTTTATTTACTTCAGAGCCTGTTGTAGCAAAAGTTGAAACTCGCACTAACACACAGAAAACGTCGCAAAATCGTAATAATGATGAGCAGCGTAAACCGCGTAATAGACGTAATCGCAAGCCGCGTACGACGGAGGATAATGCTCAAGCTAAAAATGTTGCTGTAAATAAAAATGAACAGCGTACTAAACATAGTCAGGGTAAACCTCAAAGCCGTAAGCCTGAAGTTGAGGTTCAAGTTGAAACTCATTCAGAGCCAACTAAAAATGCAGAGGTAATAGCAGAACGCCGTCAACGCCGTAACATGCGTAAGAAAGTTCGAGTGAATAACCAAGCTGGTTATGCTGCTGAACCAGGAGTTGTTGTAGAGCCTAGTCAAGAAAAAACAGCTCCAAAACGTACTCGTCGTGGTCCAAAAGCTAAACAACATCAGAATACTAATTCTGTAGTTACTGTTGAAGCTGCTAAACCAGTTATCGCTGAAGCTGTTAAACCAGTTATCGCTGAAGCTGTTAAACCAGTTACTGCTGAAGCTGCTAAACCAGTTATCGCTGAAGCTGTTAAACCAGTTACTGCTGAAGCTGCTAAACCAGTTATCGCTGAAGCTGTTAAACCAGTT
>Ga0209395_1002468_pt1 | contig 24117 bp, 16 predicted proteins | sample GOMGulsemesocosm_3_FD_184635 | JGI IMG/M metagenome (GOLD analysis project Ga0209395, IMG submission 184635) | Methane-oxidizing microbial communities from mesocosms in the Gulf of Mexico - GOM9D Gulf of Mexico (SPAdes) (version 2) | ecosystem: Environmental > Aquatic > Marine > Cold seeps... | reverse complement strand
GTAATAATCGCTTTTTAAATTGTTCAAGTTTAAGCATAACTACCTCAACTCACTTAGCCCTAAAGCGATGGACTCCTGTTTAAACTGCCCAAATATATTGACCACCTTCTCATATGAGCTTGTCAAAAAGTGTTCATCAGCTATTTCATTTACTTCATCGCATATTTCATGATCCATCACATTAATAAATTTACTGAATTTTAGATCTAATTTTGAGGTGCTTTTTCTTGTATTGTCAAACGTAAGAAGACCAACGTCCTTATCATCAATATCCTCTTGAGCAACAGTTTTCATCTTTTCAAACTCAACTACATCCGCCTCAAATGGTACATCTTGCTTAACTCGATAAGCGTATTCCAATAACTTAGGCTCAGCGGGCATATACATAACTGCTTCTTGATTCTTTGAGCCAGTCATTCTCAATATCCGTCCTAAAGTCTGTCTAAAATGCATTTCCGTTTTGATATTGGTAAGGTGACAACAAACCTGCAATCGAGGGATATTAGTTCCTTCGCTGATCATTCCCACTGAAATTATCCATTTACTCTTACCATGTCTAAATTGTTGAATAATGCTCGTTGGCTCACTTTCTCTGTAAGTAACAACAACGGCATCTTCGTTAAAACAGGCTTTCATTAACATTGAAATCTGTCTTGCATGCTCAACAGATGAAGCAACAATTAATCCTGCCGCTTCAGAGTTTGTCGCTCTAATTGAACTTAGTTTTTTCTGTGCAGAAGAAATTACGTATTTAATGACCTTTTCATTTTCAATAATCTCCTGATACGGAATGATTGACTGCGATAATAAGTATTTAAAGCTAGTAAACATTTTAGTTTCATCGTCATCAACCACTGAAATATTATTGTTATCCACCGCAATTATCTGTGGCACACGGCAAACTTCGTCTTGAATAGCCTCGGCAAGCCCATAAACATAATCACACGATATTTTGTTGCTAGGATGCATATAATTTGAAAGAACAATCGGAGCAGCATCTGAACGCCAAGGAGTTCCTGTTAGTGCCAATGTAAATTTGGCCTTATCTTGAATGTTCAGTATTATCTGTTCACCCCATGCATTGGCATTATCAATATTCGATCCCGCACAATGATGAATTTCATCAAAAATCACGAATACTCGATACTGTTCAAACAACTGCCAAAAGTTAACATCTAAATACTGTAAGTTTTGATACGTTAAAGATCTCCCTCTAGCGCCTATCAATCCATCAAACCGTTCTTGAGTCTTCAACTGCAAACTTTCACTAAAATCTTGAGAAACAATTGAAGAAGGTGAAAAACAAATGATTAAATCGACCATTTTATTTTTTAGCAACTGATCAGACAATTCAGATGCCATTAATGTTTTACCTGCTCCAGGTGTCGCTAATGCTAAAAAATGGCTGTTACCATTTAAGTATTGTCTTAAAGCTAAATTTATACACTCATCTTGCCATTGTCTTAGTTTCATATTTTCTCTTGCTGTAGTAAGCCTTCAATCGCCCTAATTTTTCCTAATATTTTCGTATTATTATCTCTAGCTTTATTGTATTTAGGCTGTATTTCATCAATTAATTCTGGGAATTCAGTGTAAAGTTCTTTATAAGCTTCAGCCTCACCAATGTTTAGCAATAACTCAGCTTTGTAATGATTTAACTTCGTAGTTATGTGCTGTTTTTTATCGCTTTCATCAGGTTTGTTTTTTGAAATATTATTTGTTGCCTCTATCGGTAATTTATTTGCATCAAAGAGCTTTGTTTTACTAAAACGCGTTAAACCTTTTTTGTTAGATATTAACTTCTTAAGCCACCCCTTTTTCTCTAATTTTAATAATTCAGCGTAAACCTTCCGCCGAATCACAATAGGATCAATAGATGGATCATTTTTTAATGCTATATATGCTGATCGGACATCACTTGTTGTGAAATGATCAACATTTGGCGCTGTAATAATTTGAGCCACAAAAATATCTAATTTCAAAAAAAATCCTAAGTTGCTTTAGCAATAATAATTACCTGAAGGTAATGGTTAGAAGGGATATATATACTTTTAGTCTGATTATATTGACTTAAAACCAATCTGCTCCGAATACGGAGCAATTTTAAGCTTTTTATTTGTGACAATCAAGTTCTGAAATCGGAGCAAGTGATGTTATGAATATTATTGGCAAAAACGTTAGAGTTATTCGTGAACGTAAAGGGTTAACTCAAGAGCAGTTCGCAGCAAAATGTAATCTAATCCATTGGGAAATTAGCAGAGGTACGTTAGCTAAAATAGAATCAAAGGTGAGAAGGATAACTGATATCGAAGTACAGAATTTAGCCTTAGCACTTGAAGTCGAAGTATCCGAGTTATTTTTAGACCACTAAGAAAAGTAGCCCTTAAATTAAAGCAAGATTGCTTTATTAACATGTAATCATTTGATTGACTCATTATGATTGCATGTTATATTAACTTCATCAATTACAAGAACGTAGTTAATATGTCACAACTAGCAATGGATTCGCTAACTCACGCACAGAAGGAACGTCTCGCGTTTATCGACTTTAGCCTGCAATATTTCGGGCAAGTTGCTCGTGCTGATCTTATCCAACGCTTTAAAACAGGCTTAGCAGCATGTACACGAGATTTAACCGCTTATCGTGAATTAGCACCAAACAATCTTTATCTTTCCCATAAAACCAAAAGTTATCATCGCACTCACAGCTTTAAACCCATATTTGAGCATAACCCAGAAGTAATATTAACAAGCTTATGCAGAGGTTTTGGTGATGGATTGTCTAGTAACATTCAGTCTAATGGTTTTCAATCAAGTGAACATTGCTTTGATGCAACCCGTTTAATTCATCCTAAAAGTGAAATTATTGCGGCAATTATGCGTGCAATCAACAACCAACAAGCCATATCGTGTGAATATACTTCACTGTCTTCAGGCTTAAGTAGCCGTGAATTAGTACCTCATACCATAGTCAACAATGGTCAACGCTGGCATGTACGATCTTATGATAGTAAATCTAAAGAATTTAGAGACTTTGTTTGTACGAGATTACAAAATATAACCGCAATTGAGAAGCCAGTTGAGAAAATACAAAGAAGGCAATTTGATAAACAATGGAACAAAATTCACAAAGTTACCTTAGTTCCACATCCATCTATAACGCACTTTAAAGCAATAGAACTTGATTATTCCATGGTAGATGGAAAAGTTGAATTAGAGGTGCGAGAAGCGCTATTAGGTTACTTAATGAGGCAATGGAACGTAGATTGCTCATTAAAAAGTACATTAGTTGGTGAGCAGTATCAGCTTAGAGTCGACAATATAAACGAATTACAAGGAATTGATAGCTTATCGATTGCGCCTGGCTATTAATCTACATAAGGAAATGAAATGACAACTCAACAATTAAACAAAACCGAAATGAAAGAAAAACGTATGCAAGACCTGCTTGATAGCTGTCAAAGTCAGGTGTTACAGCAAATTATCGGTCCATTTGGCTTAAATAAAGCCATGTTCAATGATAAAGATGGTGGGAACGTAACTACTACAAAAAACTTTGAACAAGGTGTTACTTCTACAGAGCAAGATAAAGAACGCTTTGAACAGTGGGAAAATAGCAATAATGGAAGCTATGATAGAAAAGCATATGATGCAGACTTACCCGCTAAACGAAAAGAAATGTTCAAAGGTGATAAGCCTATCATCAGTCGTTATACAGGTAATGAATTACCTAAAGATGGCCAAACACACTTAGATCATGTTGTTGCAGCTAAGACTATTGAAACTGACTCTAAAGCAAACTTATTTATGTCTCAAGATGAACGTGTCACTATGGCAAATCAGGATGCAAATTTAGTCGCTGCTGAAGGCAACATTAATCAGTCAATGCAAGACAAAGATAAGCCTGAATGGGCAAAAGCAAAGCGAAAAGCCGACAAAGGTAAAACTAATGCAGAATCCTTTGGCGTAGATGAAAAATTACTTAGACAAACAGATACAAAAGCCAAAGAAGCTATTAACGCGGATATTCTAAAAGCTCAAATTCAAAAACAAGGGGCAGAACTACTGTCAACGGGCGCAAAAGAGGCAGGGAAAATGGCCATGCGCCAAGCGTTCGGAGTGCTCATTTATGAATTTGTAAATGGCGTATTTATAGAAACAAAGCATTTGTTTAACAAATTACAAGATGAAAATTTGATTGACGAATTAATAGCTGCCATTAAGCGAGTAGCTAAAAGAGTAATGGCTAAATTTAAAGATGCAGGAAAAGCAGGTTTAGGGGGAGGTATTCAAGGTTTTTTTAGTAACTTATTAACTTTCTTAATTAATAACATTGTTAAAACATCAGCGAAAGTTGTCACTATTATTCGTGAAAGTATGAAAAGTATTTGGCAAGCCATTAGTTTTATTAAAAATCCTCCTAAAAACTTAAGTGCCCTTGAAGTAACCAGAGAAGTAACAAAAATCCTAACTGTAGCGGTTGCTACTGGTCTAGGTATGTTTTTTGAAGAGGCACTTCAAACCTTTATTATGTCTATCCCAATATTAGCGCCTATCGCAGGTATTATTGCACCTGCAATTGCCGCTATTTTAACAGGTATTGCAACTGCATTATTAGTATATGGTTTAGATAGGTTTTTTGATTGGTTGTCAGACAACGGAACACACTTACTTGAAGTTTTTGAAAACGATTTAGAAGTAATGAAGGGTAATATCGACAAGATGGCGCTTTGGATTGAAGATCAATACAACCAGTCACAGGGTTATGTTCAAATCGCTGCGGGTTATGGTCATATTCAAAGAGAATTAGAGGTGGCAATAAGTGCAAAAGACTCTGCATTGCAAACTTCAAAAGCACAAACTCAAATGCAAATATCCTTCAATAGAAACTGTTCTGATGAAACGAAGGCGTTGTCATCGCAAGAACAATCTGTAAGTAACCTATTGAATAATTATAAGTTAGGAGAGCAGTAGACATGGATTTAGTTGTAAGAGAAATGTCACAAATTACGGTTCCTAAAGATGTATTAAAACAAATTGACATGCGATCGTTAATAGAAGGTTTGAAAACAGATTACGACAAGCTGGGTGATTTGAAAGTAGCTCGACAAAAACATGAAGATCGAAATCCTTTTTCTCGATGGTGGAATTCTGATGAGCTTGAAGGGGCGCAGTTGGATGCTGCTGAGCTACAAGCTAGTTTTTCTAAAAAACTTGGTCAGCTTATGGTTATATCAATTGAGCAATCTAAGCTTTTAACCCAGCAACAAAACAGTATTCAAGAGCAACAAAATAAAATAAAAAAACAGGCAACGGAGTTAGCTTCTGCGAATGTTCAATTAGATGAACAGCAACAAGAGCAAATGCAGCAACAACAAAAGCTTGAAGGATTAATAAATGATTATTTTGAATTAAAAGGTTTAACGGCTAAAGACGCTGAAAAATTGATTTTAATTGCTAATGAAGTCAAACAGATGAAAAAGACTATTTTTGATAAATTAGATCATGAATTATCATCAATTAATCAAATAAAAGACAGTGTATATAAAAAGTTTGAACAAGAAGTTCATGTGTTCAATAGTAAGCTTGATAAACATGAAATAGTAATTAAAGCACAACTAGATAAAATAAATTCTGATTTTGACGAAAAATTCACTGAAGCGAAAGAATCGTTTGATGAATCACTTAAAAACTTAAATTCGATTATGACTCAAAATTATGAGTCGTTATTTGAAATTAATGAACATACCAATTTAAATATATCCAACATCGAAATTGAAAGCCAAAAAAAGTATTTAGAGCTTAATAGTGAACTGACAACTCACCAAAATTTATTGGAACAAAATAACTCAAAAATAATGGCGTTAGATGACGACTTCCAAAGTCAGCAACAACAGTTTGAAAATGAAATCACAACTAAAATAGAGCAGTTAGATTTACAATATAAACAAAAACTGTCAGACCAAAGTAATATTATTTCAGCCGAACAGAAACAGCAGCAAACTGCATTAAATCGAAGTAGCAAACAAATAAGAAAGTTGACTGTATGCTTGGTTTTTAGTCTGTTAATTGGCACTATATCAATAGCATTCGTGTTTTATCCTTATTTGGATATTTAGAAAAAACGGATGTTTTGTGCAAGTTATCTTGCTGAGCCATTTGTCGTTAAGTCTGGAATCGATACAACATTGTGGGTAGTCATAGTTACAATGACTATCTTAATTATTATCCCATTTTGTATGCCAATTATTTTTGCGTACATTAGGAATTAAAGAACATGACAACCGAAACTATAAAAACAAAGAAATCTCCAGTTGTTAAAAGTAAAGCTAAAACAACTAAAAAAGAAGTCGGCTTTGAAGAAGCCCTATGGGACGCGGCCAACAAACTACGTGGTAGTGTTGAATCAGCAGAATATAAACATATTGTTTTAAGCTTAATATTCCTTAAATTTATTAGCGACAAGTTTGAAGCGCGACGAAGTGCTATTTTGTCAGAATATGGTGATGAAGAAGGAAAAATGTACATCGATATGGTTGATTTTTACGCCATGGATAACGTATTTTACTTACCCGAAGAAGCGCGTTGGTCGTATATTCAAGTTAACGCCAAACAAGGCGATATAGCAGTTAAAATTGATTCAGCGCTACATTCGGTTGAAAAAAACAACAAAGCGCTCGCAGGAGCATTGCCCGACAACTATTTCTCACGCTTAGGTTTAGATTCCAGCAAGCTATCCGCGTTAATCGATACTATTAACAACATAGAAACCATTGCGAACGAGAATGATAAAACCGAAGAAGATATTGTAGGCCGTGTTTACGAATACTTCTTAGGAAAATTTGCCGCATCAGAAGGTAAAGGCGGTGGCGAGTTCTACACGCCAAAATCTATTGTTACCCTCATTGCCGATATGATTGAACCTTTTTCAGGAAAAATTTACGATCCGTGTTGTGGCTCGGGCGGTATGTTTGTGCAATCGCTTAAGTTTATTAATAGCCATAACGGCAATCAAAAGAATATCTCTATTTATGGGCAGGAGTATACCAATACCACCTATAAACTAGCCAAAATGAACCTCGCGGTGCGTGGAATTTCAGGTAACTTAGGTGACGTAGCAGGTGACAGCTTTTTTAAAGACCAACACCCAGACCTAAAAGCCGATTACATCATGGCTAACCCACCGTTTAACCAAAAACAGTGGCGCGCAGATAACGAGTTAGTAGACGATGCACGTTGGGTTGGTTACCCAACTCCGCCTACAGGTAATGCCAACTACGCGTGGATAATGCACATGATCTCAAAATTGAGTGAACATGGCACCGCAGGCTTTGTTTTAGCCAATGGTTCAATGTCTTCAAATACCAGTGGCGAAGGCGATATTCGACAGAAGATTATAGAAAACGATTTAGTCGAGTGTATGATCGCTTTGCCGGGGCAATTGTTTTATACCACGCAAATTCCGGTGTGTTTATGGTTTATCAGTAAAGATAAAGAAGGCAATAACGAGCAGGGCATGAACAAACGTCGTGATCGCCAAGGTGAAACCTTATTTATTGATGCCCGTGAAATGGGCACCATGCTTGACCGTACCATAAAAGAATTAACTAATGACGATATCGCTAAAATCACTGAAACCTACCACATTTGGCGTGGTGAAGAACTAGCAACTGAAACGCAAGAAAGCGAAAATAAAAAATTGTATGAAGATATTGCTGGTTACTGTAAATCAGCCACGTTAGCAGATATTAAAGCCAACGATTATATATTAACCCCTGGGCGTTATGTTGGGGCTGCTGAGATTGAAGATGATGGAATTCCATTTGAGACTAAGATGACTGAACTTAGCCAAACGCTTTACAAGCAGATGGATCAAGCGGAAGCGTTAGACAAAGCGATCCGACAAAACTTGGAGGCGCTGGGTTATGGGGAGTAACTTCTTTATGAAAATCGGGGATATCTCTGAAGTGTTTGATGGACCACATGCAACACCAAAGAAAATTGATGTTGGTCCATATTTTCTGAGCATATCTAGCTTAGAACAAGGACAGTTAGATTTATCCAAGTCAGCTCATCTTAGTGAAGAGCAATTCATAAAGTGGACTAAAAGAGTAACTCCACAAGAAGGTGATGTTCTTTTTTCTTATGAGACAAGACTTGGAGAAGCTGCATTAATGCCTGCTGGTGTAACAGCTTGTTTAGGCAGAAGAATGGGTCTTTTACGACCAGATAGAACTAAAGTATTACCTGAATATTTGTTATATGCATATCTATCTCCTGCTTTTCAACAGGAAATTAAAAAGCGAACCATTCATGGTGCAACAGTTGAACGTATTGCTTTAAGAGAGTTACCTGATTTCAATATTCGGGTGCCGACTCTCGGAGAGCAAGAAAAAGTCGTAGCTAACTTAAATGCAATTAATGGTAAAATAAACCTCAACAATCAAACCAACCAAACCCTCGAACAAATGGCGCAGACCTTGTTTAAAAGCTGGTTTGTCGACTTTGATCCTGTGTTTGACAACCTGCTGGCTAAGTTTGATTTTAAGCTAGAAAACCTCCCTAGCGATTTTCCAGAACCACTGCTGAAACGAGCGGAAGTACGCCTACTCGCTTTAGATGAAAAGGCGAAAGCGGCCTTAACATCCTCCGAAAAGTCACAAACGAACACCCATAAACACTTCCCAAACGAATTTGAACACAACGAACAACTAGGCTGGATACCAAAGGGGTGGAATGCTTCATATGTTGGAAAAGAGTTTGATGTAACCATGGGACAGTCACCACCAGGATCTACGTATAACGAAGTTAATGAAGGAATTCCTTTCTTTCAAGGCAAAACAGATTATGGATTTAGATTTCCTTCAAATAGAATTTATTGTACTGCCCCAAAACGTTTAGCCCAAGAAAATGACACGCTAGTAAGTGTTAGAGCGCCTGTTGGAACTATTAATTTAGCCGCGGAGCATTGTGCAATAGGCCGAGGGTTAGCTGCTGTAAGACATAAATCAGGTAGTATTTCGTTTACATATTATGCAATGAATGATTTAGCTAAACACTTTGAGGTTTTTGAAGGTGAAGGTACTGTGTTTGGCAGCATAAATCAGAAAGACTTTAATGCATTACCCCAGTTATCTCATCCATCTATTTTGGTTACTACTTTCAATATGTTTTGCGCTGATTGGGATGAAAAAATCAAATTAACTAGCTTACAAATTAATGAATTAACCAAACTACGAGACACGCTATTACCTAAGTTAATCTCAGGTGAAATAACTTTAACTGATAGCCAAATAAGCTCGGAGGCTTAATTTACGTGTTTAAAATAATAGGGAAGATATTTAATACACTTCAGTACCACGTAGATAAAAACATCAATGAATCTATTTACCAAAACAAAGTGTTTTTAGCGAGTAGATGGAATTTTGCAGAAAAGAATATTCTCCGATGGGCACAACACTACGTTGTGTATACGGCTTTATTGTTTTTACTTGCAGCCTTTATTTCAACTAACTTCCTGCTTTGGAAAGAGGTGATTGTTGATTCATTAGGTCAGTACTTTAAGCACTGGAAGGAGCTAACCAAGTGGCAGGATACGTTTTTAGCTGTACAACTGACTATTGCTGCAGTCGTTTACCCTTTAATTATTGGTCTTGTGGGCGTTCTATTTCAAAATAAATCATCTAAAAAAACAGTGTTACCTATTTATCAAAAATACTCGGGTTTCATGTTGGCAGGTTTTAGTGGTTTTGCTTTATCTCTTTTTATTATCCTAGGATATTTTTTAAGAGCTAGTTTTGATCAATCAACCTATACCGCTATTTGTTTAACTTCAGCAATGTGGTTGTCTTTTAACATCATACTAACAGGCTGGTTTTTTGCAGTTACTTTTTTAATGCTTGATGAAAGTAAACGAGCACGATTAATTCTAAGATTTGGTATTCATGAATTTGGTGAAATTGATGTCAGAAGTAGAATAAAAGAAAACTTGTTAGGTGGGGCTGTACATCATAAGTTTTTAGTAACGCCTGACGAGAGTCGTGTAAAAGTGAGTAGTTTTAACTTTTCGGATGATGAATTTAATGAAATTTTAGTGAGTAGTGATAAAGAGCTTGAAGTTAAAAACGTATGTTTTTCGCTCTTAAATTTCTTAATTCGAATCATTGTAATTAAAGCCAATTTCGGACGTTGGTTAGGGAGTTTTACGTTAGTCAAAAAGTTAAAACTAAAAATTGTGAAATGGGCTAGCGCTGATTCAGCAGAGTCTATTGAATTAGTAATGCAACCTGCCTGGAGTCGTCGCCAAGAATGTCACTCTCTAATTAAATATTCAGGCGGAAAACTTGGTTGGTTAACTGAAAAATTGATTCGATTAAGTTTTACGTTAGGGGCATATAAGCCACAAGATAAAAGTAGTTTAACAGGCGTAATGTATAGTTTTATTGGTGAAGCACAAGATGCACTTCGCGATAAGGATATAAATGCTTTTAAAATAGCCATTGAGAGTATTGTTGAATGGCACGTAGAAGTTTCTTCTGCTTTTAGTTTCAAAAATGAGAAAGATGAAAATGATAATTGGTTACTGCTAGGTACTCATAGTTTTTTTAGCAGTACATATTTAGATGAAATATGTCGTGAATATTATCGTATTTCTAAAGTAGCAGTAGAACTGATCCCTGAAAATGTAGAGTTTTACAATGAAGTCATGTACTTATATAAGCGTGTATTCTCTAAAGGTAAGCAGTTAACGAATTCAGAATCGATTTCATTAATTCAAGGTAGTTATTTTACCTGGCCTCTATTAATGGAATGGCGGTCTTATACATCTCAGTCAAGCGACCCAAGAATGGCTAATAAATATGAAGATGTTCTTTATGACTTTGTTGGTGCTTGGGAATCTTGGCTCGATTACATTGAACCAAAAACGAAACGCTCGTCAGATTCTATTGATAAGATCTCTTTATTTTTAAAACATTTAGAAAACACAGCTCAAACACCTATAACCGCGCTTAGATTTAATAACATTGAAGCTACCGGTTGGGGAGTTGATATGTTGAATAATTGGATTGGAAAAGCGTCATATCGAGATCATTGGCATGAAGAGTACTCTTGGAAGTCAGAGATTATTAACCATAATTTGCTTACTAAACCTGCTAATGATGAAGTATGGACCTTCATTTTAAATGGGGAAACTTATAAACCTGACGCTGCCTTTGAACTTGCTATTGTGAATGCCGCATTTGATCTTCGAATACTAACTGCTTGTTATATGCTACTTAAGCCTGAATCAAACAGTGATGAGCAATTAAAGTCTTACATTGATGCTTTACTTAAAGGAACTCAAATTCATTCGACAGGAGGAGGGCATTCCCCTAAATCTATAAACTCAGCGAGTGATTTGTTAGGTGCTTATATCCGGCATCGAGATTTTGTTAGTGATGAACGAAGTTATGGCTCATGGCTAACTAAAATTTTAGAGTCATTTGGCCGAGTAAATGAAACACGTAAAGTGTCTGGGCGAACATACTCTGGTTGGGGAGGTAATGATCCTCGAAGCCTTAATAAATCATACATTGAAATTGCAATTTCACTGTCAAAAAGCAAATGGAAATTAGGGCATAAATGGGTAGATATAATTACATCCGGTGCTTTTACACATGTACAACGAGACTCGATTAAAAGAGACCTAAATGACTGGTTACAAATATCAGATGAATTGACCGAGTCATTAATTGTTCCTGAAGCGGATTTTTCTACCAATTTAGATAATTTTAAAACATCAATACAGTCCGTGATTGAGCAAATTACACAGCATCAAATAGAAGTAATAACATCGGCTGACGTTGACCAAGAGTTGTTGACTCAATTCGGTGTGTATTGCTCAAGTCAATTAAATAACATTCATAGTTCGCCTAATTACCCTCTAAATTTATTTCAACACATATCGACGAATGACCACTGTGATGACAAGGATTTAAATAAATTAAATATTCTTGATTACTTAAAGGAACGAATCGCGGTTGGTGTATATGCTAATAGGGCTGGAAATGAAGAGGAGTGGTTTGAGAGCTCCTTAAACGACAATATAAAAACTACAATTCTAGTTGCTTTATTAAGAGCAAACATTAGCCTATGTAAAACATTCAATTCAATTCAAGACAATATTACTAGCCTGATAACTATAGCTAAAGACCTGACAGAACCTGTTTTGTTCGTTGGAGAAAACCATTTTAAGATGGCATTAAGAAAAGCTAAGTACAGTGATAGCGTGGTTAGTAATTTTGATATTTCATTTTATGATGGTTATGGTGATGATTATTTATGCCATATAGGGAACATAGAGGTTTATAGCGTGAGATTTTCAGATGTAAATCACTCAGTATTAACCTCTAAATCAATATTTTCATCCATTGAATTCTCAAAAGTTGCAGATAAACAATTCGTGCAAGTGTTGTTTGAACCTAGCGATGAAAATGAGAACAAAGGCACGCTTTCATTAAATTATTGGATGAATATTAAATTAGATGAAAATCAACCTTGTATAAAAACAATTTTGAATGCCAAGGACGAATACGAATGAAATTCACTGAAGCCAAGCTTGAGCAAGCGATAATTGAATTATTAGGTGAACAAGGTTACCCCCATTTAAACGGGGGCGAGCTTAATCGTTCTAATACAGAAGTATTAATTAAAGACGATTTACGCGTCTTTTTAGCCACTCGTTATGCTAGTGCAGATATTACTTCTGGTGAAATTGATAGCATTATCAAAAAGCTTGAAAGCTTACCTGCCAGTGATTTGTATGAAAGTAATAAAACGTTTTGTAAGTGGCTAAGTGATGGTTTTCTATTAAAGCGCGAGTCTGGTGCAGCTGCTGGCAGTGCCTCGCAAAAAGATTTGTATATTCAATTGCTTGATTTTGACAATGTAGCGCAAGAAGTTAAAGAAAGTTTATTAATAAATTTCTCTTCAATCGAAAATCAACCTGACTTAGCTGAAGTGGCTGAAAGCCAAGCGAAATACTCTGTGAGTTCTAATAGTCACTCAATAAATAAGAAAAATTCAGATGTTAATATTTATAGATTTGTTAATCAGTTAGAAATAGAAAGTGTGTCATCTCAGGGCTTTTCATCTAATGGACAGGGTGAAAAACGTATTCCCGATGGTATTTTATATATTAATGGTTTGCCGCTTGTCGTATTTGAATTCAAGAGTGCCATTCGAGAACAAGCTCCCATATCTGAAGCTTTTGACCAGCTTACCATTCGCTACCGTCGGGCTATTCCTCAATTATTTGTATTTAACACTTTGTGTGTGATCAGTGATGGTGTGAACAATAAAATGGGCAACTTGTTTGCGCCTTATCAATTCTTCTATTCATGGGGGAAAGTCACAGGGCAAGAGCCTGTTGCGCAAGACGGAATCAACTCTTTACATACTATGTTACAGGGATTATTCGACAAAGCCCGTTTACGTGATGTGATGCAAAATTTTATCTATTTTCCTGACTCTGGTAAGAGCGAGATAAAAATTGTCCCTAGGTATCCGCAATATTACGCGGCTAAAAAGTTGTTTGAGAACATTAAACTTCACCAGAAACCACACGGTGATGGTAAGGGCGGTACGTACTTTGGTGCAACCGGTTGTGGCAAAAGCTTCACCATGCAATTTTTATCTCGCTTGTTGATGAAGAGTGTTGATTTTAAAAGCCCAACGATTGTGTTGATCACCGATAGAACGGATTTAGATGTTCAGTTGTCACAACAGTTTGGTAATGCTAAAACTTACATTGGTGATAACACTATTGAAACAGTGACTAGCCGCACTCACTTACGTGAGCTACTAAAAGACCGCAACAGTGGTGGTGTATTCCTCACGACTATTCATAAGTTTACTGAAGATACTGAGCTATTAACGGATCGTTATAATGTTATTTGTATTTCTGATGAGGCACACCGTAGCCAAGTTAATTTAGACCAAAAAATTACCGTGACTGAAAAAGGTGTGAAAAAGACTTACGGCTTTGCCAAGTATTTACACGACTCACTTCCTAATGCTACTTATGTTGGCTTTACGGGAACGCCCGTTGACGCAACGTTAGATGTATTTGGTGAGGTTGTAGACTCTTACACTATGACTGAGTCGGTTAAAGATGAAATAACTGTACGCATTGTTTACGAAGGTCGAGCTGCTAAGGTATGTTTAGACAATAGTAAGCTGACCGAGATTGAAGCCTATTACAAAGAATGTGCTGATTCAGGCAGTAATGAATTACAAATAGAAGACAGTAAAAAAGCAACAGCCAATATGAACTCCATATTAGGCGATCCTGACCGTATTCGAGTATTAGCTAGGGACTTTGTCGAACATTATGACAAACGCGTTGAAGAGGGATCTACAGTCGCAGGAAAGGCTATGTTTGTTTGTAGTGCACGTAATATTGCTTATCAACTATATCAAGAGTTAGAAGAACTTCGACCAGATTGGTTTACAGTGGTTAATTCTTTAGATAAAAATGACAATTCGCAAAGTATGTCTGAATCAGAGCGTAAACGCGCTATTATTGAAGGCAGAATTGCTGCACCGTCTGAGAAAGTTAAGATGGTGATGACACGCGGTAAGGATGATGTTGCGCATTTATATAACCTGCTAGGTAGTAAAGATGAACGTAAAGAGCTTGATAAACAGTTTAAAAACAAACATTCAAATTTCAAAATAGCCATTGTTGTAGATATGTGGCTAACGGGTTTTGATGTTCCATTTTTAGACACTATGTACATTGATAAACCTATTCAAAAACATAGCCTGATCCAAACCATATCACGAGTTAACCGTCAGTTTGAGGGTAAAGATAAAGGTTTAGTGGTTGATTACATCGGCATTAAATCAGAAATGAATAAAGCCCTTGCGCAATATTCAAAAACAGATGAAACCAACTTTGAAGATATTGCTGCCTCGGTGATTGAAGTAAAAAATCATTTAGCGCTACTTGCTAGTTTATTCCATAAGTTTGACACATCTCCGTACTTTACTAATCAAGCGGTTGCACAGCTGAACTGTTTAAATCATGCCTCTGAATTTGTATTAACCACAGAGAAGCAGCAAAAACGTTTTATGGATTTAGTGAAACGTTTAAAAGCTGCTTATGACGTTTGTTGTGGGAGTGAAAAAATAAGCGAAGATGAACGTAACCATATTCATTTTCACCTCGCTATTCGTTCTATTGTTTACAAGCTTACCAAAGGCGAAGCGCCTGATACGGCACAGATGAATGCCAAAGTACGTGAAATGATTGCAGAAGCACTTAAAAGTGATGGTGTTGAAGAAATATTTAAACTGGGTAATGAAGACGGTGGCGAGATTGATATTTTCGATGAAGATTACATTGCCAAAATAGAACAAATAAAACTTCCTAACACCAAAATAAAATTACTGCAGAAATTATTAGCTAAAGCAATTGGCGATCTTAAAAAAGTGAACCAAACGCAAGGTATCGACTTTACTAAACGCTTTGAAGCTTTGGTAGAACGCTATAACGAACGCAAAGAAGATGATGTGTTAGTGAGTAATGTGCTTGATGACTTCTCTGAAAGCATGGTAGACATGATTTATGGCGTTCAAAAAGAAATGAATGCTGGTGATGATCTTGGCATTGATATTGAGGAAAAAGCCTTTTATGACGCCCTCAAGTCTTTGGCAATTAAATACGATTTTAGCTATCCAGAAGACAAGCTAATTGAATTAGCTAAAGCAGTGAAATTGATAGTAGATGACAAAGTTAAATTTGTTGATTGGAACCACCGCGAAGATATTAAATCATCACTTAAGGTAGAACTGATTTTAGTACTAGCTAAGTTCAAATACCCACCAATTAGCCGTGATGAAGTGTATAAAGAGATATTTGAGCAAGCGCAGAGCTTTAAAAGTAATCAGGCAACGGTCTAATTGAAGGTTGAATAAGGGATCTAATGAAATTACATGAAAAATATCTAAAAGCCTTAGAAGATAATGGAGACTGGCTAACAGTCTCTGAATGGGCGTTGAAAGTGGCAGATCTTTATCCAGAGATTCTCGTTAATGCTGAAAAAGATGCCGTCAACCAAAAAAATGAAACTACAGGACTCAGAGAAATAGCAGCTAGGATCAGTTCTCGGCTTTCAGCAAATGGTTTTGAAAATATCGATATTGATACATCTGAACGGCCTAAAAAAGTCCGTTATATTAGTCTTGAAGAGCAAACAGAACATTTAAATCAAGATATTGAAGAGGACGTCGCTCCCTTAAAACGGAATGAATTAATCAAACTCCATACTGAGTCTTTGACGACTCATGAGTTATACCAAATTGATGAAATGGAAACTATTTCGAAACAGATAAAAGCTTACTTTTCTTTAGATTTTGAAGTTGATCATGCTCAAGCATTATTAAATCCAGAGTCACCAGGTAAGCATCATCCAGATAATTTACAGCTGTTATTAAAAGCTCATAACGGAAAGAAGCATTCAAAAAATTGGGAACGTTTTTCATTTGATGAGCAAGCGGAATACATTGCTACAGCGGTTAAGTTGCAAGAGATCGTTGCAAAACGTTTGGATGTTCAATTAGAGTCATCAGTTTTAGCTTTGTTAATTCAGCGTTTAAAAGAAGTTTATTAACATAAGATTAAGATGGGTACATCAGTATTCATATGAAAAATAATTTGAATATATGCCTAGCCAGTAGGTGTTTTTAACAGTTGTCATTTAATTTTTTATGATGAATATTGCTATTCAGAAGAGGCGGTCGACATGTTGTAGTTAAGCATGAAATTAATGTAGATAACCGAAATTGTTATCTACATCTAAGCCATTACTTACTTATTGTTCAGGTAATTCAACACAACTTCGTGATGAGCTTTAGTTTTGAACTTATTAAAAACGTGCTCAATATTGCCTGATTCATTGATTAAGAAGCTTGTTCTCACTACACCCATATTTTCACGACCCATGAACTTCTTTAACTGCCAAACATTATATGCTTCACAAGTTGCATGATCTTCATCTGCTAATAACGTGAAGTTTAATTCTTGCTTATTGATAAAGTTGGTCAATTTTTTAGGAGTGTCAGGACTTATACCTAATACAACTACGTTTAATGCATCAAGTTCTGCTTTAGAATCTCTTAATGCACAAGCTTGCGTTGTACAGCCTGGAGTAGAAGCTCTTGGGTAAAAATAAATCAGAACTTTCTTTCCTTGCAGCTCAGAGAGCGTAACTGGATTATTGTCTTGGTCATTTAGGGTAAAATCTGGTGCAGTTTGTCCGGCTTCGATTGCCATAAAATTTGTCCTTATCTCAATGTTTGCATATACGGTAATTTATCACCGTCCTATGTTAGTACATTTTTAATATGCGAAAGAGGGCTACTTTAGGTGGTTAAAAATGTCTTGTCTAGAGTAAACACTTGGTAGGATGATTTTTATCTAAATTTACCGTCAATCACGTTGTCTGGTCGCGTACTCACAACCTTGTCCATAGCCCTTTCTCTTTCATAAACTGGCAGCATTTCCATTAACTCTTGTACTATTTTAATATGACTTGCTGCTTGAGCAGCAAGAGCTTTTTCATGGTTTTTAGCTAATACAAAATACGCATATTTCTTTTTATTTGCTTGAGTCCTCTCTTTTTTCAGTTTTTTTACTTCTTCCTCTAAAAGTTCAATGGGGGATTGGGCTGATTCACTCTGATCAACACGACTATTGAGCGATTTATTCTTCACCATATCCTTTACATCTGTATGATTACGAAGAGCACCTACTGATACTCCCGCCTCTTTCTCCACCGAGTTGTCATTTATTTTTAGCTTTCCTGCTTTAGCCTTTAATCTTAATTCTCGATTCTCAGGTTCACCTTTAATCAATCGCTCCAAGGCATCTACGAGCTTCTTTCTTGTTGCTTGCTTCATACTGTTACTCCTGTATATGGGATAAGCAGTTCTTGTACTGCTGGTGGTAGTTCTACAGGTTCATATTCAATGCCCAAGTCATTCATAATACGTTCTGCTGCTGTGATCTTAATATACGCCTCTGATGCTGTCTGAGGAGTTAACTCATCATGTTCAATATCCCAGTGCATATTTATTTCGGCTTCTTTGCGCTTTGACTCCGCAAAAACTGCATCGACAATGTAATCATTCTTACAGTCAACACATTCCATGAGGTTGACCTGTGTTCGCAAACTACAACCTGTAGATGTGCAATAAACTCCTGGAGCTACCGCATGAATGTGACGCTTCTGGTCACGTACCTGTTTTTTCCAGTAGTTTAGAGAAAGCATGTCATTGTCCACTTTATCCTTAAAGAGATTACGTTCAGCTTTCATCATGTTTTTGGCGAACTCTTTACCTTTACCACCGGCTACTCGTTCCTTATTCGCAAGCTTTTTGTAGATATTTAAGTAAACCTGCGCTTTTTGGTCAATTCTTTCTTCATGAATGGCACAAAGAAGGTTCTGCCTTTTCTTTCTTAGTTTTTGGAATTTACTAGCATTTCTGGCGTAATGTCGTGTCATTGCCAGAGACACATGGCTGAACTGCTGCTTTAATTGAGGGAATGAAAGCAATTCATACCCTACAAGGTAGTAAGCAAAAGAGCGTCGAAGCTGATGCCCAGAAAACTCATAATCTTCACCAATATTGAAGGTACGGTTAGGATCAGAAACCTTTAAATCAATGATATCTTCGTTAGTTAGTGCGAGTTCGTCGCCTAAAACAACGCTAAACCAATTTTTAGCGTGTACATTCAAACTTTTTTTATTAATGGCACTAAAACCACCTTTGATTTTAAAAAAGAACGCTTTACTATCAGGATGAAGCTTTCTTATTGGCTCATGTAAAGCTTGTAGTATCTCGTAAGCTTTATTTCCTACCTCTGTTGTCACAAACTCATCTTGTATTGACTGAGAGCCGCTTGTTGTTTTGGATAGGTCAGCATGAATAATATAAATTATTTGTTTTAATATCATTTCTGTTGTGCACCCTTTGGTTGTATGAAGGTGATAAAGTTCATCTGAACGCATACCTGTTCGAGACATTAAGCCCCATAAGCAGCCACCATTAAGCTCTGTAAAGAGTGACATAGCCCCCATTAAACCTTTTATTTCTCTATCACCAATTTTTAAAGTTAAATCAGGGTGGACTTTATGATGATAATTACTTCTAATATTAGGCTTATGGTTTTTTAATAGCTCAATAATTTCGCTTTCAATTGGCGACTCTAGAGCCAAAAATGCTTCTTTAAATGCAGCATTTATTTCTTTTGTACCTTTATTTGCTATGCTTAAAAACCATATGATTTTACCGTTCACCTTAGATGAATAATCATTACTTAGGTATACGGCATACCCTTGATACAACTTATCATAATAAGTAATAATGTAATTCGATAGCTTGCCAAGCTCGTTTCGTAGTGGGTAAAGCTCATTAATCAATTCTTCGGATTTTTTTAAACCCAGGTAATATAAACGTTGAGGGATAACGGTATATTGCTCTGCTTCTTTTAACGTTAAACCAAAATTTGAGGCTTGTAATTTTTTCTTTAGAGCCACATCAAAAGGTAAACCTCTTGCCTCTGTAAATAGCTTATTTAAAACTACATAGATAGTTTCTCTTTCAAAGTCTATGTCTGTAGAGTCCGTTAAAGCCCATGACTCTAAACGATTAAAATTAATATATTCAAAGCTGTTGTACCCCTCATTTAGAAGAGGTTGTATTACTTTTTTCAAATAGTTAACAGTTCCCCAAATACTTGTAAATGAGTAATTATGAGGCGATAACCACATCATTTTTAACGCAAGTGCTTTTAACTGATTTCTGAGGGTGCGCTCAATCACACCTCCATCTAGCGTGAAATCTATAGTAAGTACTTTTGTGCTATTTGGTTCAAAAAAAGATTGAAGCTGCTTCCAGGCGTCATGATCACCAATCTTACCTAATGACTCGCCTGTAACGGCAAATCCAATATCAAGGTTTTCAAATTCATCCCAGTTACCACGTGCAATCACTGGCTTTAATACGTCATTTAGGTAATTATTGTATGCCCCAACATTGTTTTGTGCTTTTTTGATAGATTCAAAGTGGTCAAGATCAGTTAGTTTTATCATGGTAATCTCCTAACTAGCGATATATAGACAAAATGGCGTGGTTGATTGAGACTCTGGGGTGGCACCCATTTTTGTTAAATAAAGCCATAGCTTCTTCGTAAACACTAGTGCTTGCTCCATCTAGGGTGTACTCATAAGCTTCAATTTTCTCGAAAACTTCTTCTTTTGCATCAGGAAATTGGTCTAAAACTTCTTTCAAGGCATCAATAAAAGAAATGAGCTTGTAGATTGCTTGAACTTCGTCAACCGCTTTGGCTGACTTGCACTTGTAACACATATCATATTCAGCACAGGGAAGCTTTACTCCCATTGCGTTATTCGTTTCACGTTGAGAATTTTTACCACCTTTAATACTTTGTTGTCCGTTGCATGTTATGCCGTTTGGGTTTGTTTTAGCTTTATTCTCCTTTTTCTTTTTCAACCATTCATCATGCGTCAGCATCGGGATAGCATGTTTGGCTGCAACATACTTTTTGCCTTCATCTACGGTACTGCCTTTTGCCAGCTGCTCAAGAACTTGTATGCCTTGCGAGAGAATAGTTTGGTTGAGTCGGGGGTCACCGTTCGCGTAATGCTTGTTGATAGTGTTAAGCGTGTTTTGAAGAACGCTTTGAACCATTCCGATATTGCCATCATCATATTCCTGCGAGCTAGTCATTTCTCTCCAGCGACTTGATTGAAGTGAAATAAAATAGTCGTTTGGCTCAATTGACCAAGTTACCATTAGATTTGATGATATAGGACTAATACCTTCCCAATCTTTAGGGGCTTCACGGTTGTGACCTCTTTTAAGTAGTAACCGAACGAGCTTTTTGACTATTTGCTTATCTGCTAGCTCGGTTGCGAATTGCTCAATATCTCGGATTAACTCTTTATCCACAGCAGGGATGGTGAAACTACCACCACCCCCATCTCTATATTTGAATGAAATGGTGATGTTACCCTCAGGGTCTTTCTCAGAGTAAGAGAGGGGTAATAAGATGCCTTTAAGTGGTAAATCGGTGTAACAGGATAAAATGCAGTAACTTGTATTTGTTGTTCCTTGAGTTGCCTTAGTTTTACTTTTTATTGGGTGAATCACTTTGCTCACTACCACTCTTCCCAATTTATTTTTACTTCTTTTAAGTTCTATAAATTGATGATTACGGTAGGCATAAAATAGCTCTTTAAAGTAAAGTAGGCATGATGCACGGTATGGAGATACAAGGTTCAAATTAGAAGTTAGGTGCTTGTTAATTATGGATAAAGCAAAGGTGCCATTCTCTTCCCCTTTGTTGTTTAAGGTGAATAATAACTCGGTCCCTTCTTTACCACTCCCATAAAGCCTCGATAACTTTTCTAGTGTCTTAATAAACGTCACGCCATCTCTTTTATCAACATCAAACTTAATTAGTGACTCATTAGTTATGTTTGTAAGAATGGCATCTACGTGCTTGTTTGCTCTCGCTTTAAAACTCGACACTTCTACTGTTTGTAGGCTTTTATCACGTTCATCGGTGTGGATTATGATTGGATGCGCTATAGCTTTTATATTAGTATCATTAAGTGAAGTGAAGAAACACATTAGGTGATACGCTGCGCCCATAACCATGTTAAAAGCCGCATTTGCCTTGACAGAAGTGCCTATCTTGCTCTTACCACCTATATTATCTTCTAGTGAGGTTGAGATAGAAATACTTTCCTTATACCCGCCTAAATCAATAACTACTGGTAATTCATCGGGTAGCATTAAGTTACCTTCTTTCGTAGCTATTAACTGTGGTGCTAATACGAAAAACAACATACTCAAACGTGAAACGAGGAGCTGTTCCTCTGCATCTGAATAACCTTTGGTTGGATTCCTTTTACATGCAAACCCACGGTGTTGAGTTATCCATAATCCAGTAGAAAAACCGCACCATGACAGAGCATTGCGTAGTATTGAAAGCTTCCCACTGGCAGATGATTCCTTTATACCAAGCTCAGTCCCATGTTTTCTTTCCGTTAGCTTTTTGGATGGATTATAAACTTTGATAAGGTGCCTTAGCTCACCATCGTTTCCAGCATACTTTAAGTACCCGGCCTCTGATAAAGGGTCAACATCAACTGAGTCGCAAAAGCGGATATACGCACTGAAACATTCATAAGTTGCAGTAACCGTTTTTACTGAATTGCCATTATCAACATATTCTTTAGCTTTTTTACAAAAGCTTCTAAGGTAAGTAGTACGGTTTTCAACTTTGTCGTTACTTTTATCTACACCAAGGTGCAGTAAGTGTGAAACATCGAACTCCCTGGTGTTTTTATCATTTTTACCCTTATAGGGAATTGTCAAATGTAGTGGAAAAACATTTTTGTTATTTCTAACGGGCTTGGCTTTTTTCGAGCCTTTAGCTAACGGACTTTTTGCCATATTACCAGCCTCCGTTAATCTTGTTGTTCTTGCGCTTTGCTACGCTTAATTGATTGTCTCGTTTATCCATGAAAATCACGTACTTTTGTGTTGTGCTTGTATTGGCATGCCCCATAAGTTCGGCTAATTCATCCATCAGAAAGTTGTAATCAACACCTCTGCTTTGGTGCTCTTTCCAAAGCCAATGAGTGGCAAAAGTTGCACGCCCATCATGTACTCGGTAATACCAACTAACATCCTCTACTTGAATCAATGTTCGTAAACTAGAGAAGTGCTTTTCGAGTGTGTTTTCTGTGTAAGGCTTACCTCTATTTGATAAGAACATGTAGTCAGTGGGGGATTGTAACTTCCCCGAGTCAATCAACTTCTTTTGTTTATTTTTATTTATTTCTCTTTGCTTACTTTCTTTGTATTGTTCTAGCTCTTCATAGAGTTCAATTGGAATTTCGACAGTACGAGGCTCGCCACCTTTAGTAACTGTTATGTGAATGGGGACAACATCAAGATCACTGTAATCATCTTTGCCAATATCATGTGCAGGAAAATGAGTTACCTCTTCAATACGAAGCCCCACATTAACTATCAATTTAAACATCAAGGGGAAAGGGGCTGGTAACTGCTCTATATATTTTTCAAATAATTCTCGATGATCAAAGGTCATTGGTTTTAATTTTTTATCCGCAGGAGTAGAGTCACGTTTGGGGAACATCTTCATGATGTTTGACATCTCATATTCTCGCTTCATAGCTGATTTGGTATGAGCAAGTATATCGTGATGATCAACACCATTAACCACCTCAACTTTGGTAAAGTGAGTTAGAACATGGTTTTCATCATTTGTTATGTAGCCGTATTTTTGCATCCATTTGTAAAACCCTATGACAGCACTCATGTAAGTTCGAGCAGTACTAAGAGCTAACCCTTCATCACCAATGGAATTTGCATGACGACAGTTCGCAAGAAGGTATTCAGCAAAGCGCCAAGGTGCACCTTCTTCTTCGTATTTGCTTAGAGTCTTATAGCTTAAATATTCAGGCGGTATCTCTTTACCATTTTTATCAAATTGAGAGTAATGTGTGGAGTCTAAATAGCGAGTAAACATCAATAATGCTTTTGCAATACTCTTGGTATCTTTAACAGCGGCTTCGCCTCTCAATTTAGAAACAAGGTAAAGGGATTGTGGGTAAGCAACTCTGCCATCTGGTGCAATGATAATATCTGTTTTTTTATGGCGTGAGGGAAGGTTAGATGGAGATAGGTATGGGTTAAGAGTAATTTCACCAGTATCGTTATCAACGCACTCTGAAATCTTAATATTTGCTAAGGTGTCAACTACAATTGTAAGTAATCGGTAATCTTCATAAATGTCATTATATGTTTTGGATTGGCTTTCTATCACAACAAATTTCCTTAATATATTTCCCATATATTAAAGGTAGTTTATCATAAAAATTAATCAAGGTTTTTTATCATAAAAAATTTCCAAGGGTAAACTTCTTTAAGCCCCAAACACCAAAAGCATCGGCAACACTATGATCAACGTCAGAGAGCAAAGTAAAATTCAACTCATCACGCTGACAAAATTTA
>Ga0209395_1002467_pt1 | contig 24120 bp, 18 predicted proteins | sample GOMGulsemesocosm_3_FD_184635 | JGI IMG/M metagenome (GOLD analysis project Ga0209395, IMG submission 184635) | Methane-oxidizing microbial communities from mesocosms in the Gulf of Mexico - GOM9D Gulf of Mexico (SPAdes) (version 2) | ecosystem: Environmental > Aquatic > Marine > Cold seeps... | reverse complement strand
GTACTGCTGGCATAATGTATTTAATGACGCTTGATCATCGATATAACGGTAAGTAACCACGTATTCATTCCTATTGGTGATGCAGACATAAAAATGCCAGCACTAAGGCTGGCAAGTATATCGTATTTCAGCAAACAGTGACGGCTTAACTCGCCAGTTTTTTGATTTCTTCTTCGCGAAGTGTACGTCTTAAGATTTTACCGACGTTGGTCTTTGGCAATTCATCTCTAAATTCGATGATTTTTGGTACTTTATAAGCAGTAAGCTGCTCACGGCAATGAGCAATTAACTCCTTGTCGCTCAATGCATCGTGTTTTTTGACGACGAAAACTTTGACCACTTCACCTGAGACATCATGCGGGATCCCAATAGCTGCAACTTCCGACACGCTCGAGTGCATCGCACAAACATCTTCAATTTCATTAGGAAAGACATTGAAGCCAGACACAATAATCATGTCTTTTTGACGGTCAACAATCTTACAGAATCCTTTGTCATCAATGGTCGCAATATCGCCCGTCCCAAACCAGTCACCGTCCATCACTTTGGCGGTTTCAGCAGCGTTATTATAATAACCTTGCATCACTTGTGGACCACGTACTTGCAGTTCACCAGGTTCACCAAGCGCGGCTTCTTCACCACTTTCAGTCATTATACGTACTTCAGTTGATGCACAAGGTAAACCGATATTCCCAGTAAAGCCTGTTGCATCATACGGAGTAACACTAACGAGCGGACAACACTCAGTCAAACCATAACCCTCGAGCAATGACATGCCAGTCACCTCAGTCCAGTCTTTAGCCACAGCGCGCTGTACAGCCATGCCACCACCGATTGCCAATTTCAAGACCGAGAAATCTAATTGACGGAACTGGTCATTATTAAGCAGTGCATTGAACAAGGTATTAACGCCGGTTATTGCGGTAAATCTGGTTTCACTTAACTCTTTAACAAAAGCTGGGATATCACGTGGATTAGTGATCAATAGATTACGCGCACCAAACTTCATAAATAACAAGCAATTGGCGGTAAGCGCGAAGATGTGATAAAGCGGTAATGCGGTGACAACAGTCTCTTCACCTTCACTGATTTTAGGGCTGTACGCAGCGGAGGCCTGTTCAAGGTTCGCCACCATATTGCGATGGCTTAACATCGCGCCTTTAGACAGGCCAGTGGTGCCACCAGTGTATTGCAGGAAAGCTAGATCATCACCGATTATCTTTGGTTTAACATACTGACTTTGACGCCCTTTACTAAGCACTTTACGCATTGAAACAGCTTGTGGCAAATCAAAACTTGGCACCATTTTCTTAACGTATTTAACCGCAAAGTTAACCATGGTGCGTTTAATTGGGCTAAGTGAATCGCCAATGTTGGTTAAAATAACATGCTCAATAGGTGTCTTGTCGATCACTTTTTCTAATGTGTCAGCGAAGTTCGACATCACAATAATCGCTTTGGCGCCAGAGTCTTTTAGCTGATGTTCCAATTCACGTGGGGTATATAACGGATTGACATTAACAATGACCAAGCCAGCGCGTAATGCACCGAACAATGCAATTGGGTATTGCAATACATTAGGCATCATTATCGCAATGCGATCACCCTTAACGAGTTTGAATTCATTTTGAAGATAGGCACTGAAACTACGGCTCTGCTCTTCAAGTTGCTTATAAGATATTTCTTGTCCCATATTTAAAAATGCGGGCGCATCAGCAAATTTCTCGGCGCTTTCTTCAAACACTTCAACTAACGATGAATAACGGTTAGGATCAATATTTTCCGGTACACCTTCAGGGTAACTGTCTAGCCAAATCTTATCCAAAATAAACTCCTATTGCACATGACTCATCCACCAATTTCTAATGCAAATGGGCGCAGGTCAGCATTTTAATTATCAAACATATGTTTAATAATCCCACACCAATCGGCAAATGAACAGCAATATTAGAGTCTTTACCCTAAATAGCCGTAAATTAATACTTACAAATAATTTAAGGTTATGTTTATTATATGAATTTCGTTATGGCGGTGGCTATTTTTTGCGGTTGTTCCATATGGACATGGTGACCACCACTAAAGTCTAACACTGTGAGCTGCTTAACGATTGCCATGCGATTTTTCATTGACTCTTTAGCAAAGTCGAGCCCCTTTGTAGCAACGATAAATAGTGTCGGGATGCTAATACCGGATAAAAAATCTTGTGCTTGTAACTCCGTCATTCGCATTGGTGATAAACTTCGTAATCGGGCATCACTGCGCCAAGTAAATCCACCATCCACCGCAACAATGCCACGCTCGACTAACAACTGCGCCAAGTCCTGATTAAAATCACCGGCATTGGTACGCGCAATGACTGCACTTTGGATATTTGGGTGAATTGGCATATCTTTTCTTCCAGCACGACTTCGCTGCAAAATAGATTTTTTTAAATGACTGGCGCTTTCTTCGGCAGTCGCCGCCAATGGACCAAATGATTCGATCATGATCAATTTACTGACCCTGTCAGTAAATGTTCCGGCAAAAATAGACCCAACGATGCCGCCCATTGAATGACCAATGATCGTTAGTTGACGACATTGGTAATGCTGTTCAATGTATAGGCTAAGCATGTACAGATCGTAGACATAATCCGTAATATGATAGCTAGCATCGGCGGTTCGGTGGGCAGAATGACCATGACCTGGCCACTCAATCGCTAGAACGTGATAATCCTTTAAATATTCACTTAGGGGAATAAAGCTTGCAGCATTATCTAACCAGCCATGGAGCGCCAATAATATTGGTTTATTAACATCGCCAGAAGATAAGCCGCCTAGCGTTATATGCCCTAATTCAATCTCTATATCTTTCATTAATAGCCTACGTCTTTTTCTGCTTTGGAAAAAGCAGGTATAAAGTAAACAGTCCCCATGCCATCCAAGCAAACACCCACACTAACGCGGGAATTAACGTCTGTTGCGCCAGCGAAATACTGTCACCTCGATCGCTATAAAGTAGGAAAGAGGGACTATAAATAGCGTTAAATATCACCATAACGGAAATGAAGCGGACCAGGTGATTAAAGCCCTTAAAACTAGAGAATTTAAATAGCGCCAGCAATAACAAGCCCACCAGCGTAAGGATAAGACCCGTGACCAAGCTTGATACCCACACCACCAGCGTGCAGACAAACAATACCAGAAGCGCCCCTAGTGTAAATTTAGCAACACGGACATGCTGCGCGCTATGGAATAATAACGCTCCCCATACTGACGCGCCAAAATAGCCGCTAAAGGTAATAATAAACTGATTACCTCCTCGGGAGACAAGGTGCCCTGCGCCATTCAATTGCAACGCAAACTCGACAATACTCCCACCGGTTAATAATGCCGCTAAGCCATGTGAAAGCTCATGGAAAATAGTGGTTAAGTATAAAAAAGGCGTGGACACCACAGGAATGACATTAATCAATAATGCTGCGATACAGTAAAGGATAAATTGAGATTGAGTAGATGTCTTCAAGCGAATGTATCGATACCAACGAGGCGCTGGATTTCTTCTCGCTTAGGGGCGTGCAACACAGACTGGTAACTCGAAATCGCTAATCGTTGATTACCTTGAGGCTTATCATACATCGTTTGATTTTCTTGGTGTGCTTGGGCCACCAGCTCATACTCTTCTTGCGATAATGACTCTTTGTTAGTCTTATTATCTTGGCGTTGATTGTCTTGCTGATACGTATGCTTATTAACGCGAGAGCGTTCATTGCCAACCTCAGCCGTTGCTATTTTAGCAGTGGCATTGGCACGCCCTACGTTAGATTGCTCTACCGTAGTTTGAGGCGCGACATTGTTATAAGTTTGGCTATTAATGTTCATGGCTTAAAATACTAGCACAGCGTTACACTATTCTCTACCTGGCAGTTTTTGCCATGTTACGGTATCACGGACATACACAGGTGCCGCATCTAATACATCGACCACGCGCTTATGTTTCCAATCATCACGCGCCAGATTAACCATCGACTTTGCATGGGGATAGAGAATATCGCCTAGCACTTTGATGTCACAAAGTGCCGTTAGCTGCGGATAAGCCAACCAAGCAGTTCCGACACCAACATACGGCGCTTGCTCAAATGTATGTTGTGCTAATGCCTCAGGACTCGCAACAATTTCATCACCAACGAGTACCGCTAAACCGTCAACGTTATGGTAAACGCCCCAATAAACCTCCCCCATTCGTGCGTCGATACCCGCAATAACATGGCTAGCGCCGTGCTCATCAATGGCTTGTTGCGCCATCGTTGCTAAAGTCGACAGTGGGATCACGGGCTTATCAGCCCCTAATGCTAAGCCTTGCATTATACCCGTACCTATTCTTACACCGGTGAAGCTACCAGGTCCGCGTCCCCATGCTATCGCATCGAGTTGCTGGACATTAATACCGGCATCATTGAGTAGCTCATCAACCATCGGCAATACCATCTTAGTATGGCTTTGTGGCGTAATATCGAAACGAGATTTCACGATATCATTAACAAGCAGTGCTACTGAGCACGCTTCGGTGGATGTGTCGATAATTAAGATTTTTTCAGACATAATTTTCACTTATTTTCCAGCGTTGGCGCTGAGATGTTCTCTAAATAGTTTATTACTTGCTTAAGGTCGCGGGTCCGTTTCATATCAGGTAAACTTTGCAAGAATACCCGACCATATGGCCTCGTGATTATCCGGCTATCACATAATACTAATGCACCTTGATCATTTTGATCGCGAATTAGACGACCTGCCCCCTGCTTTAATGCGATAACAGCCTGCGGCACTTGCACAGCATCAAATCCTTCTATGCCTTGCTTACGTTTATCATCCAAACGTGCTTTCAATAATGGGTCATCTGGCGAGGCAAAGGGTAATTTGTCAATGATAACACAGCGCAAGGCATCACCTCGAATATCTACCCCTTCCCAAAATGACGACGTCGCTAATAAAACCGCGTTACCATCTGCCACAAACTCTTTGAGTAGCTTTTGCTTACTGTCTCTGCCCTGTACAAATAATTGCTGTTCAATATTATTCTCGAGCATCGCTTGCAAGCGGTTTAAGGTCGAGAAACTTGTGACTAAGATAAGGACGCCACCATTACTCGCTTCAATCAAGACACTAATCGTTTGTGCCAATTGCTCAACATATTGTGGATTTGATGGCTCAGGCAAATAACGAGGTACGCAAAACAAAGATTGTTTTTGAAAGTCGAACGGACTATCAAGTGACAGCGTTTTAGCATCGGTTAAGCCGAGCTGTTGCTTAAAGTGTTCAAATTTATCATCAACTTTCAATGTCGCCGAGGTAAACAACCAGGCGGTCTCGAGCGGTTCAATGTGCTCTTTAAACTTATCAGCTATCGACAATGGACTAATATTGAGCTGCAGATGATATCTATTGGCTTCATACCACACACTAAAACCAATTTTTTGACCATTTTTAAACAATTCAAGTTGGGCGCGAATATCAAGTAAACGCTCAAAACAATTATCGAGCGTGTCACTGCGTGATAAGGACAATTTGATCACCTGGTATAGAAAGTCCAAATTGACCGTTAACTGTTCAAATGCATTGGCGACGTCCTGACGATGAAGTGCTTGTCCCCAATCTCCACGTTCGCCATTATGAGCGAAGCATAATCGAAGTTGATCGCTACAGCGCTCAACGATTTGCGCCGCCTTCAGCAGTTGTTTAGTATCTTTTAACTCTGTGTAATAGACATGACTCACATCGGTGGCAAGTTCTTTAAGGCGCTTGGTAGATATCGATTGCCCGAAGTAACCACAAGCGATATCAGGGATTTGATGAGCTTCATCAAATATTACCAAATCACTCTGGGGGATCAACTCGCCAAACCCCGTGTCTTTAAGAGCCATATCGGCAAAAAATAGATGATGATTTACCACGATGATATCAGCATCCATCGCCAGACGACGTGCCCTTAACAAATAACAATCATCATAGTATTCACATTGCCGCCCCATACAATTTTCGGCAGTCGAAGTGACAACACCCAATGCCGGAGAGTTTTCTGAAATACCAGGCACATCGGCTAAATCGCCGCCGGTGGTATGAGAGGACCAACGCTTAATTTGCAATATATCATGATCAATTAATTCGTTACCTGTCGCTCCATCACGCTGGGTTCGCTTTAAACGATCGATACACAGGTAGTTACTGCGCCCTTTCAATAACGCGGTTTTGAGTGGCTTATTAAGCGCTTTTTTGACAATCGGTAAATCTTTATAAAACAATTGCTCTTGCAGCGCTTTGGTTCCCGTGCTGACAATCGTTTTTGCACCACTAACTATCGCAGAGACAAGATAAGCAAAAGTTTTACCAGTTCCTGTCTGCGCTTCAACAATAAGCTGTTGTTTCGTCCCGATCGCCTCAGCGACCGCTGCCGCCATCGTCGTCTGCACATCACGCTCTTGGAAGCCATCAATAGCTTTCGCTAATGCGCCATTCGCCGCGAATGATTGTTTTACTTGTGTGATGTGCGTGCTCATAAATCAAACTGAGAATACTAAAAGGAGCCTATTATGAATAAAATTAGATGACATAGCGATAACTTATCGAAAAATTAGCTAGAAATGAATCCTATCACCATTAAAAGTGAAAATAACTAATGTTATCTTACTACTTGCCGTTAAATAGATAGTATTTAGCATTGCAACTTAAACATTACTATGCGATGTTGAAAAAAGTTGAAGCACGAAAGCCTAGAGCAATTGTTGTTCTCCATGGTCTGCTGTATTCGTTGCCTATTTTATTAATAGTCTAATTCAGAGAGCAATATGAGAACTAACTTACCTATTACAAACTCAGAACATTTACTGAGCGAAAAAGCTTTACTCATTTCGACAACGGACCTCCAAGGTAATATCACTCTATTTAATAAGGACTTCCAAGAATACTCTGGGTTTAGCCATGAGGAATTAATGGGAGCGAGCCATAATATTGTGCGCCATCCAGATACACCAGCGGCGGCCTTCGCCGAAATGTGGCATCACCTGCAAAGCGACAAGCCTTATATGATACTGGTCAAGAATCGCCGCAAAAATGGCGATCATTATTGGGTCAATGCATTTGTGACGGCGATTAAAGAGAACGGTAAAGTAATAGGTTATCAATCGGTTCGAACCAAACCTTCACGTCAGAATGTTGAGCAAGCACAGCGAACTTATGACCGGCTAAATAAAGGCAGCTCTCGCTTTTCATTAGGTGATATAGAGCTAACGAAATCATTACCTCTGACCTGCCTATTCGGCAGCGTTGTCGGGGGTATAATTAATTTTAGTATTGGCCTTACTGGAATCGGTGCACTCATGACCACACTAGGAGCTGGTGTCGGTGCAAGTATTGTCGCGATGGCAGCACTCGGCGGCTATCGTGAGCTTGTTGCCAATTCAAGATTATATATCAATTCCGATACACTTAATGAGATGTACGCCAATTCAACGTCAGGCGTGGGTCAACTCACCACCCATTTAGCAATGGCGAATGGCCAAACCCGAACCATCCTCGAGCGCGTAACTCACTCGGCTAAAGATTTAACTTCGTTAAGCGAAGACGCTGCCGTAGTTGCTAATCAAACTAACACATCATTAGCGAGCCAAGCTTCTGAGATTATTAACATGCAAGAAGCCTTTAGCGAAATGGTTAGTAGTGTGTCTGAAGTGGCTAAAAACGTTCAGCTGACTGCAGAGGAGACCCAACTCGTTAGCCAAGAATCGAGCACTTCAAAATCGCTAATGGATACCACCATCTCTGACATCAATCGCCTCGCGAATGGCCTTGAGGATGTTGTTAGTCGCCTGGCAAGTCTACGCGTCGCATCCAATGAAATTGGCAGTATCTTAGAGGTTATCACCGGCATAGCAGAGCAAACGAATCTCTTGGCACTTAACGCCGCAATAGAAGCAGCACGCGCCGGAGAACAAGGCCGTGGCTTTGCCGTAGTGGCAGATGAGGTACGCTCATTAGCGACTAAAACCCAAGAGTCGACTGAAAAAATCAAAGCCACTATTGATAAACTACAAAATGAATCTAAAGAAGCAGAAGCGGTGACGCAACAAGCGATGGTTCAAGTGACATCCTGTGTCGATAACGTCGTTAAATCAGGTGAGAGTATGACTACTATCACCGGGTCGATTGAAACAATTAATCGCATGAATACGCAAAATTCTGCAACCGCTGAAGAGCAACGTATTGTCAGTGGCAATGTCCATAATATGTTTACATCGATCAGCGACGAGATAAAAGCAACTGAAGAAATGTCACAGCAAACAGCGACATCATCTGAAGGGTTATCAAAATCTGTCAAAGAGATTATGCAATCACTGACGACTTAATTATTATCAAAGACAAAAAAACCACTTCATTTGAAGTGGTTTTTTATATTAGGCCCTAGGCTATTTCTCTTGCTTAGCCCACGTGTCACGTAGTCCAACGGTGCGATTAAACACCAAGCTATCAGCCGTCGATGACTTATCAGCGCAGAAATATCCTTCACGCTCAAACTGGTATGCTTTACCGATAGGCGCAGATAGCAAAGAAGGCTCTACGATAGCATTATCATGGATAACTAAAGAATCTGGATTTAATAATGTCGCAAAATCTTCGGCTGCAGCAGGATTAGCTTCAGTAAACAAACGATCATAAACACGAATTTGAGCGCGTATGCCTTCACTGGCACTCACCCAATGAATTACGCCTTTAACACTACGACCATCACTTGGTTTTTTACCTAAGGTCTCAGGATCGTAGCTGCAATATACCGTCGTCACATTGTCCTCGCTGTCTTTATCACAACGTAATGCTTTAACGACATAACCGTTACGTAAACGCACTTCTTTATCAATCACCAAACGTTTGTATTTCTTGTTTGCTTCTTCTCTAAAATCAGCACGGTCAATAAAGAACTCGCCACTAAATGGCACGATACGAGTACCCATGGTCTCATCTTTCGGATGATTGGCGGCTGTTAACTGCTCGACTTGACCTTGCGGATAATTTTCAATAATGACTTTAATCGGATCTAGTACCGCCATCGCGCGCGGTGCTTTACTGTCTAGGTCTTCACGAATACAGCTCTCAAGCGCACTCATTTCAATGACATTTTCTTGCTTAGTTACGCCAATGCGTTTACAAAATTCAACAATTGATTCAGGTGTATAGCCACGACGACGCAAACCAGCAATGGTTGGCATTCTAGGATCATCCCAACCTTCGACTAATTTATCTTCAACCAACGCTGCTAACTTACGTTTTGACATCACGGTATATTCAAGATTTAGGCGCGAGAATTCAATCTGTTGTGGATGAGCATCAATAGAAATATTATCAATAACCCAATCATATAATGGACGGTGATCTTCAAACTCTAAGGTACATAAAGAATGAGTTATTCCCTCAATCGCATCAGAGATACAATGGGTAAAATCGTACATCGGATAGATGCACCACTTATTACCGGTTTGGTGATGCTCAACAAAACGAATACGATAAATAATAGGATCGCGCATCTTAATATTTGGTGACGACATATCTATTTTGGCACGTAAACTATGACTACCTTCGGCAAAGTCACCATCACGCATACGCTTAAACAATGCTAAATTATCTTCAATACTGCGCTCACGCCACGGACTTGCTTTACCTGGTGCTTTTAAGGTACCACGATATTCACGCATCTGTTCGGCATCAAGCTCGCAAACAAATGCTTTGCCGTTACTAATCAGTTCAACGGCATAATCATATAGGGTATCAAAATAGTTAGAGCTATAACGCTCTTCACCGGCCCATTCAAAGCCTAACCAAGATACGTCTTCTTTAATAGAATTAACAAAATCGATATCTTCTTTAGCAGGATTGGTGTCATCGAAGCGCAGATTGGTTTGTCCCTGATAATCACGACCGATGCCAAAATTCAAACAAATAGACTTGGCATGACCAATATGTAGATAGCCATTAGGCTCCGGTGGAAAACGAGTCACCACGTTTGCATGCTTACCGGTGCTTAAATCTTCATCGATAATATTACGAATAAAATTGGTTACGCGAACAGCTTCTTGGCTCATTAGACCCTCAAAAATAATCTTTTACTATAATTGACGACATGATCGCTCATTTCGCTAATATTCTCAACCGCTGAAACGTCAAGATCACAATAAAATCACACTAATGAGTGCCAGACATAAAAAAGCCCATCATTAAGATGGGCTCGACTATTCTAACTGGTGCGACTGACTAATTAAATTTCACTTTAACGGTCACTTTACGGTCAGTAGAGGTATCAGTTGTTTGCGCATCGTCTTCACCAGAAGCGCCAATGTTTACTTTATCACTATCAACATTCCAGTTTGCTTTGATGTAATCTGATACAACGCTCGCACGGCGCATCGAAAGCATTTGATTATATTCTACGTTACCAGAAGCAGAGGCAGTTCCTTCAACATTAATCATCGCTAATCGATCATTATTAAGCTCTGATTTCGCTTGGTCCAATAACATTTTTGCATCTCGGTCTAATACACTACTGTTATTAGCAAAGAAAACATTCACATTAAGCGGCTTTAACTCGACTATAGGTGCTGGCTTTGGTTCAGGCATCGGTTTAACAACAGGCTTAGGTGCTACAACTGGTGCAGGTTTAGCGACAGGTACCGGTACTGCAATCGGGGCAGGCTTAGCTTTGGCTGTAGCGACTTCACCGAAGGTATAACGCAAACCAGCTGTCAACAAATCTGTAGTTCGCTCGAATTTATAACGTTCCCAATCGAGCATTAATGACAAATTTTCATCGAGGTCAAATGACATGCCGCCACCATAAACGATATCGTTATTTGAACCGGCTTCAAGGCCGTGCCCAAATGGCGTGCGATTGGCACGAGCAGACAAATGTGAATAACCTAATTTTGCATGCATGTTAACCGCTTCAGATAATGGAAAATTAAAGATAGCTGATAATGCGGTGGCACCACCAGATAAGCTATCAGCTACATTAATTGCCGTATTGGCAGTAGATGTTCCCAGTTCAGTAACACCCAAGTCAGCATAACTTAACGCAAGAGCAAAATGATTGTTAAAACGATAACCAGAACTCACTTTCCAGGCGCGGCGCTTTTGCGATAAAGGTGAGACAACTCCAACATCGCCAAAGCTTAATACTTCGTTACGTAGATCTGAACTTTTCTCATAACCTTTAGCTTGCCCTGCATCGGCTTGAATAAAATAACCTGTCTCAACATCTTTGGCTGACACAGTGCTAACCATTAAGCTTAGCGCGATTGGAGCTAGAATGAATTTAGCGTTCTTCATGTTAATTTCCTTTTTTAATATATGCTAGTAAGTTTTATACAGAGTAAAAGCTGCATCATTAATTCTCTCTAGATTTATGATTGCCTCTGTTTATCTTGGAGTTATTTAAACAATTATGCACTGAATTTAAACTGAACGAAATTAATCCCAAACAATTTCATTATTTATTAGTAAAAATCAACTTGTTAAACGTAAAAATAATTAACTACAAACCTATATGGACACAATAAGGCCTTAATAAAAGTCGCGAAAAGTTGATAAAACAGTGATTAATAGCTGTAAAAACAAGCAAACTTCGTTTTATACTAGTTATATTAAATATTTTGCGAGTAAACCTGTGGCCGATATTTTAAACGCGATCTTATCTACTGCTTTATCTACTGCTATTACTGTAGCAACAACGCCGAGCTGGCTACTGTTACTAGCAACTGTTTATGTCATTGCCATGAGCTTTACGCAGACTGGTGGCAGCACTAAGTCTAAGTGCGTTGTATTAAGCCTTTGGATTTTAGTGGCTATCGCGCCGATAGGTGATTGGCTTATTCAACCGCTAGAGCAGCGCATTATCCCTCCAGAGCAAATAGAGAAAATTAAAGGGGTAATCGTGTTAGGGGGCGGCCAATACATCGGCACGGTCCAGCATTCTCCTTATAGTGGCTATGGGCGCCATGGAGCAAGAACAATCGCGGGACTGACCATTGCGCAGCAACACCAAGTACCAATCTACTTTTTAGGAGCTAAAGAACTTATTAATGGTCAGCAGTTTAATGAGTCTCACGTTATTAGCTCTTTACACTCCAAGTTATCCTTAGATGCACCATTGAATATAGACAACGGTTCAACTAATACCTTTGATAACGCAATGGCCGCCAAACGCCTAATTCCCTCTGTTGATGTCAACAATTACCTGTTAATAACAACAGCTGCACATATGCCTCGGGCTGTTGGTTCATTTCAACAAGCAGGTATGTCCCCCATCCCTTATCCCGTTAATTTCTTAGCCCCGACAGCAAGTCAGTGGTTTAGTGATAGTCCATTAACGACACGACTTTACCTGATAGATTATGCGGTTCATGAATGGTTAGGGTTAGTTCAATATTATGCATTGGGCCGTTCAAATGAATTATTTCCTAAAACTACCAACAAATCGCTAAAGTCCACTACCGAAATTAAAGACACCATGTTATAAATAGCTATCCATCTAGATGGCTAAACACCATCACTATTATCCAAGACCATTAACTTAGGAAATTCTCATGTTTGAAGTAGTAAAAACCGCTCCTTCTGATCCAATTTTAGGCTTAACAGATGCCTTTAAAAAGGATCCGCGCCCACAAAAAATTAATCTTGGCGTTGGTATTTATAAAACCGATCAAGGTGAAACGCCAGTGCTTGATTGTGTAAAAAAAGCAGAAGCGCTATTACTCGATAATGAGAAAACCAAATCTTATTTAAGCATTGAAGGTAACGCGGCGTACGCTAAATGTGTTCAAGCGTTATTGTTTTCACCGCAAAGTGAAATCATTTCAAGCCAACGTGCTGCAACGGCTCAAGCGCCAGGCGGTACTGGCTCGCTGCGTATTGCGGCAGATTTTATGGTATCACAGTTAGGCATCAAACGTATTTGGGTCAGCGATCCAACGTGGGCTAACCACGGTAACATCTTTAAAGCGGCTGGCCTTGAAATTGTTCAATACACTTATTACAACGCCGAAACTAAATCATTAGATTTCGATGGCATGCTAGAGTCATTAGCCCAAACCGCGCAAGGTGATGCAGTACTGTTTCATGGTTGTTGTCACAACCCAACAGGTATCGACCCAACAGCACAGCAATGGCAGAAAATTGCCGATTTAGCTGCAAAACAACAAGTCTTAGGATTATTTGATTTCGCTTATCAAGGCTTTGGGGTTGGCATTGAAGAAGATGCTCAAGGATTACGAATTTTCGCTGAAACGAATCAAGAGTTACTTGTTGCGAATTCATTCTCAAAAAACTTCGGTTTATATAACGAGCGTGTTGGTGCAGTGACATTAGTAGCTAAAAATCAAGATGTTGCTACTAGCGCCTTTAGCCAAATCAAAGGAATTATTCGTTCTAACTACTCGAACCCGCCGTCACACGGTGCAGCCGTTGTTGCAACTATCCTAAATGATGAAGCGTTAACAGCATTATGGCATGAAGAAGTAGCACTGATGCGTCAACGCATTCATCAAATGCGTGTGCTTTTTGTTAAGACACTAAAAGAGAAAGGCGCCCAAGGCGATTACACCTTTATTACCAACCAATGTGGTATGTTCTCGTTCTCTGGTTTGAATAAAGACCAAGTAGCACGTTTACGTGAAGAGTTTGCGGTATATATCGTTGGTTCAGGTCGTATCAGTGTTGCAGGCATGACCACCAAAAATATGGATGCCCTATGCCACGCGATTGCTAACGTCCTCTAACAGTCACGTCAGTATCTTATCAAGGCGCTATTGGGAAATAGCGCCTTTTTTTTGTGCTTCGTGAATGGCGTAATCAACCAGTCGCTAACAGCATCAAGGCGCTATTAAGCTAATTTCACTTTTCCTTTCTGCTAACTCCATTAACATCAATGCCTGTCTATTTTCGATCAGTTCGAGTAAGTTCAAAAACTCCCATTCTTGCTTTAAACTGATGAAGTTTGGGGTTGATTGCTACGCAGGGTCCACAATTGGCGCTGTGCGAGTGACTGTAACCAGCCAGTCGCTAACAGCATCAAGCGCTATTGAACGATTGCACTTTTCCTTTCTGCTAACTCCATTAACATCAATGCCTGTCTATTTTCGATCAGTTCGAGTAAGTTCAAAAACTCCCATTCTTGCTTTAAACTGATGAAGTTTGGATTGTTACGCAGGGTCCACAATTGACGCTTAGGGTGCGGCAACCAACCAGTTGCTAGCAGTTTTGATAGTTGAGCAAGTGCTTGTGTTGTTTGACCATTCAAAGCATAAGCCTCAGCGAGGAGCAATGTCCAACGCGTGTCATGGCTATCGCTTTGAGCGAGTAGGATAATCCTTTCTAATATACGTTTAGCTAACTCCGGTTGTCCCGATTTTAATAAAAGATTAGCATAACTTGGTAAATAGAAAATACGATCATCGCTACTTAACGAAAATGTATCAATAAATTGTTCCAGCTCTTGCTCATCTTCAATGGCTGATTTTCCCTTACTTATTTGGTCATTAGCTAAGTAAAGACCTGCAATCCTCCATTGGCGATCAACACGACGGCTGTTTTCTAATTGTTCGATATTGCGCAATTGCGATGCTAAAACAACGCTGCTGTCGAACTCACTGCCAGTTAGATTGTCACGAATTAAATCAAACTCTTTTGACGATAAAGACTGCTCTGATGCTAACCACGTTTTGATCGTGTTGTAATTGAGTGGATTGAAATAAAGGGTATCGCTAATGGTGTTAATGTCTATCTGCGCTAGCTTTAGCAAATTAAGAGCCCGTTCACGATAACCTAGTGCGATCAAATCATGGCTCAGCCAATAATGGTGCTGCATCGCTAAAGGTTCGAGCGTGATTAATTGCTCAGTCAGTGCGGCACTTTGCATAAATTGGGACAATTGACGATGCAATTTACTTTTCAGCTGTAAAATGTCTGGGGCATTGGTATTGCGTTCTAGCGCTAAGCTAATGCTTTCCATTGCGGCAGCATAATTTCCTGAAGCGAAATGGCTCAGTGCCGCCTGATGATACCCCAAGCTGTTGAGGGAAAATCGTTCAATCATCTGCTGTGGTAGCCAAAGCGCTTCATCTTGCTGACTTTGAGCGTAGTGGGTGACTAAACATTGAGTATTATCACTTTCTTCAGGACTAACAAAGTCTTGTGCTAGGCATACGTCATTTGATAACAACAAATCAGAGCTATCTAGAATCACACTGATAATCTGTCGGTTAAATTCTGAGACACTCGCTATTGCTTGGGCATCGACTTGCGCCGGGATGGCTAAACTAATCGTATGCAGCGGCGTTTCTTTAGCAAGCCGGTACTCCAATGAAAGCGATGAAATTTTGCCATCTTGGTAGATAAGCTTTGGCTTAATCTGAGGGAATTGCGTGGCATGCTGTTGTGCCGTCACTTTGATTAAGGGTAAGTGCTGTAGCTTTTGGTTTAACCACCATTGAGCGTGTTGTGACGCTTGTCCTTGCGCATCTGAATTTGTTTCAAGTTTACCGATATACAATACATCAGGAACGACCATCGCCGGCTCTTTGGATTCAGAACTACTAAAGATATAACCAAATGTCATCGCTAAAATAAGTACAAAAATAACATAAGCTTTCACGGGGATCTTGCTGGCCGTAACACTGGTGACTACTTGCTTGTCGTCTAAGGTTTCAGCATTTACAGGCAAGGTCTGGTCTTGGTCTTGGTCTTGGTCTTGGTCTTGGGGAGTATCACTAATAAAGCCTAAATCATCAAATATATTTTGCTCTAGCACGCCACTATGAACTTGCTCATCCTCTATCGCCTCTGACTCAGCAGTAGATAATGACAAGGGGGCTTGTGTAACAACTTCAGGCGTTGGAACAAGACAATACCCCTTACGAGTAACGGTTTGAATATAGTGAGCATTGTGGCTACTATCGCCAAATATTTTTCTGAGCTTTGCGATCGATTGGTATAGTTTATTACGATTACCTTGCGCATGCTCACTCAATAACTCGAGTAATTCATTGGCGGTAACAAGCTCTGGATGACGCTCTACTAAAACAGCAACAATACCACTTTGCAGTGGTGTTAATTCAACCGTTGTTTGGTCTAAGGTTAATTTACGATGCTGTGGCTCAAAATGCCAATCGTTAATAGTATAAGAGGCGAAATATTTCGTAGTCACTAAATAAACCATTTCTAAAATAATTATACTTATACAATACCTTGTTTGCTGTTAATAAACAAAAAAAGGCCAACAAACGACATCAGTTTGTTGGCCTTTTATATAACAAAAAATACTATTTCTGGTATTGCTCACCAAGGTAAAGCCAAGTTTTCAGCACCGTATCGGGGTTGAGTGACAAGCTTTCAATCCCTTGCTCTACTAGCCAAGCAGCAAAGTCCTCATGGTCAGATGGGCCTTGACCACAGATGCCGACATATTTCCCTTTCGCTTTAGCTGCCGAAATCGCCATCGACAATAATTTTTTCACGGCTGGATCACGTTCATCAAATAATTTGGACACAATGCCAGAATCCCGGTCAAGACCAAGCGTGAGCTGGGTTAGATCGTTAGAACCAATTGAAAAACCATCGAAGTATTCTAAAAACTCATCCGCTAGCAATGCATTCGATGGTAGTTCACACATCATAATAATACGTAAACCATTTTCACCACGCTTTAATCCTTGTTGTGCTAACAGTTCAATCACCTGTGCCGCTTCATCAAGGGTTCGTACAAACGGGATCATAATCTCGACATTGGTAAAGCCCATATCATTACGTACACGTTTAATCGCGTCACATTCGAGTGCGAAACAATCTCTAAATTCGTCTGAGATGTAACGTGATGCACCGCGGAAGCCAAGCATTGGATTTTCTTCTTCCGGCTCATAGCCTTCACCACCAAGTAAGTTTGCATATTCATTTGACTTAAAATCAGACATTCGAACAATGACTTTCTCTGGCGCGAACGCACATGCTAAGGTCGAAATACCTTCGGTTAACTTAGCCACATAAAACTCAACAGGACTTGCATAACCAGCAATCATTTCATCAATATCAGACTTTAAGCGTGCTGACTGCTGATCATAATTAATTAGCGCTTTCGGATGGATACCAATCATACGATTGATAATAAACTCTAAACGCGCCAAACCGATGCCAGCATGAGGCAATCTGGCAAAATCAAAGGCACGGTCAGGATTACCGACATTCATCATGATTTTAAGCGGAAGCTCCGGCATATTATCCACTTCGGAAGTGGTAACTGTATGATCTAATGAACCTTGATAAATAAAACCAGTGTCCCCTTCGGCACAAGACACGGTAATTTGCTGCCCTTCGCTAATCAGGTCAGTGGCATTACCACAACCGACCACGGCCGGTACACCAAGCTCGCGTGCTATGATCGCGGCATGACAAGTACGGCCACCACGATTGGTGACAATCGCCGAAGCACGCTTCATGATTGGCTCCCAATCAGGATCGGTCATGTCAGTAACTAAAACATCGCCAGGCTGAATACGGTCCATTTCATCGAGTGACTTAAGAACCTTGGCGGTACCACTACCTATTTTACCACCAATGGCACGGCCTTCGACTAATACAGGGCCCGTTTCATTAAGGGTGTAACGCTCCATGAAGTTTCCGTCTTCACGGGAACGTACCGTTTCAGGACGAGCTTGAACGATATATAACTTACCATCGTTGCCATCTTTAGCCCATTCAATATCCATCGCACGACCGTAATGCTGCTCTATGCGCATCGCTTGTTTCGCGAGTTCTTGAACTTCGTCATCATTAATTGAGAATGTCTGTGAGCGAGCCGCCTCAATATCTTTAATGACGACTTGTTTACCGTGTTCAGTATTTTCAGAATAAACCATTTCAACAAGCTTACTCCCAATATTTCGACGAACAACTGCCGGGCGTTGTGCGGCAAGTGTATTTTTATGCACGTAAAACTCATCAGGATTAACGGCGCCCTGCACGACCATTTCACCAAGGCCCCACGAAGAGGTGATAAATACGACATCTTCAAAACCAGACTCTGTATCAAGGGTGAACATAACACCAGAAGCTGCAATATCACTACGTACCATACGTTGAATGCCTGCAGAAAGCGCAACACCACGATGGTCATAGCCTTGGTGAACACGATAGGAAATTGCTCGGTCATTAAACAATGAAGCAAAAACATGCTTAACCGCTTCACGCACAGAATCTAACCCGACCACATTTAAAAATGTTTCTTGCTGGCCAGCAAATGATGCATCAGGCATATCTTCTGCTGTTGCTGAGGAGCGAACGGCAAAAGACATCCCAGGTGAAGAAGCTGCGAGCTTTTCATAGGCCTCTTTAATGGCATCTTCTAACGCTGGTTGAAAAGGCGTGTCTAAAATCCACTGCCTAATGGTTTTACCTGCTAAACCAAGGGCTGCAATGTCATCAACATCGAGCTCATCGAGCAGCGTATACATTTTCTCATTAATACCGCTGAGCTCTAAAAACTCATTAAAGGCATGTGAAGTTGTTGCAAAGCCACCAGGGACTTGCACACCAACACTAGACAAATTACTAATCATCTCTCCAAGAGAGGCGTTTTTTCCACCAACAATATCGACATCACCCATGCCAAGTTGTTCATACCATAATACGTAATCTTGCACTAGAAAATCCTCTTTTTCTTAAATTTAGGTTCGCCTAAATAAAAATTCTATATTACCCTACTATAAATTGTTAGCACTTTTGTGTTGCTAGCCATAAATGACATAAATCTCCACAATAGGAACTCATTTTGCGCAAAGTATTCTATATTTCTGATGGCACAGCTATCACCGCAGAGGTGTTAGGTCATGCCGTTTTATCACAGTTTGAAACCAATTTCGAACAAATTACCGTTCCATTCGTCGAAACAATTGAAAAAGCTCATGAAGTTGCCTGTCAAATTAATGATACATCGGAGTTGGACACGGAAGTTGCACTGGTATTTCACTCCATCGTTGATGAGGAGATCCGCAACATCATCAATAACAGCGACTGCCTAGCGCATGATTTTCTTAATACCTTTGTTGCGCCACTTGAGAAACAGCTTGGCTTAAAAGCTCAGCCGACATTACATCGCACCCATGGCATAGCTAATAAGGCTTATAGCGCGCGAATAGATGCGATAAATTATTCGTTGGATAATGATGACGGGATCAGTTTAAAGAACTTAGATGACGCCGAAATTATTTTAGTGGGGGTTTCACGCTGTGGTAAAACGCCAAGTAGTCTCTATCTAGCCATGCAATTTGGTATTGCGACCGCTAATTATCCCTTTATTTGTCAAGATATGGATTACCTCGAGCTACCAAAGGAGCTTAAGCAACATAAACACAAAATTTTTGGCCTAACGATAGAACCTAATCGCTTGCATGATATCCGTAGCCAGCGCCGTGCTAACAGTCAATATTCATCATTAAGACAGTGTAAGATGGAGGTCAAGGAGGTCGAAATGCTGTACCGCAAAGAACGTATTCCCTTTATCGATACTACCAAGCATAGTGTCGAAGAAATTACCGCCAAAATTATCGATATTACCGGACATAAACGTAAGATGTTTTAAGCGATAACAAACTATCTTATAAAAACGCCATATAGCCCTTTAATTCCCATGGATATTGGGCTAAGGTAGCGCAGATATTTGATAATGTAATAAAGACAATGACCATAAAAACCGATGAACTAAGAACCACCTATATTGATCAGGTGATCACCCCAAGCCAACTTGCTGCCGAATTTCCGCTATCAGAAGCTGCCGCGACTAACTTAACAAGCCATCGCCGCGACATCGAAGCGATCATTAATGGCCAAGATAAGCGCTTATTAGTCATTGTTGGTCCTTGTTCAATTCACGATACGACTGCCGCCCTTGATTACGCTAATCGTTTAAAAGAACTGCAAGTGAAATATCAAGACAGCCTTGTTATCACGATGCGTGTGTATTTTGAAAAACCGCGTACCATCGTTGGTTGGAAAGGACTGATTAGCGACCCAGATCTAAACGGTAAATATCAAGCCAATAAAGGCCTGCGCTTGGCACGTAAATTATTAGTGGATATCACTGAGATTGGCTTGCCAATTGCGACAGAGTTTTTAGATATGGTGAACGGTCAATATATCGCAGACTTAGTTAGTTGGGGTGCCATTGGCGCGCGCACAACAGAGAGTCAGATCCACCGCGAAATGGCATCGGCGCTGTCCTGCCCAGTAGGCTTTAAAAACGGCACTGACGGTAACACTAAAATAGCATTAGATGCTGTGCGTGCTGCCCGTGAGCCTCATATATTCTACTCACCGGACAAAGACGGGATGATGACGGTATACCGCACTCACGGTAATCCATTTGGTCATGTGATCCTGCGCGGTGGTAAAACCCCTAATTACGAAAGCCAATACATCGAAGATGCGTGTGACAAGCTAGCAGCCGCTAATTTGATGCCATCTGTCGTTGTCGATTTTAGCCACGGTAATAGCCAGAAGAAGCACAAGAATCAACTTAGCGTCGCCGATGATATCATGGCGCAAATGCGTAATGGCAGCATGAAAATAGCTGGTATCATGGCGGAGAGTTTTATCGAAGAAGGCAACCAAAACGTTGTTGAAGGCCAAGAGTTGGTCTACGGTAAAAGCATCACAGATGCTTGTCTTCACTGGGATGATACCCAAAAGCTATTAGGTGACCTTGCATCAGCTTCAGCAGACCGTATGGCACTTTAACACCAATCATTTGTGTGCTTGGTCTACGCACACAAATGGTTAATGGCTAATACCTAATCGCTTCATTGTTCTGATCAAATTACTTCGGTCAACCGATAGTACCCTCGCTGTCGCCGCCAAGTTTCCTTGCGCTGTGAACAACGCTTGTTCAATCATATTTCGTTGAAAAGCATCTGTAGCTTGACGTAAGCTAATTTCAGCCACTTCAATAAAGGGTGTCTTCGCATTATTTAATTGATTGGTTTGTGGTGGTGTTGGCACCGTATCAATATTAAGGTGGCAGGCGTCAATACTAATAATATTGGCGTCACGACCGTGTTGAGCAATCGCCCGTAAGGCAGCACGGCTTAATAGGTGTTCTAATTCGCGAATATTGCCCGGCCAATCATATTGGCTAAGTGAAGACATCGCACAATTGACCAGGTGCAGTTTTGTTACGCCAAATTGATGCTGACATTTTTCTAAAAAATAGCCGGCGAGTAGCAATATATCATTACCACGGTCACGTAAAGGCGGCACGGGTAGCGGATACACACTCAATCGATGATAAAGATCTGCTCTAAAGCGTCCCGCTTTGACTTCATGTGCTAAGTCCCGATTCGTTGCGGCGATAATACGCACATCAACAACAATGGTTTTATCACTTCCCACACGCTGAATCTCGCCACTTTGTAATGCACGAAGTAGTTTGGCCTGTGCTGGTAATGACAACTCTCCCACTTCATCTAAAAACAAGGTGCCAGCATCTGCTAATTCAAAGCGTCCACTACGGTTATGAGATGCGCCGGAAAATGCCCCTTTAACATGACCAAATAATTCACTTTCAATAATATTTTCAGGCAGAGCCGCACAGTTGATTTGCACGAGCGGCGCACGCTTACGCCTTGAATGTTGATGAATTGATTTTGCCACCAGCTCTTTACCTACGCCGGTTTCACCGGTAATTAGGACCGATAAGTTGCTCGATGCCACCGTATCAATTTCTTGTAACATAGCCTTGATAGCGCCACTTGTACCAATGATTTCAACCGTTTGTGTATTATCAAGTAATTGCTCAGTAAGTTGCTGCTTGTGGGCAAGCGTATGCTCAAGGGCTTCGATATGATTCGCCGTGTTAATCACTGCTGCAACGGCAGCTACGTAAGCACGAACACCGTTGGGTTCTAGGGCATCAAAGCTTCCAGCATCAAGTGCATCGAGGGTTAACACTCCCCACGGCTTACCATCAATAATAATAACACTGCCCATGCAATCATGAACGGCAAGTGTTCCGCTGTCATTGTTCACTAATCCATCAAACGGATCCGCTAATGGACTGTTGGCGTCAAAACGGGTCATTTGTGTCATTGACATAATATATTGCAAACGAGGGTGCTGGCTTATTACAAATTGCCGCGCCAGTGCTTCATGCTTTAAACCATGCGTTGCAACAGGTATTAACACGGAGGTAGCGCTCGAATAATCACCATTTAACTTCAACAGTGCCACCACATCACAAGGGATCGCCCGCTTAATCGCATTAACCAGACGCTGATAACGTTGTGGCTTGTCTAATTGGCGGTTTAGATCTTCGACAATATCGATAAAAGGAGATAATTTCATGAGGTCATAATAACCCAACCCGAGTCATAAAGACAACATGCTAATTGGGTGTTATTAACCCTTCAAGTATGATAAATACAAGTATTACCATAAAAATCAATATAATACATATATGGCACAAAAACTGTAATAGCAAGCGTATTATCTATTGTATTAAGGAAACATCATGTTAGACAGTCATACTATTGCCATTATCAAAGCCACGGTGCCGGTTCTTCAGATCCACGCACCACTAATTACTGAGACGTTTTATCCCTTACTTTTTGCCAAGCACCCAGATGTCATTCCGTATTTCAATCAAACCAACCAATCTAAAGGCACCCAGTCTAAAGCGTTAGCAAACGCTGTTATCGCCTATGGTGCCAACATTGACGCACTAGGGAATTTAAGTGAAGCGGTAACAAAAATCGTACATAAACACACGTCGTTAGGCATCATGCCCTGCCAATATGAAGCGGTAGGGCAATGTTTACTTGAAGCGATTAAACGCGTATTAGGAGATGCAGCCACTGATGAAATTATAACCGCATGGCACAAAGCTTACACACAACTTGCAAGTCTTCTGATCGATGCCGAAGAAGCCATCTATCACAACAATCAAAACAAAGAAGGAGGCTGGCGCGGCGAGCGGGATTTTACGCTGGTAAAACGGGTCGACGAAAGCGCGATCATCACCTCGTTTTATTTTAAGCCCAGCGACAGTCAACCGCTCCCCCACTTTGAGCCGGGACAATTCACCACCATCATTTTCGATAATATCGACGGTATTAATATTCGTCGTAATTACAGTTTATCTAACGCTCCAGGGCAAGATTATTTCAGGATAAGTGTGAAACGTGAGTTACAAGGCATAGTATCTAACTACCTTCATGACAAAATGATCATCGGTGAATGCGTCAAATTCACGATGCCTGCAGGAGGTTTTATCCTGCAAGACAATCGAAAGCCGATTGTCTTTCTCACCGGCGGGGTTGGGATCACACCTGCTATTAGCATGCTCGACAGTGCAGCAAATTCAGGACGTGATATACATTTTATCCACGCTGCAATCGACAGCACAACTCACGCATTTAAGCAACATGTTGCACAGCATGTCGCACAAAACGAACAGTTAACATCTTGCACTGTTTATAGCGATCCTACCGAGCAATGTCAGCCTGACGCAATTGGCTTTATTACTAAAGAGTTAATCCAAAAACAGCTCAACGGTAAAAAAGACGTTGAGTTTTACTTACTAGGACCTATCCCATTTATGCGAGTGGCACTTGATATCGCCACGAATATTGGCATACCAGCAAGCCAAATTCACTATGAATTTTTTGGGCCTAGCCAATCCATAACGGCTTAATTAACACAGCCGTGTTCTTTAAGGACACGGCTAGTTGAGGCTGGATTATTCGCAAGCGCGGCCACCGGCCTTATTGGCCGTGACACTAAATTGCCCTGACAGTTAGGGCAAACGCCCTTTAATACGTTGGTCACGCAATTAGCGCAAAACGTGCACTCAAAAGTACAAATCATCGCATCACTGGCGTGTGGCGGTAAATCCTTATCGCAACATTCACAATTTGGTCGTAACGCTAACATTATCTACCTCTAGGCTGGATTATCAATATCGATAAACTCAACATTAACATCAAGTTCACTAGCAAGATACTCGCCTAAAGCCTTAGCGCCGTATCGCTCGGTGGCATGATGACCAGCGGCAAAAAACGCTATA